>Ga0182030_10000065_pt1 | contig 147828 bp, 137 predicted proteins | sample 812S3MmetaG_FD_121299 | JGI IMG/M metagenome (GOLD analysis project Ga0182030, IMG submission 121299) | Permafrost microbial communities from Stordalen Mire, Sweden - 812S3M metaG (Illumina Assembly) | ecosystem: Environmental > Terrestrial > Soil > Wetlands > Permafrost | place: Sweden... | reverse complement strand
GCAAGAGCAACAGCAACAGCAACCCCTTCTACTAAGGGGAAAAGCAACGGCAAAACCCTTCTTGCCGAGGCCGCGCCCCTCTGTTGCCAAAAAACAGTTGACAGAGCCGTCGTGGTTATAGACGGGATGACACTTAGTGAGAGAGCGGGCGAGCTGATCGCAGCGCTGGAAGCGGGGCAGCGGAGCGAGGGGGACGTCGAGCGCGACCGCCGGAGTTGGAGATGAAAATCCCTGGCTGTCGATTTCGAAGGTGGCGGTGTCGCAAAAGCGATACCCCTGAAACTAGCCTCAGATAGACTGATACAAACCTTTTTTCACTCTTCAAGGGCTGGCTGACCCGAAAAAAGGCAAGAAATCGGCTTAAAACGCCCTGAAATAGCAAAAAAAACTCTTCCCTCCGGCGAGGGCTGAATCTAAACTAGAGGCCAGCCCGCATTTTGGGGCAGTCCTCCTGGGGGGTTCTGTGCGCGTTCTGGTCACAACAGACACGTTCAGCGGCGTGTGGACTTACGCCCGTGAGCTGGTGACGGGACTCGTCACCCACGGCTCGCAAGTCACGCTGGTCAGCTTCGGCGAGATTCCCATGCCGGACCAGACTGCCTGGATGCAGAATCTGCACGGCCTGGAATATCATCCCACCGCATTTCGCCTGGATTGGATGGAAGAAGGCGAAGAGGATTTCGCCGCGGCACAGGAATACTTGTGCGAAATTGTGCATGATACGCGGCCCGACGTGCTCCATCTGAATCAGCTTAGTTTTGGCGCGTTGCCGGTACCGTTGCCGCGCGTGGTCGCCGCCCACGGCGATGTCATCACCTGGTGGCTGACGATCCACGGGAAAGAACCTGCGCCCTCGGCGTGGCTGGATTGGTATCGCGAAACGGTTGTGGCCGGATTGAAGCGCGCCGATGCCGTGGTCATGGCTACCAACTGGATGCATGAGATGATGCGCTTTGCCTATGGCGAGATCTTCGACGGACACGTGATTGCTCCGGGACGTAATCCGATTTACTTCAATCCCTTTGTGACCAAGGAAGAGTCGGTGCTGGCGATTGGGAGACTGTGGGATACGGGCAAACAGGTCTCGTTGCTGACGCAGCATTCGCACAGGCTTCCGGTGTGTATTGTGGGCGCGGATAACCCAATTCCCGCGCCAGCGCTGCCGATCCGCGCCGATGTGCGGGTTTCGACGGGCGACCAAGAGGTATCGGTGAAAGGGGCGCAGACGGAATCGCAACTGCGCAACCTCTACAGCAAGTCGACCGTTTTTGCGGCGACTTCGCGCTACGATCCGACGGGACTGGCCTCAGTGGAGGCAGCTTTTTCGCGGTGCGCGCTGGTGGCCAACGATATGCCTGTGTATCGCGAATTGTGGGGCGATGCGGCGCTGTATTTCGAGCGCAACAACGGAGAGAGTCTGGCGGAAGTTCTTGAACAACTCGACCGGGACCGCGAAATGGTGCGGCTGTACGGCACTCGCGCCTATAACCGCGCGCGGGAACGGTTCACGGCGCGGCGCATGGTCGAAGATTATCTGCAGCTTTATCGGCGGTTGAGAAACTCGAAAATTGCGGTGGCGTAGACCCGCCGAAGCGAGTCTGTGTGTGGGCACGGCGTCGGCGAGAGGGTAATTTTTGCATCCAGAATGTCTACTTTAGTAGGGGGTACGAATGGGGTACTTTTACAGGGTACGAAAGTAGACAAAAAGGCCGAAGAATTATGTAGGTGTTTGGGCGGTTCCATGAGATTCTATTCTATGGCAAATGGGAGCGCGGGGCGTTTCCCGTGAGCTCTCCCGGCATTTCCCCACTCAAGCCAAGAAAAGGCCACCCTCCAGGAACACGATGATCTCGTCCAAATGAGATTATGCGGGCCAATCTCCGAACCTCCTGTAGTCTGCGAAAAAAGAGTCCCAACCATCCGGCAAATCATCTTTCCTTGTGAGTTGCTTCCCTGGAGCAGAGCCTATGGCAGCCAGTCCGAACTTTACGGCAACACAGCCTTCCTCGAACCTTCCGCCGCTTAGTCTGGAGCAGGTGGAGGATCTCCTCAAGCTGCAAAAGGCCGCTCAGAAGATCAGCTCCATCCTTGATCTCGATCAGCTCGTCGATAAGGTCGTAAACGAGGTTGCCCGCTCCTTCGGATGTCTGGATTCTGACATCTATCTGCATAACCAAGAGCGTGGCGAACTGTCGCTGGCTTGCGCGCATGGTTGCACCGGCTGCGAGCTCCACGGCCCTGGGCACATCCTGAAGATCGGGAAAGGCATGGTTGGATACGTCGCATCCACTGGCCAAATGCATTACGCACCCGATGTGCGACAGGATCCTTATTACATTGGCTGCGAAGAGTCGACGCTCTCGGAAGTTGCGATTCCGCTCCATGTAGAGGGGCAGTTGGTGGGAGTATTCACCGCCTCGCACAACGAACTGGACGCCTTCAACTCCTGCCAGTTGCGGCTGCTCCAAGCCCTGTGCAGCGATGTGGCGGTGGCCGTTCACAACGCCCGCCGATTTCGACAGGAACAGCGGCAAAGGGAGGAAATGACTCGCGAGGCGCGGGAAGCACGAGTCATTCAACAAGCGCTGCTCCCCAAGAACTTTCCCTCGATTCCTGGCTTTACCGTGTCCGGACTTTCCATACCCGTTGGCGCCGTTGGTGGCGACTGGTACGACTTCATTCCCATGGACAACGGGCGGTGGGGACTGGTGCTGGCCGACGTTTCCGGCAAGGGCACCGCAGCGGCGCTGCTTATGTCCGCCACTCGCGGCATCTTGCGATCCCTAGCCGGGGCCGCTTGCACTCCGAGTGAAGTGCTTACGAAGCTAAATCGTCTTCTGGTCGAGGACTTTCCCGCCGGCCGTTTTGTGACCATGGTATATGCCGTGCTTGATCCCGGTAAGCGGACTCTGACCTTCGCCAATGCGGGACACCTGCGACCGCTGCTGGTCACCGGCCATTCAGCCCAGTTCCTCGACGTGGAGCAAGGCATTCCGCTGGGACTGGGATTGGGCGATTTCTCGGAGGTGGAAGTGAAGCTTCCTCTGGGTTCTCGTTTGGTGTTTTACAGCGACGGAATTACAGAGGCGGAAAATCCAGCGGATGAAGAGTACGGGTTGGTGCGTCTGCAAAAACATTTTTCGCGAACAGACGCCTCCGCCGAGAGCCTGCTCGACGACGTACGCACTTTCGCCGACGGTGCGGGTCTGCGGGATGATGCCAGCGTCATATTGGTAAAGGGGTGAGGTGGAAGTTACGCACTCAAGCCGAAACAGGGCTGGGGGCACCTGCAGAAGGGATCGTATAATCACGCCGGCGACCATGGAACAACGAACTCACGTTTATCGCCTGGCGCGGAAATGGGTGAACGTCCCGTCTGTCCCCGGATTCTCTGATATATAGGAGCGCGGTTCACCTCCCGTGAACCCTCCGGAAATTTCCCCAGTCAAGCCAAGACAAGGCTGGGGAGTACCTGCCGACGAGTTCTTATAATCACGCAGGCGATCATACACAAAACGAACTCACGTTTATCGCCTGGCCCGGAAATCAGGGAACGTCCCGTCTGTCCCCGTATTTCCGTCCAGGAGTTAGAACCGGTAGGGTGGGCCAGCCCTAATGCTTCCTCAACTTTGCATATCCGAGTAGCGCAACCAAACCCAAAAAGACCGCTAGTTTCACAAATCCCGCAGCCATTCCCGGGAGGCGTTTATGGAGTTCCGGAGAAAAGTAGCCCAGTAAACAGAGCCCTACAAAAACTCCGAGGTATGCAATACTCTTTCGATCAAGACTCACGTTGTGACCTGCAAACCGAGCCGACTGAGGCTCCCGTCACCGACACGGGTAGAGAAGATTACACTTGATGATATTCGCACCGAATAATCTGGGGAATAATCTGGGGACAGACGGGACGTTCCCCGATTGTGCGCCCGATGTGGGAATGGCTGAGCCAATCCTGGCATGAGAATTAGGCGATTCCTGATGCTCCAAGCGCATGATACCTGATAATTTGCGAGAATGGCTCGATTCCCACGCGTGGTTGTGGTGGACGTTCCTCATCATGTGACGCAGCGCGGAAACGCTCGTCAGGCGATACTGGCCGACGATTCGGATCGCCTCGCCTATCTTGAATTGCTTCGTAAATATTGCGCGATCTACCATCTGTCGTTACTAGGTTACTGCCTGATGCCGAATCATGTGCACTTGATTGCGATTCCCGGAAGCGTGGAGGGGTTGGCGCAGACTCTGAAGCACACGCATGGGCGCTACGCGTCGTATTGGAATGCCCGCCAATCGTCGAGTGGCCACGTGTGGCAGGGGCGCTTCTATTCCTGTCCGCTGGACGATTCGCACTTGTGGGAGGCGCTGCGCTATGTGGAGCTGAATCCGGTGCGCGCGGGTATGGTGTCGGTGGCAGAGCAGTGGCGGTGGTCGAGCGCGTCCGCGCACTGCATCGCCGGTGGTTCGGATCGGCTGCTGGAGATGGGACGCTGGCAGAATCGTTGGACGGTGGCGGAGTGGAGGGAGTACCTGGGAGCGGCGGTGGAGCAGGACGATGTCCGCGCGTTGCGCCAGTGTACGCATACCGGCCGTCCGCTGGGAAGCGCCGAATTCGTTGCCGCCCTTGAGCAGGCCACCTTGCGGCCTCTCGCTGCCCGCAAGGGCGGGCGGCCAAAAAAGCCGGTAGGCGATCATGGACAGAACGAACTCACGTTCATCGCCTAGCCGGAAATAGGGGAACGTCCCGTCTGTCCCCGGGTTTGTTACCAGCTTTGAGCCAACCTCTCGGGCTTAGTTTGACCGCAGCTTTGTTGAGGCGATAGTATCGTTGTCATGGCCAAGGTGCGATACCACTACAACATCATGCTTCGGCCCGAGCCGGAAGGCGGTTACACGGCTCTTGTCCCGGCGCTGCCGGGTTGCGTAACCTATGGCCGAACCGTGGACGAGGCGCGAGAAATGGCGAGGGATGCCATTGCTGGGTACATTGCCAGCCTGCGCAAGCACAAGGACTCCATCCCTACCGACGACAATACCCTCGTAGCCTCACTCGATCTGGAGTATGCCCAAGCTCCCCGCCGTTAAGCCGCGCCAGGTCGTCCGATTTTTGGAACGGAACGGCTTCACCTTGGACCACACATCGGGCAGCCACTTCATTTTTTACAATCCTCTCTCGCGCCGCCGCGCTGTAGTGCCTCAGCACAACCGCGACTTGCCTAAGGGAACTCTCATGTCGCTGCTGCGAGAGGCCGGGTTTACACGGGAAGAGTTGATCGACTTTCTGACCGGAAGATAACGGAGCGTGGCAATCCGCCAGGGAGCGCGTGCGCTCTGGCCAAAGTTTTTCGTGCACCTGTTTTTCGTGCACCTGTTGCGCTTCCGGGGATCTTATTTGCCAGTTCTTATTTGTTGCCTTGGGGCCAGGCATTGAAGAGGCTGGTGGCGTTCACTGAGCCTAGTCCGGTGGCTAAGTCGTAGCCGACTGTTGCTGGGTATGCGGGTTCGCTGGAGGACGTGGAGGTGGAAAGTTCGCCGATGATTTTGCTGGCGTTGCCGTAGCAGTCGTATGAGGTTCCTTTCCAGTTTTGGCCGCAGGGAATATCCATGTCTCCGGCGGTGACGTCGTTAAAGATGCAGGATGGAGCGGGCAGCTTGCCGGTGGTTTGACTGGCGTTGCAGTCCTTCGTTCCCTGCTTGGTGAATTGGCTCGCGGCCAGCGCGTAGTAAACGTAGTTGGCGTCTCCCTGCCTGCCATATTTTTGGTCGATCAGCGCCTGAATGCCAGCCATCGCTGGTGAAGCAAAGGATGTGCCGCCGCCGCCGAGGAGCAGTGCGTCGTTCTTCGCGCTGCACGGAGCGCCGCCTACTTTCGTATCCGACATACATTCGACGAGAAAGCTTCCCCAGACGCCATCGGCGGCGAAGAGCGCGAGATCGGGCTGATCGCGGAGACCGTCGTTGGGAATGCCGGGAACTCCGGTCTGCCAGGAAGGTTTGGGATTGCCCTTGCAGGTGCCGCTGACTACGCCGGGAATAGAGGGCGCTCCGGTAAAGCAGGTGCTGGGTCCGCCGCTGCCGCCGACGGAATACTTGAGCTGTTTGCCAACTTTCGAGTTACAGAATCCGGAGGGACCATAGGATTGCGTGTAACTGCCGAAGACGGGGTCGCTATAGATGAGCTGGCTGGTGCAACCGTCGTTCCAGGGAATTTCCGGAATGTATGACAGCGCGGACTGCTTGGTTTGGGGATTGTTGGTGGCGCTCCAGTAGTCGCTGACGGGGATGTTGTTCACATCGGAGTTGTACTGGGCCATGAAGTCGGTGCCGCCGATATCGACGGCGTAGGCGGAGGCGGTGTTGTCGCCGCTGTTGATGCCGAGGTGGGAGAGATAGCCCTCGACGGGCGAGCATTCGTCGGCGCCGGTGTCTCCCTGGGCGATGAAGAAAGTGGTGCCGAGCGCGGTGGCAATCTGAGCCTCGCGATTTTCGAGAGCCACTTCGGCCTGGCCGGTGATGGTTTCGCAGAGGCCATAACTGTCGGAGATGATATCGGGCGGGGCGAGGTCAAGGAGGTTCAGAATGGCGAGATCGAGTCCGGAAACGGTTTTGGAATTGGCGCAGGCGGAAAGCTCAATGTTGGCATCGGGAGCAGCGGCGCTGGCCCACTCGACATCGAGGGCGGCCTCAATCTCAGCGCCATTTTGACCGGGGTTGGAACAGTTGGGATAGACCTGCTTGAAGTTGCCGGCGGTGAAATCTTTTAGGCCGAAGGTGTCGCGGAAGTCGCTCCAGTCGGTAGCATGGGCGAGGTTGGAAACTTCAACCAGAGCAATGGTGACGCCTTTGCCGGTGAATCCTCGCTTCCAGAGTGGCAGCACGTTGTAGATTGTGTCGAAGTCATACGGGCTGACGGTGTGGAAGACCTGTCCGTCGTAGCGGACGTTGAAGTGTGGATTCCATGTGTTGGTGGCGCGATTATAGGAAACCTGGCCGAGTTGTCTTGCGTGCGGATGGGCAAAGAAATCATGCAGCGATGCGATGCCTTCGATGGCAGCCGCGAGGGCTGCGGGGATTTGGGGATCGCGAATATTGGCAATATGTTTTTCGCCATTGGGCAGAACAAGATTGTGGATCTCGGTGTGAAAGGCGTCTGAGATTTGCGCAGCGGTGCCAGCGAAATCGATGACCAATCCATTTTGGTAGACGCGATTGATGGTGAAGCCGCGCGACTCGAGCCAGCGCTGGATGGTTTCGCGATCCTGAGGAGCGGCGCCGAAGCGCTCTCCGAGTTGCTGCGGCGTGAGCCAATGATGAAATTCGGGCGAGTTCTGATTGTGCAGTTCGTCGATCAGATTCTTGAGGCGGGCCTCGGCTTCAGGGGCTGGCTTGAGCACGAGGAGCAAGTGATCGAAAGCGAGGTTGTTGGCGACCGGGCCGCGATCATTCTGGGCGCTGAGCGCGGCGGCGGTGGTGTTGCCGGTGAGCGTGACCAGTTGGGATTCGTCGATTGCGGCGGCGATTACAGGAGCGGGACTGGCGGCGGAGTTAGTCGCGAACGCAGCGCTTGCGCATAGGATGATGCAACTTGCGATGAGAATAAGAGCGGAACGGCGCATAGACAGAACCTCCGAGGGCGAGCGGGGCGAAACTGACTGGGAGAACCTTGGCACTCGCAATCCGGCGATGCTAGCGGGTTTTGGCGAGATTGGTCAAGCTGAAAGGTCGGGTTAGTTTGAAAAGGGCATTCCGCCAGCGGCTAAAAAGGTAGCCGGAAGAGTCGTTCGCCATGCCATTCTCGTGCTTCCGGCGGACGCTTTACACTGCCACACTGGCTCCGCTCGCGCGGCAGTGTAGAGGATGTCTTGATAACAATCTGTAAAGAATGTCATGGAACCGAACAGGTGAACCGCTGCGCCACTCAAAAGCAAGATCAACCGCCGTGTTTTTCGGCTTGCGGCTTGGCTCGAAGCCATGCCCTTTCAAAGCAAACTCAAACTGCGCCACTTTCGAAAGGGACGGGCCGCTCGGGATTGCGAGCGGCATCATGCTATACTTTTGGTTCATCTTTTCTGCACGAATCGGCAGACGGAGGACCGTATCGACAAGCGTTTTATCCGCATGAATGAGCGCATCCGCGCACGCGAAGTGCGTGTGATTGGGGCTGATGGTGAACAGATTGGGATTTTGCCCCCGTTCGAGGCGCTCAAGATGGCCCGCGAGAAGAATCTCGACTTGGTGGAAATTTCCCCAACGGCGCAACCTCCGGTTTGCCGCATCATGGACTATGGGAAGTTTCTATATCAGAATGAAAAGCGCGAGCGCGAAGCCAAGAAGAAACAGAAAGTCATTACGGTCAAGGAAGTGAAGTTTCGTATCAACGTGGACGATCACGATTACGAAACCAAAAAGAATCACGTGCTGCGTTTTCTGGATGAGGGAGACAAGGTCAAGGCAACGATCTTTTTCCGCGGACGCGAAATGACGCGGCAAAGCCTGGGCCGGCAGATTCTGGAGCGGCTGATCAAGGATGTGGAGAACAGAGGGTTGGTGGAATTCCGCCCGCGGCAGGAAGGCAATACGCTGCATTTGATTCTGGCGCCGAAGAAAGATGCGGGCGGCGCGAAGGAAAAGTCGGCTGTGAAGCCTCACGCACCGAAGGTTGCTCCACCGCCTCCACCGGCGCAGGGCGGAGCGCAGACAGCGTAGGACTACAGGCCTCAGGTCTCAGGTGTCAGGTCTCAGGAAAATCACTGAGGCGATACCACGACGTGAGGGGTGTCTGTCGCCAGGTGCTGAAAATTTTGAATAAAACCATGTCCAGGATTAAGACCTGAGACCTAAGAACTGAGATCAGATTTTTATGCCAAAACTAAAAACACACAAGGGCGCTGCAAAGCGCTTCAAGAAAACGGGAACGGGTAAGATCGTGCGTCACAAGGCGGGGTTGCGTCACATCCTGTCATCCAAGGCCAAGAAGCGCAAGAAGCAGCTGGGCCAGGCCACCTTGGTGAGTGACGGCGATTACAAAAAAGCAGCACGAATGATCCCGTACATGTGAGCAGTGGCCAGTGGTCAGTTGCCAGTGGCCAGTAAATCCCAAGCTGAAAGCCCAGCAACGCTTTCCTAACAAAGTCTGCGGATCTTTGAAGAACCGCAGCGGCGCGTGAAGAGGCCGGACTTTAGAAATCCCGCTTCCCTTGTGGAGCGTGGTAGAAGTCTCCTTACCTCCAGCCGCCAGACGAAATAAAAAAGGAGAACAGCAATGCCTCGTGTAAAACGCGGAACCAAACGCCGCGCCAAGCGCAAAAAGATACTTGAACGCGCAAGTGGATATTTCCTAACTAAATCAAAACTCTACCGGGCGGCGAAAGAAGCGGTTGATCGCGGGCTGAAGTTTGCCTACGCGGGCCGCAAACAGAAGAAGCGCCAGTACCGCTCGATCTGGATTGTGCGCATCGGCGCCGCAGCACGCCTGAGTGGCCTGAGCTACAACCAGTTCATCAGCGGGTTGAAGAAGGCGGGCGTGGAATTGGATCGCAAGATTCTGGCGGATCTGGCAGTGAGCGATCCGGCGGGATTTGCGCACTTGGCGGAACAGGCTAAGCAGGCGCACGCCGCGGCGACGGCTTAGCTGCCGGCTATCAGCTTTCAGTCGTCAGCTCTCAGCGATCAGTTTCCGTCGTCAAGTGCCAAGCAGTCTTAAGGTTTACTCTGTCATCCTGAGCGACCCGAAAGATCCCTACTCTCCTTAAGCATTTTCGGACGAGTAGGGGTCCTTCGACTCCGCATGATCGTCGCTTCGCTCCGATCATGCTCCGCTCAGGATGACAATGCTTCTAAAAAGCCGGGATCATGCCTTATACCGTCCCCAAATTGACCGACTTTTCTAGCGCCGCGCTCGAGGGCGCGGTGCGCGAACTTCTGGCTGCTTTGGAGCAGGAATCAGCGGCGGTTGGATCGGAGAGCGACTGGAAGAACTATCGCGACAGCTGGATGGCACGCAAGAATGGCGTGCTTACGCAGCTCAACGATCTTTGGCTGAAGGCTGCACCGGGGCCGAATAAGAAGGACGTCGGCCAGCGTGTCAATCAGCTTAAGGTCAAAGTTGAAGAGACGGTTGAAGCAACGCTCGCACGAATTCAAGGCGGCGCTTCGTCGGCGCGGCTGGCGGCGGAGCGGGTGGACGTTACTCTCCCCGGCATTCGGCGGGTGATTGGCGCTGAGCATCTTGTCATCAAGACGATGAACGAGATTGTTGGCGTGTTTCGCAATCTTGGGTATTCGGTTGAGGAAGGGCCGGAGATTGAGACCGATTACTACAACTTTGAGGCGCTGAATTTCCCGCCGAACCATCCCGCGCGTGACACGCAAGATACGCTGTTTATCGCTGGGCAGGATTCGAAGGCGCAGCGCGAACGGCTGTTGCTGCGGACGCATACTTCTCCGGTGCAGATTCGCACCATGCAGAAGATGAAACCGCCGGTGCGCGTGGTGTGTCCGGGGAAAGTGCATCGCAATGACGCGCCGGATGCAACGCACTCTCCGATCTTTCATCAGGTCGAGGGCCTCGCGGTCGATACCAACATTACATTTTGCGATCTGAAGGGCACGCTTGATCATGCAATGAAGGCGCTGTTTGGATCGAGCGTGAAGACGCGCTTTTATCCGTCGTTTTTTCCTTTCACAGAGCCGAGCGCGGATGTGCAGATCAGCTGCATCTTCTGCGATGGCAAAGGCACGCGCGATGGCGGTCCGTGCCGCAACTGCAAAGCCAGTGGTTGGATTGAGCTGCTGGGGTGCGGGATGGTCGATCCGAATGTGTATGGGTTTGTCGATTACGATCCGGCGAAAGTTTCGGGATTTGCATTCGGCATGGGCGTGGAGCGGATTGCGATTTTGAAGTATGGCGTGGACGACATTCAGTTGTTCTTTAATGGCGACGTGAGGTTCTTAGAGCAGTTTGGGTAGCATACGTTGTTATGAGACTCAAGGAATTAGAAGATACGCTTCCAAACGGGTTCCACGATGCTGAGGTACGAGGCATTCAGGTCGATTATGAGCGACATACACTTGCCGTAGATCTAGTGGTTTGGGTTGGAACGATGGACGATCCTCCAGGACAGAGGGAAGCGTATAAAAGCTGCCAGCTTGATATTTCAGGATTGATTTTCCTAGTAATGGAGCCTCCGGATGCGAAATACCCCTATCGGGTGTCTTCAGAAATAACGATCGACAGCGTTGACGAAGAAAAGAGCGTCCCCGGCGACCTTTTGCGATCTATTCCCGCAGGTGCTTTTTGCCATAGCTTTTTTGTCTTTGAATGGAACACATGTATGTACTTCGCAGGCACCAATGCTGATATGACCTGGAAGAACAACGGCGCAATCACATACCGATGAAAATCTCCCCATCATGGCTGCGCGACTTCGTTGACCTTCCCGTCGACTACCGGCGTCTTGCGGATGAACTTACTCTTGCGGGCGTCGCGGTCGAAGGCATTTCCGGCGAGGGCGAATCGACCGTCTATGAGATGGAGATCACGACCAATCGTCCTGATGCGATGAATCATTATGGCGTGGCGCGCGAGGCTTCGGCGCTTTACGATCTCCCGTTGCGGGCGATTGAGCCGAAACTGCCTGCTGCGCGAGGCAAGTCAGACGTCACAATCGAAATTCAGGAGCCAGAACTTTGTCCGCGTTTTACGGCGCGCGAGATTCGCGACGCTCAGGTCAAACCGTCTCCGGCGAAGATTCAGTCGCGGCTGGCTCTGCTCGATCAGCGGCCTATCTCGAACGCTGTCGATGCGACTAACTATGTTCTGTGGGAGAGCGGTAAGCCGACGCACGTTTTCGATCTTGACTTACTCGAAGGGCGGCGACTGGTGATCCGCAAAGCTCGCGCGGGCGAGATATTGAAGACTCTCGACGGCGTCGAGCGCAAACTTACTCCTGACGATCTTGTTGTTGCCGATGCGGTTAAACCCGTCGGGCTGGCCGGAGTTATGGGCGGCTTTGACACGATGATCACGGAGAAGACGAAGAACATACTGATCGAATCGGCGTGGTGGGATCCGGTGACGGTGCGGCGAATGTCGAAGCGGCATGGCATTCATACGGACGCGTCGCATCGCTTCGAACGCGGAGCGGATTTTGAATCGACGATTGCTTCGACGAATCGTGTGGCTGAACTGATTCTTGAGTCTGGCGGCGGAACGCTGGTTGGCGGCGTGATTGACGTGATCGCGCGCAAGCTCGATCTGGCGCCGGTGGAACTGGATCTGCGCGAGGTACGCCGCATTCTCGGAGAAGAACTTTCGACCATCGAAATCAGCCGCATTCTGACGCGGCTTGGGTTTGTGATGATGGCGGGCAGCGAGGGGCGGTATCTGGTGCAGATTCCGAGTTGGCGGCTGGATATTGAGCGCGAGATCGACATTATTGAAGAGTTGGCGCGGCTGCATGGCTACGACAAGTTTCCGAACACGCTGCCGGCGTATAGCGGCGAGGTGCGCGACTTGCCGGATGCGCACAAGGACGCGCGGCTGCGGTCGTCGCTGTTGGCGCTGGGATATAACGAAAGCATTTCGCTGACCTTCATTTCGAAAGACGATGCGCGGCAGTTCTCGAAAGCGGCGGAGTTGGATTTGGCGAATCCGTTGAGCGATGAAGCGTCGGTGATGCGCACGTCGCTGGTGCCGAGTATGCTCAACATGCTGGCCTATAACCTGAACCGGGGCAGCGAGAATGTTCGTTTGTTTGAAGCGGGCAAGACGTTTGAGGCGGCGGGCGAGAAAGCTGTGGAGCGGAAGTGCATTGTGCTCGGCGCAACGGGCAGCGTGGATGCGGACGTGGTGCGCGGACTGGCGGCGGGCGCGGAGGCGCGGGCATTATCGTTCTTCGATTTGAAGGGCGATATTGAAGATTTGCTGGCGCATTTTAGTCACTGGGAACTGGGATATGACGCGTCGGGCATTGATGAAACCGGGGCTTACTATCATCCGGGACGCGCGGCGCGGGCGGTGATGGATGGCGCTCTGGTGGCGCAGTTTGGGCAGATACATCCGGATGTGGCGGCGGCGCGGAAGCTGAAGCAGGACGTTTTCATCGCAGAGATTTATCTCGACCGGCTCTATCAGCATGATTTGCGGCAGGTGCGGTATGAAGCGCTGGCGCGATTCCCTGCCGTGGAACGCGATTTTTCTTTCGTGTTTGCGGACGCGGTGGAGTTTGAGAAAATTCGGCGCAGCGTCAAAGAATTGGGCATTGCTGAATTGCGCGGCTTTGTGCCGGTGGAAGTATTCCGCGGCGAAAAAGTGGGCGCGGGCAAGTATTCGATTTTGATGCGGGCGAAGTTTCAGTCATCCGAGCGCACGCTGCGGGATGACGAGGTAGCGGCATGGGCAGGGCGGATTGCTAAGGCGCTGGAAGGGCTGGGCGGGGTGCAGAGAGCGTAGGAATTACTCCTGTTGGATTTGCGGGCTGACCTACACGAACATCGGTGAATCCATGGAGAAGTCGTTCAGAACTCTGCGAGGGTTCCTCGCTGGACAGGAACGAGAAGAGGAGCCTTACTTCGACCACTCTGCAACTCTGCGGATCTCGGGTGATATCCCAGACATGGACGAGATTTCTGGGCGTCTCGGCCTCCAACCAACATACTCACACTGCAAGGGAGAAAAACGGAACCCTCGAGCTACGCCCTATCGTCAGGACATGTGGTCGTATAGCCCGCCTGTCGATGAGTCAGAGCCGCTGCACGAACACATTGATGCTTTGTGGCTATAATTGAAACCGCACAAGCGCTTTCTACTTGAGCTCAAGAAGTCTCTGAACATCGATGTGTTTATCGGCTACAGATCAAATTGTGATACTGCCGGAATCGAAGTACCCCACACTTCCCTGGAAATGTTCTCGCAATTGAAGATTCCTTTCGGAATCTCAATCATAATCACTTAACGAGCGATCATGAGGTCGCCCGCGTTCTACGGGCCTGCTCTCATCGCCCCGGCGCAATCCCAACCAATATGGTAGCCTTTTGATTCATGACTCTGTCTTCTTCCCTTCCCAAGCATTTTCTTTCCGACAAGGTCGAGCATTTTACCGAGTCGGTCATCCGCGAGATGACGCGGCAGGCGTTGCAGCATGGCGCTATCAATTTGGCGCAGGGGTTTCCCGATTTCCCGGCGCCCGAGGAGATCAAACGGGCGGCGCAGCAGGCGATTGCGGACGATGTGAATCAGTACGCGATCACCTGGGGCACGAAGAGTCTGCGGCACGCGATTGCGCGGCAGATGAAGGAGTGGCAGGGGCTCGATGTCGATCCGGAGCGGGAGGTTGTGGTTTGTTGCGGATCGACCGAGGCGATGATTGCCACGCTGTTGGCGGTGTGCAACAAGGGCGATGAGGTTGTGGTGTTTGAGCCGTTCTATGAAAACTATGGGCCGGATGCGGTGTTGAGCGGGGCGAAGCCGCGGTTTGTCAGGCTGCGGCCTCCATCGAAGCCGCATGACGAGTGGACGTTTGATCCGCAGGAATTGCGGGAGGCGTTTCAGCACCACTCGGATATAGGTCAGACCAAGGCCATCATCCTTAACACGCCGAATAATCCGACAGGCAAGGTTTTCACGCGGAAAGAGCTGGAGCTGATCCGCGATCTTTGCGTCGAGTACAACGTGCTCGCAATCACCGACGAGATTTACGAGCACATTCTTTATGAAGGCGCGCGGCATATTTCGATTGCTTCGCTCGATGGCATGCGCGAACGGACGATTACGATCAATGGGCTTTCAAAAAGTTATAGCGTGACGGGATGGCGCGTGGGATGGGCGGTTGCGCCTCCGGCGATTACGAATGCGATTCGGAAGGTACACGACTTTCTGACGGTAGGCGCGCCGGCTCCATTGCAGGAGGCGGGAGCGGCGGCGTTGAGTTTGCCGGCTTCGTATTATCGCGAACTGGCGGAACGCTACCGGACTCGGCGGGATCACCTGATTCCGGCGCTTGAGAAAGCGGGCTTTCGATGCTATCGGCCGCGGGGCGCGTACTACGTGATGACGGACATCAGCGCGTTTGGATTTAAAAACGATGTGGAGTTTGCTGGGCATCTGGTGAAAGATGTGGGGATTGCCTGCGTGCCGGGATCGAGTTTCTACAAGCACGCGAAAGACGGCGCGCAGCAGGTGCGGTTCGCTTTCTGCAAGAAGCCGGAGACGCTGGATGAGGCCGGGCGAAGGCTGGAGAAGTTGAGGCGAACATAGCTCGGCGGTGCGAAGGCCAGGTCAGCAGGAGAACTGGCCTCATGCTTGGTTGCTTCGCTGGCAGCTGCTGGCCTGTCGCAGAGAGTTTGCCGTAGGGACGTTTCGACTCCGCCGAGGCTGGGCGCCTCCGCTGCGCTCAACAAGACAGACGCACAGGACATCAGCGCCTCGTAACCAGAGGGGAGTCTCTTCTCGCGCAACACGACAGGGCACTAACGATGGCGTAATCCACAGCAAACTGCGCTATACTTCGCGCAAAGCTCAAAGAACTACGACGAAAGCGAGTTGAGTCCATGTCCTTGAAAGCCGTGGAAGAGGTATCTCCGCAGGTTCCTGCTGAAGATTTTCAGGCGCTGGAAGAGAAAGTTTATCGCACCATTGAGTTGTACAAGGCCGCCAAGGAAGCCCGCGTTACCGCCGAGCGCGACGTGAAACGGCTCCGCGAGCAACTGGAGCAGCGCGAGGAAGAGAACGAGGCGTTGCGGCGGGATCTGGTGCAACTACGCAAGGACCGGGAAGATATTCGCGGCCGCGTGGAAAGAATGCTGGGTCAGATGGACAGTCTGGCGCAGGAGCAGGCGGCAAGTTAAGTGGCGCTTTCCAGTGGCGACGCAGAGCGGATTCCTCACTTCGTTCGGAATGACAGATTTCGGATGAAATGAGGCGGGACGATGAGGAGTGACATGGCGACTGCCTCGAAACAAGCTCCGACGAAGGATTCAGCGAATGGAAGTGTCCGGGTCGAAATTTTCGACCAGGTGTACAACCTCAGGGGCTCCGATGCAGATTACATTCTGAAGCTGGCGGAATATGTGGACGGCAAGATGCGGGCGGTGTCGGAGCAAACGGCGACGGTCGATTCCGTGCGGCTGGCGGTGCTGGCAGCGTTAAACATCGCGGACGAATTCCACATGATGAAGAAGAGCATGGAGACGCGCACTCCGGAAGCGCGGCAACGGACTACGAAGCTGGCAAGCGCGCTCGACGAGGTTTTGCAAGATACCCCGACCTCCAGCTAACTCAAAGGTAACGCCGCTCCCCGTCCGATCCATTTTGGAAACACTCGCCCTAGCAAACCTTCTGCCAACTATTTTGTGCTTTCCCCTTGCGAATCTCTCCGCAGTTTCCTAGCATCAAAGGTGAAAAAGCCGGCCTGCAAGGTTGGTGATGGTGGCAACCGATTTTTGAACCAATGCCGAATGAACGGGGACTCGACTCGCATACATAGATCCGGTGTGCTACGTTCCGCCATGCGGAAAAGCCTAATGGGTCGCGGCGGGTTCCCACCGTCTGAGACGGGTTCATTCTCGGCCCACCACACGGCCACGTGGGCCGGCTTTTGTAGTTCAGGTGTCAGGCGTTAGGTCTCGGGTCTCAGGCCTTAGGTGTCAGGCTTCAGGTGTCAGGCAAACCTCTCATGACGGACCGCCAAGGACAGTCTCGTGAGGAGTGGGAACAGCAATTTATAGATGTGCAACACAGCCTCGGCCCTGCGGAGGGTCTGCGCGCAAGTCAGATCATCGCAAAAAAGCTCTCAGCCTCTCCCGCCCCAATCCGAGACTTTGCGCATCTCGTAAGGCTGCCGCTAAGCGGCATATTTCTGGTCGGCGCGTTTCTTGTTTTTTCGTCGGACATCTCCCACAAGACCGCACTTGGCTTGGCAGCTCTGGCCGCAGGCTGTTGGGTGGGAGTTGCGGCCTTTCGCTGGCCCCACAAGCAAGGGTAAAGGCGCTTTTCCTGACACCTGAGACCTGATGCCTAAGACCTCAGACCTTTCCTCTCTGCTAGACTCTTCTCTGTCACTTAGCTTGCATCCGGAGCATCTAAACTAGCGTGTTTCCACGACTCTTTCAGATTGGCAATTTTTATCTGCCTACTTACGGCGTACTGGTCGCAACCGGCGTGTTGCTCGGGCTGTGGATCAGCGTGCGCAATTCAGAAAAGCAGGGCATCAACGGCGATGATGCCTGGAATCTCGGCATCTTCATGGTGCTGGCCGGCATCGTCGGAGCCAAGATTCTCTACGTGATCAACGATTGGAGTAGCTACTCCCATAACTGGCGTGAGATTTTCAGCATCAGCACGCTTCAGGCGGGAGGAGTTTTTTCCGGCGGATTGCTCGGCGCGCTGGCGATCGGCGCCTGGTACATGCACAAACACCACATGCCGCCACTGCGAACCGTAGATGCCTCTGCTCCTGGATTGGCGTTTGGCCACGTGCTGGGGCGCTTCGGATGCTTTGCGGCGGGGTGCTGCTACGGCAAGCCGACAGATCATTTTTGGGGCGTCACGTTCCACAATCCGTTGGCGAACCTGGTGAGCGATACTCCGCTTGGCGTGAGGATCGAGCCCACGCAACTCATCGAGGCGGCGGCCGAGTTCTTCAATTTCGTGCTGCTGATGTGGCTGCTGAAGCGCAAGAAATTCGACGGGCAGGTGTTTGCGACGTTCATCATGCTCTACGGAGTTGAACGCTTCTTTATAGAGTTTTTGCGCGGAGATGAAGGCCGCGGCGTGGTTTTTGGCGGGCTGATGAGCGGGACGCAGCTGATTTCGATTTGTCTGGTAATTGGCGGCGGCATTATCTGGTGGCTGAAGAGCGGGACGCCTAGCGTCGAACCATCGCTGAGACCGCAGAAGACAGGGTCGTAGGATATTAGCTATTTTCCGGTCGTTCCCGCCTTCTGGCTTGGTCTCGATTTCCCTCGCCGCACCGGCGCTCCGTCAGTCGGATCGGCGCTTCAATGCGCTCCATCATTGATGTTCATTTTGCGTTCCATTAAATGACTGATTTTCCTCTCATCCTTACCGTTTCTTCGGACGATGCGGGCCAGCGGCTCGACCAGTATCTCGCGTCTCAAATCGCTGAAGTCAGCCGCGCTCGCGTTCAGCAACTCATTGAGCGCGGCGAGGTGCTGGTCAATGACGCGGCGGCAAAGGCCTCGCTGCGCTTGCGAGGCGATGAGCGGATCACCATTACAGCCCCGCCCCATGCCCCGCCGCTGCGCGCGATGGCGGAGGAGATTGCGCTCGACATTGTTTACGAAGATGACGATCTGGCGGTGGTCAATAAGCCCGCCGGGATGATGGTGCACGCCGGGGCGGGCGCGACCGATGATGCGCGCAATCGTGGAACGCTGGTGAACGCGCTGCTGCATCACTTCCAGACTTTGTCGGGCGTGGGCGGAGAGCTGCGGCCGGGGATTGTGCATCGGCTGGATCGCGCGACCAGCGGGCTGATGGTGGTAGCCAAGAACGACGAAGCGCATCGGCGGCTGGCGAAGCAATTCAGCGCGCGCGAGGTGCATAAGACTTACCTCGCGCTGGTGCATGGCTGGCCGAAAAAAGATCGCGGGACAATTCAGACGGCGATCAGCCGGCACTCCCAGCGCCGCACTCGCATGACGACACGAGGCGCGGGCGGACGCGACGCGGTGACGCATTACGTCGTGACGCGAAAGGTCGACTCTCCTTATGGCAAATTTGCTTTGCTCGAAGTGAAGATCGAAACCGGGCGGACGCACCAGATTCGCGTACACATGGCATCGCTGGGGCATCCGGTGGTGGGCGATGCACTCTATGGAGCGCCGGGCGAGCTGAAGTCGCAATCGAACAAGGTGCGGAAGGCAGGCATGCCGGCGACGCTGGCGCTATCCCGAAATTTTCTGCATTCGGCGGAGCTTGAGTTGACGCATCCTAAAACTGAGCAAGAGATGAAGTTTCGCCGGCCGCTTCCACCGGAACTGGAATCGCTGCTCGCAAGTCTGGAAAGCGCGAGCGGGAGGTAGGCAAAGACGCGGGGCGTTCGCTGTCAAATTGAGTTGCTGGTAGTGGTGCAGTTTGAAAAACACATTCCCCGGCGGCTAGAAGCCGCGATTGATTTTGGGGCAGTTGCGGCACGGCTAAAAGAGGTTGCGAAAAAAGTCATTTTAAGCGCCAGAAGCCGCCCTCAGGCGCTGAAGCGCAAATCTATTTTGAGCAGGTTAGCCGCACGAGTGGAACTCGTGCCCTTCGCAGAACCGACTCGAAAGTGAGTTTTCCAGCAAACTGTGAAAGCCGTGCCCTTTCAAAACAAATTCAAACTGAGCCACCACTGACATGTTGCACTCATCGCAGGGTTCAAAGCGCTGCGGCTATAATGGGGCCATCCTGATGAAATCCTCTATTGCTCTGTTTCTGTCGATCCTTGTTCTTGCCGGCGCGTTGGCCGGCACTGGTGCGGTTTGCGTCGGGCAAACGACGGCTGAGCCCGCGACCGCAGAGCCTCAGTCTAATAGCAGCGCGGCTCCGGCGCCCGCGCTCGGAACTCCAGCGCAAGCGGCTCCAGCAACAACTCCCGCGCAGGCGCCTCCAGCGACGGCAGGACAAGCTCCTGCTGCGACGGACAATCCCAATAATCCTGAAAACGAATCCATCACGACCATCCATAAGACGGTCGACGAAGTGCGTGTGGTGTTTACCGTCACCGACAAGCATGGACGTTATATCAAGGACCTGCAGAAAAATGACTTTAAGGTTCTTGACGACCGGAAGCCCGCGGAGTTGCGCAGTTTCCGCAGCGAGACCGATTTGCCTCTCCAGGTAGGGCTTCTGATCGATGCCAGCAATTCGGTGCGCGACCGGTTCAAGTTCGAGCAGGAAGCAGCCATCGAGTTTCTGAACTCGGTGATTCGTCCGCACTATGACAAAGCTTTCGTGGTTGGGTTCGACGTGACTCCAGAGGTGACGCAGGACTTTACCGATAACACTGAGAAGCTTTCGATTGGCATACGACAACTGCGGGCGGGCGGCGGCACGGCGATGTACGATGCCCTTTACTTCGCCTGCCGCGACAAGCTGATGAAGCAGGAGCAAACCGGACCGGTGCGCAACGCCATTATTCTGCTGAGCGATGGCGAAGACAATGCCAGCCATGTAACGCGCGAGGAAGCAATCGATATGGCGCAACGCGCGGACGCGATCGTGTACACGATCAGCACCAATATCAGCGGCATGAAGGGCCAGGGCGACAAGGTGCTGATGCGAATTGCCGACGCTACGGGCGGGCAGTCTTTCTTTCCTTTCCAACTGCGAGATGTCTCGAATGCGTTTCTCTCGATTCAGGAGGAACTGCGCAGCCAGTACGCGTTGGCTTACAAACCGGAGAATTTCATGGCGGATGGACGATATCGCACGATTGAGATCATGGCTCCAGGCAAGGGGTTCAAGGTGCGCACACGCAAGGGATACTTCGCTCCTAAGCAGTGACCAGTGGGCAGTGACTTTTCGCTAAGTCTGGGATCTCTGTCGGAGGTTGGATTTTAGTCTGCTCGTAGCTCGCAGCTTATAGCTCGTAGCTGATTTATGCCTGGATACTCTGGAACACCTTTAGCGAAGAAACTTGGAATCAAGGATGGATTTCGGATCGCGCTGATGCACGTGCCGTCCGATGTAATGGCGGAACTGCGGAGCGCGTTCGACAAATGCCAGACCGCGAAGCCTGCCCGCGGCGCTCTTGATTTTGTTTTCTTTTTTGTCAAAGCGCGCGCTGCACTTGAGCACGAATTGATGACGGCGGCGCAAGCTCTGGCTCCCACAGGGATGCTTTGGATTGCATGGCCGAAGAAAAGCTCGGGGGTAAGTACGGATATCACCGAGAACATTGTGCGGGATAGTGGGCTGGGCGCGGGCTTGGTGGACATCAAAGTTTGCGCAGTGACGGACGTTTGGTCGGGGCTGAAGTTTGTGATTCCGGTGAAAGATCGGCCGAAGACCCGACGAACCACCCAGCACAACCACCCGCTTATCTTGCAGACCATTTCCCTTCATTGGATTCTCCTTCTGCATTCTTCTTGCTTGCACAGTCAAAAATGATCTCTGAGCTACGTGCGATGCATGCATAATAATGCGGTCTACGTCGTTTCAGGCGGCTAGGTGGCAGTCGCTGATAATGAAGACTCCGTGGCGCAACTTGGCTACCAGGGCTGGGTTTGAATGAGCAGACGTTGAATGACCAGTCGATCAATGACCAGAGAATGATTCTATGGGAATGGAGCTGGAGAATCGGCGTAAGCAAATTCGCAACGTACGTAACTTGCGGTCGCCGCAGGCACGGGTTCTGATTAGTGGGGAGAGAAAACTAATGCGAGTTAGAACCCGTGTGGCGGCGACTCCGGCAGCAGTGATTCTTATTGGGCTGACGATTTTCTGTGGGGTTGCGCATGCCCAATCGGCAACGGTGCGGGCTGAAAGAGAGCTGTTCGCGGCGGTCAATCAGGCCCGGCGGTCACAAGGTCTGGCCGTCCTCCAATGGGACGAATCGCTGGCGGAAGCCGCCCGGCGCCATGCGGCGGTTATGGCGGAGCATCGTGAGGCGCAGCACCAGTTTGAAGGCGAGGCCAGTCTCTCGGTGCGCGTGAAGCGGGCCGGGGCGCACTTCAGCTGGCTTTCGGAAAATGTGACGCAGGGGCCAAGTACGGAATTCATCAATTCGCAGTTTCTGAGTTCTCCGAAACATCGGGCGAACATTCTTGACACGGACATGAACTCGGCGGGCATCGGCGTGGCGGAGCGCGATGGACAGTTGTTTGCGGTCGAGGACTTCGCGCAAATCGCGCAGTAGGGCCGCGTTTCGTTGCTAGTCCTCAAAAGAGCAGATTCCTCCCTCATCCTCGCCGTCGGCTCCGGGCGGCTCGGAATGACAAGTCAAAGTCTAGTCATGGTCTTTTGTGGCGTAGTAGCCGCTGCGCGACTGGATCTTGTAATCGCCTTGCTTGGATTTGATCTCAACTTTTCTGAAGGTGCCATCGCGGGCGGTGTTGGCAGGCGTGTATCCGATGTTGTACTGGCTGCGGAGCTCGTTGGCGATATCGTCGAACGCCTTGCGCAGCTTGTCGATTTTATTGCCAACGTCGATGACGCGGCCGCCAGTTTCCTGGGTGAGCTTCCTCATCTCCGAGTCGCCAGAGTAACCGCCTCCGAAGCCGTAAAAGCCACGGTCGGCGATCAGCAGCACATAGCAGATCGCATCCGCTTTCTGAGCGGCCTCGATGGCATCTTTGATCTTGAGGCGGCTGCCTTCGTCCTGGCCGTCGGTCAGCAGCACCATAGCCTTGCGTCCCACTTCGTGGCTCAGTTCGTCGTGCGAAGCGAGATAAACCGCGTCATAGAGTGCGGTGCCGCGCGGACCAGTCGAAGAGCATGGGATGGGACCCTGCGGGCCGACGGGACCTCCCGCGCAACTCACGCCGCCGGTATTGATCTTGGTGTCGTTGAGCGCGTGGCGAAGGCGGCTGATGGAGTTGGTGAAATCCTGAAGCAGGTTAATGTCTACGTCGAAGCTGATGACAAAGGCTTCGTCTTTGGACCGGAGGATGTTTTCAAGGAAGGACGCACCGACTTCCTGCTCCATCCCTAGCACACGCTGCTGGCTGCCGCTGGTGTCGATGAGGATGCCGAGCGTGAGCGGCAGGTCGGATTCGGCCTTGAAATACTTGATGGTTTGCGGCTTGCCATCCTCGAAGATATCGAAGTTGTCTTTGGTTAGATTCGGGATGAGCGCGCCATGCTTGTCCTTGACGTTGAAGAAGAGCTGAACGACCTCTACGTTGACTTTGAGGGTCGTGGTGGTCTCGTCTTGCGGGGATTGGGCGTTATCCGGCCGGTGCTCGCCGGGAGTGGAGGAGTTTGAGGTGGGAGCATTCGAAGCAGGCGCCTGCGCCGAGCTCTGAGCGTATGCGGATGGCAACAAGCCGAGGGCCAAGGCGAGCGCACCAATCATGAGATCAAGACGGAAATAGGTTTTCGGCATCGGCGTTTATCTTGAGACTTTGCTAGTCTATCGTGTAACGGGCTGCTAGGGTTAGATGCACCGGCGAGGCGTGGACGAGCATCAGAATGAGTGCGGATGGATGCCCGCCCGCAACCGTTCGAGGATGGGCTTGGCCGTGGCTTTGGCAAATTCTTGTGAATTGGAATGACGAGTAATATAGAGGCGCCCAAAGGAATGCGGATGAAAGCAAGCACGATACTGGTTTTGAGCGTCAGTTTGTGGCTGTCGCTTGGTCTGGCTGCACAACAAAAGCCCGATGAGATTCCGGATGCGCCGTCGGCGACGCGGCCGATACCGCCTCCCGAAGCGGCAAGCCCGCGAGAGGACGCCGCGCAGGCGCAAGATCAGATGCCGGATGCCAGTGAGAATGTGACCAGCGGGTCAAGAGAGCTCCCTCACTCCCCAACCGATGCAGCCGCTGGAAACAATTCGACGACGCCTCCTCCGCCCATGCCTCCCGTCAAGACGGTGGCCGCCGGCAGCATTCCGAAAGACGCTGACACGGGCGAAGACGTCGGTTTCACAATCAAGACGACCGCGAACCTGGTGCTGGTGCCGGTCACGGTGAAAGATAATGACGGGCGCATGGTGAACGGCTTGCAGCCGAAGGATTTCTCAGTCTACGAAAACGGCCAAAAGCAGCAGATGAAGTTTTTTACGAGCGATCCGTTTGCACTTTCCGCGGCCGTGATCATAGACCTGGGCATGCCGGACGTGGCGGTGAAAAAGGTGCAGCAAACGCTCTCGGCGTTGCAGGGGGCATTCAGCCCGTTCGACGAAGTGGCGATTTATACCTACAGCGACAAAGCGGGACGGATTTCGGACTTTGGCTCCGTGGGCAGGCAATTGACTGCGGTACTGAATGAAGTAAGGACCTACAGCGGCGAAAACAACGGTCCGCCGGTGACGAGCGGTCCGCTGGGCCCGCAGGGGCCGATTATCAACGGGATGCCGATTGATACGCCGGTTACGCCAGTCAGCACGCCTCCTCGGGTTGCGCACGTAATGAACGACGCGATCTTGATGGCGGCGCGGGATCTGGCCAAGCGCGATCGCACCAATCGCAAGATTCTTTTCGTGATCAGCGATGGGCGCGAGCTGGGGTCGAAGGCCAGCTATTCGGACACGTTGAAGGTGTTGCTGACGCAGAATATCACCATGTACGCGGTCGGGCTGGAGGGCGCGGCCATTCCGGTCTACGACAAGCTGCAAAGGATCCACCTGCCTAAGACGCGGGCTCTGCTCGGCTATAGCGACATCCTTCCGAAGTACGTTTCGGCGACGGGCGGGGGAACGGTCTATAACGAGTTGACGGAGGCCAACATTGAACGCGCCTACAGCCAGGCCGTTGGAGATGCGCGCAACCAGTACACGCTGGGCTATAGCACAAAGGGAATCGGGGGATATCGGGAGATTGAGGTCCGGGTGCGCCGGCCGAATGTGAAAGTGGTCGCGAAACGGGGATATTATCCGTTGCCGTCGCCGAAGTAGGCTCGTAGAGGCTGACCGAGCGCCTAGGTGCTTTGCGGTAACGTGGGTAACCTGTGCCCCAACCTCTCGATGTGGTATAAAAACCAACAGGCTCCGATATTACATATTTTCTTGATTTCCAAGCGGAAAGACTCGCTTTGGGCTGCATGCCAGAGCATTTTCCGCCGGATTTTTTGAGGAAGTCTTTTGAGTTTCATCAACTTCGCAGCACGCGAGATTAACTGCAAGATCGTCTACTACGGCGCCGGACTGGGCGGCAAGACGACGAACCTACAGTTCATCTTTCAGAAGACCGCCGAACAGCAAAAGGGCAAGATGATCTCGCTCGCCACGGAGACGGATCGCACCCTTTTCTTCGACTTTTTGCCGCTGGATCTGGGGACGGTGCGCGGGTTCAAGACACGCATTCACCTCTATACGGTGCCGGGACAGGTCTTCTACGATGCCAGCCGGAAGCTGATTCTGCGCGGCGTGGATGGTGTGGTGTTTGTCGCCGACTCGCAGCAGGAGCGCATGGATGCCAATATCGAAGCGCTCGATAACCTGATGACCAACCTGAAAGAGCACGGGTACGACTTCAACAAGATTCCCTACGTGCTGCAACTGAACAAGCGCGACCTGCCGAATATCCTGCCGGTGGATGCGCTCTCGAAGGAACTGCGCAAGAAAAATGAAGCGGTGATTGAGTCGGTCGCGTTCCAGGGTACGGGCGTGTTTGAGACGCTGAAGGAAATCGCCCGCCAGGTGCTGATGGAGTTGAAGCAGGGCGGGTAGGGCAGTTCTCAGTTCGCGGTTCTCAGTTCTCAGTCCAAAATCAAAACAATCTACCTGTAGAGAAGCGGGCTTGCCGCGGCTGAGGCACCGAATCGCTTCTGCCCGGCAAGCTTCTTGACATTCGTTGTCACATATGACAACATTCCTTCATTAGGGAAATGCCATGGCGGACACCGCGATGACCCGAAAGTCACGCCCCGTTTCGTGGATCAGGGCGGCTCTGAAGGCATTCGAGATGTTTCCGGAAGGGGCCAGGTCGATCTGTATGGCGGCCTTGGCGATTGCTGCCGAGGGTGGGAAGGCCGATATCGCGTAACCGATACATGGCTTGGGATCGGGCGTGTTCGAGATTGCGCTGCCGTTCCGGGGCGACGCGTTTCGCGTGGTCTACGCGGTGCAACTCGGCGAGGAAATCTGGGTGCTCCATGCGTTTCAAAAGAAATCTACGCAGGGTATTAAGACGCCGAAGCACGAGATCGATCTGATTAAGGGCCGGTTGAAAAAATTGAAGGAGATGCTGCGATGAAGAGCGAAAAGTTGGAAGTGGTGCGTGGGAGCGGGAATGCGTTTCGCGATCTGGGACATAGGAACGCGGACGTTGCGCAGTTCAAGGCGATCCTCGCGACCGAAATCATCAAGGCGCTCGACCGGGACGGCCTGACCGTGCGCGCGGCCCACGCCCGCACCGGCATCGCGGCTGCCGACTTCTCACGCATCCGCAACGCGGACCTGGGACGCTTCACCGTTGACCGCCTTATGTCCATCATCAATCGTCTGGGGTCGCGGGTTGAGGTGAAGGTCCGGGTGCGGCGGGCGGAAGCGGTGGGACGCGCGGCGACGGCGTGAGGAAGAGCGGCAACCTTCCTGTAGAGACGCGGCTTGCCACGTTCTCCGCTTTAGAATGAACCGGCCGGTGACAGCTCGAATCGGCCTCGCTTCGTGAGTGCAGCGAGTGGATGACACTGCGTAATATACAAGATCATACTTATGGTATGATCAGTTGGTATGGCGCAGAGAAAACCACACCGCAAGGTTCGATGCACATTCACGCTCTCGCCTGAAAATGTTGCGTATATCGAGCAACAAACCCGCCGGCGAAAGCTAGCCTCCCTCTCGGCCTTTCTTGATGAACTGCTACAGGAGAAGACGCGCGAGCAAAAACTCGCGGAAATCGAGGCCAACACGATTGCCTATTACGACAGCCTGACCGATGAGGAAGTCGAGGAACAGCGCGCGTGGGGAGAATTCGCAGGACAGACACTAGTCTTGACCGAGGAGGAACTCGCACATGCCCAATCCGCAGCGCGGGGAGATCTGGTTCACAAAACTGCCAACCGACCCTCCGGACAAAGGAAGGCGCCCGGTCGCCATCGTCTCGGTCAACGGGCGAAACAATCACCCGCGAGCTGAGACTGTACTCGTGGTGCCGCTCAGCACCTCCGTGCATAAGGGCGAAGGCTTCTATCATCTTGTCCTCGAACCTGGACAAACCGGACTGCGGGAACGGGCCATAGCGAGAGCCCAGGACGTCACAACCGTGTGGAAGGTGGCGCTCGAAGCGCCGCGAGAGCGACTGCGCCCGCTCACCTCTCACCAGATCTGCGAATTGGCGCAAAAGGTGGGACAGGCGATGGGATGCGTGTCGTAGGATATTGTGCTTGGCGGGAATCTTCTCGGATATAGCTTCGCTTAGTTTTCTAGCGAATGCGATATCTCTTCCCATTCGCTCATCAGCCCTTGCAAGTCGCCTTTGTACGCGGCGAGTTCGTGCGTCTGGCGCTGGGTTTCTTCGGCGCTGACGAAGCTCTGAAGCTGGGTTTCGCAGAGCGCGATCGCCGCTTCCATGCGCGTGATTTCCTCTTCAACTTCATGGAGGCGGTCTTGCATTTGTTTGCGCTTGATTGGATTCAAGCGGCGGGATTTTGAATCGGCGTCATCCTGCTTGGGCGCGTTGCCGTTTGTTGGCTCCGCTAACGAGGCGGCGCTCAGCCCCGCCTCCACGCGGTCTGCGGACCGATGACCTCCATGAGAAGAAGACTTTTCGCCGACAAGTTCGTTGGTAATCGTTTCCGTCTGACGCGCGGCTCCGCCTTGCTTGCGCCAGAGGTAATCTTCGTAGTTCCCCGGGTAGAGTTCGACTTTGCCGTCGCCGATTTCGAACACTCTCGTGGCCAGCTTGTCGATGAAATAGCGGTCGTGCGAGACGAAGACGACCGTGCCCGTATATTTTTCGAGGGCTTCTAGCAGCACGTCCTTGGCGCGCAGGTCGAGGTGGTTGGTGGGTTCGTCAAGCAGCAGGAAGTTGGCCGGGTGCAGCAGCATTTTCAGGAGCGCGTAGCGGTTGCGCTCGCCGCCGGAAAGCACGCCGATGCGCTTGAAAACATCGTCTCCTGAGAACAGGAAACAGCCGAGCAGGCTGCGCAATTCCGTTTGCGTGGATGACGGCGAAAGCTCTCCCAAGTCGTCGAGAATGCGGGCTTCGGGATCGAGTTCCTTGTACTGATCCTGCGCGAAGTAGTCGAGGTGGACTTCGTGACCGAGTTTGTATTCTCCGGCGGTGAGCGGTTCGGTGTGGGCGAGCAATTTGATCAGCGTGGACTTCCCTGCCCCATTGACTCCGACCAAGGCAATGCGCTCGCCGCGCTCGATCATGAAATTCACATTGGCGAAAACCTTGTGTTCGTTGGGCCCTCGGCCATAGCTCTTAGCGACGTTGGCGAACTCGGCGACGATGCGGCCGCTTGGCTTCGGCTGCGGGAAGGAGAAGTGGACGGTCTTTTCTTCTTCCGGGATTTCGATGCGCTCGATTTTCTCCAGTTCCTTGATGCGGCTCTGGACTTGCTTGGCCTTGGTGGCCGTATAGCGAAAGCGGTTGATAAAGACTTCCAGTTGCTCGATGCGGTCGCGCTGCGTTTTGTAGGCGGATTCGAGCTGTTCTTTGCGCGCGGCTTTCGCAGCCAGGTATTGATCGTAATTGCCGACGTAAGAATGCAGCTTCTTGTTCCAGATTTCGACGATGCGATCGACGGTGACATCCAGAAAATAGCGGTCGTGGGAAATGAGGACAAACGCGTAGGGATAGCTGCCCAGGTATTCTTCCAGCCAGTTGCGGGCTTCGAGATCGAGATGGTTGGTGGGCTCGTCGAGGAGAAGCAGGTTCGGCTTTTGCAGCAAGAGCTTAGCAAGCGCGATGCGCATCTGCCAGCCGCCGGAAAATTCTTCGGTTTGGCGCGTCCAGTCGTTTCTATTGAAACCTAAACCGGTGAGCACCTTGCCGACTTCAGCTTCGAGCGTGTAGCCATCGCGCGCGCGGAATTCGTGTTCGAGTTTCTGATAACGATCCGCGACGTTGGCGTACTCGGAGCTGGTGTGGTCAAGCTCCGACATGCTGCGGGTGAGCGACTCCATTTCTTTTTCCATGTCATGGAGATCGTCGAACACCGACAAGCATTCAGCGAAGATGGAGCGACCAGAAAGGGCGAGGCCGTCCTGGGGAAGGTATCCGGCGGAAGTGCCCTTGGCGCGCGAGACCTGGCCGTAGTCTAGGGTTTCGAGTCCGGCGAGGATCTTCATCACCGTGGACTTGCCGGTTCCGTTCGCACCCACGAGGCCCATGTGCGACTCGGGCGTGATGAGCCAGTCGGCATCTTCGAACAGGAGTTTGTGGCCGTAGCGCTTGCCGGCGGATGAGAGCTGGATCATGGGACCCTTTTATCGTCTCATGAATTTCGCCCGTGGAGGCTCTGGCTCGACACTCGACCTAACGCTTCGCTCACAGACGGCGTGGCCTTTGCTTTGCGGCTACCGACCTGACGATTAATTGGCCTCGGCCTGTGGTGGGGAGCGGAGGATCCGCCTGCGCGACGGCGGCGTTCATGACTTCTTTTACTTCCGGCCTAGAAAGCGTTTCCGCGCTTTCGAGGCGGATGAAACGGTTCTGGTTCCCGCTGCCTAAGAGAATCTTGTGAGGGTCCGGCAGCGTGGCTCCGTAGTAGAACGACAACCCGACCCCCTTCGCATTGGCCGCTATGGAGAACAGGCAATCGGAGGGTCGTTCGGTGGCGCAATATCCAATGACGAAGAAGTTGTAATTGTCGTAGACCAGTTCATTTGCGGTTGGGTAACGCTTACGCAGCACGCGGCGCGCGGCGCGTATTTGCTTGGCAATGGATGGATCGAACTTGGCGATAAATTGGGCGAGCTGCTTCTCTGGCGAGGCTGGCCTAGTAGGTTTCGCGGGCTTTCTCACGGCGATCTCCTGCGCATCATGGTACACAGGCTGTCAAGAGGTCGGTGGCCGAGGCGAATTGCCGAGTTGGCGACGCACCCAGGGGCGAGGTTTGACATGTGTCACATCTTGTGACACAATGATGACATGCCCAGCGTGAACATTCGCGAGCTTCGAGATACCAAACGTCTAAAGGCATGGCTGCGGGCCGGGAAGACTGTGGAATTGCGGGAGCGCGACGAGTTGATTGCTCGTATTGTTCCTGAGGCGAAGGCTGCCAAGCCTGCTGACTGGCCGGACTTCGCGGCAGCGCGCAAGGAGATTTTTGGCGACCGCATTCTGTCCGGAGCCGACATAGTAATTGAAGAACGCGGCCGCTATTGAGCCTTCAATTGAAGTCCGCCGCATCGGCTATAACAGTGACCATTTATGCCGATACTTCCTTTTTTGTATCCCTCTATCTTCCCGATCGGCACACGCCGGAAGCAGAGCGCCGGCTTAGTTCGCGGCCATCGCTTTGGATGACACCGCTTCATGTGGCTGAGTGTACGCATGCCATCGAGCAGCATGTCTTCCGCCGAGAGATCACGCGCAGCGAGGCTGATCTTGCGCTACAACGGTTCCATGAAGACCGGTCGCGAAATCTGTGGGCAGAGGCGCAGATTCCCGACCGAGCATTTACCGTGTGTGCACAGTTGGCCCGGCGGTACGCGGCACAGATCGGCGTTCGAACTCTCGACACGTTGCATGTGGCTTCCGCGCTTGAATTGAAAGCCGAGCGTTTCTGGACGTTTGACCAGCGGCAGGAGAAACTGGCGCAAGCGGCTGGGCTGAAAATCGGCTGAACGACTCGCTGAGTTCCGATTCGTTTAGCGGGCGGCGGTTAGGCTGACAGTGTCGATGTGATCCAGGGCGTGGTCGATGACGGCCTGCAATTCTTGCGCGTATTTCACTTCCCTGCCTTTGGCCAGAATCGCTCGCGCTTCGTCTTCGTCGAACCAGGTGGGATTGCGGTAATCCTCGTGCGGCTTGCGGGTCTGACGGACCTGCATAAGAAAGGCTTTGACCACGTATTCCTGCACGCCTTCGGGCTGCCAGAAGACTCCCTTGGAATGGATGTAGATGTGGAAGTGGCGCGGCTCGATGATGCCGATTGCGCCGGCTTCCTCGCGGGCCTCACGCTCGGCGGCTTGGCTGTGGGAAAGGCGAGTGTCAGGGGCTCCTTTGGGAAAAGTCCATTTGTTGCCGCCATTGGTATTGACGAGGAGGAATTCGGCGTGGGAATTCCGCTTACGGTAGCAGACGGCAGCGACCTGTAGCGGCAATGCAAAACGGGATGAGCGAGCGGAGCCCATAACGCCTTCTATCGGCAGTCTAGCGCGAGGATGTTGCAGGAGTATTAAATTGCAGCGAAAGTGGTGCACTAAAGTCGGTGGCCGCTGGTTGGTGGTCAGTGGTCAGCGTCGGTGGCGTATCGTTAAGGCGCAACACTAAGGCGTATCACTGGCCGAACGTCAGGCCGCTTAAGGCTGCGACCTTCCCAAGATCTACGGCGCGGCTTGCCACTAAAACCTGGAAGGTTTCCCCCATGCCTGTTGGCGAGATGAGGTGCTTGAGTTGAAGAGCTACTTTAGCTTGCTCCTGGGGGAGACGGCACTGCTCGAATGCGTCGGAGAACTGCGTACGCTCGCCAATCCCCATTAAGAATTGCGACTGCGTAACCAGCTTTTGCGGCTGCATTCCGGCCTGCTCCAAAGCTGCGGTTAAAGCGGTGAAGTTCACGTGCGCGGTGAGGTCTTGCTCTCCGGGAGCCTCGTAGGGATTGGGACTGGCTGAGTGCCGGCGATAGGCCATGAGCGTACCGCGATGGCGTCCGGCGAGTTGCTGGGCGCGGGTGTAGCCGTAATCGATGGCGAGCAGGAAACCCTGGCGAATGCGGCTGGCGATTTTGGCGGCCCATTGTTGGGCGGCTAGTGGGACTTCCACGCGCTCGTTGGCTTCGGGGTGGACGCTGTAGCGGTCGAGGAATTCCAGTTCGGCGGCGGTGGGCGGAAGCCAGGCTTCAATAAGGCGGTCGGCTTCAAAAGCCAGATGGAGTTTGCCGCGCGCGCTGAGGATTTCGACGGGAAGGGCGTCGAAGAACTCGTTGGCGAAGACGATTGCGGGCGTTTCGGGTTCGCAGGTGCGATGGACTGCGGCGTTCGGCGGTTCGTTCTGTTCCTGCCGTTCCTGCGGCACTTGCGCGGACAGGAGTGTCCGCGCCACACTTGCCACGGTTGCTCGACCGGCGGCGATGTGCTCATGCAAGGTCTCTTCGAGCTTTGCGCGCAGGGCGGGCGACGACTCTTGCAGCGTGTATTTCAGGGCGGCGAAGAATTCGGGAAATTTCTTCTGCGACCAGTCGAGGACATCGCGGGCAAAAAGGCCACGTCCGGGGCCGAGTTCGAGAATCTCAATTTGCGGAGGACGATCGAGCGCCTGCCACATCTCTTCAAACTGGCGGGCGAGGAGACGTCCGAAAACGGCGTGAACGTCGCTGGAGGTATAGAAATCTCCAGCCTTGCCGAATTGCTCGCGGCCGCGCGAGTAGTAGCCCAGAGCGGGATCGTAGAGGCAAAGCTCCATGTAGCGCGAAAACGGGATGGGTCCGTGGTCGCGGATTTCTTGTTCGATCTGGTGGCGGAGGGACAGAGTGATACCCCTAGGGCTCGATGATACGTGGACTGCCTTTTATTTATGGTGAGGCTGACTTTGAGCTTTTATCTTGCGGGGTGCTGATGAACATCTCCACGAAGTAGTCGTGGAGGGCGTCGTAGAGTTGGCGCTGGAGTTGCCAGGCGAATTGCGGGCTATCCAGATCGCGGGGATGGATGGGAAAAACGTAGGTGTGGACTGGGTCGGTGGGATTTTTCCGGTCGATTTTCAGGTCGATGAGGACCTCGATCAGGCCGTTCGATTCGCGGGCGTCGAAGGTGAGCAGCGGGTGATCGTAAAGGCTCAGGTGATCGAGAACCTTGGCGAGCTGCGGTGAGGGGAGCACGCAGACATTCTAGTTGGACTGGGGAATATTGGATACGCGCCGGGAATTTGAGAAATAGCCCCATGCATTCGTGCGGCTCGGGCCGTCCCGGAGCCTGTGCCATAGCTGCTCTTTCGCCCCTTCGGGGCTTTACGGTCTACGACTCTTGACCCACGGCCTGCGCCGTGGGCTGCATTCTTGCGCGGCTCCGCGGCTACTGTGATTAATCAGGTCTACTTCTTCTGCAGCGGTGAACCGCTGCGCCACCCAAAATCAACTGCGCTGGCTTGGGCCCAATTCGAGAGTCCATTTCGGTTTAGTCTCTTCTTAGTGGGCAAGTGCAGGCTGCGGGCGAGGTAGGGATGTTTCGACTCCGCCGAGGCTTCACTTCGTGAAGCCTCGGCTGCGCTCAACATGACAGAGGCATCGATCTTCTTTCGAGCTTTGCGGCACGACCGAGATCGTGCCCTTCCCTTTTCTCTGATCAGAGGTTGTCGTTAGGCGGCCATGCGGAGGGGCTTGTCGCGATCATGGTACTGGAAGGCTCGCTTGGTTGACGGCAGAACCAGATAAATAACGCTTGCGCCATTGATCAGGGCGAATGCCATTGGCAAAATGCCGTGGAGAAACGGCAGCAGAATCGCGAGGCCCACTGCCGAGAAGAGCAGGGTCAGGAAGCGTCCCCAGTTCTCCATTTGGAGAATGCCGTAGCCGGCGGCAATGTGAAGGACGGCTGCTCCCAGAATGATTAGACCGGCAATGTGCCCAAAACTGCTCAACAGGCGCTGCATGGCATTGCCTTCCGCGGCCAGCGACGCAAGCTTGGTGGCCAAGCCGGTGAAGGCCAGGATGGACAATCCGAATAGCGCGGAAATCAGACCGCGCAAGATTTGATAGAAGCCGATCAATGTGACACCGAGTGGGCGCATGGGGCCTCCTGAGTAAGTTGGACAAGAATATAGCACGCGGGGGCGGTGAAAGGTCAGAGGTTAGAGGTCAGATTGCTGAGGTGGGCCCTTCGCCGTTCGGACAGAACTCACAAAGATTGAGACGATGTCACTAGCCTCCGCGCACAAATTACCCAGCTTCGATTGCGGAAACAACTCAGCCTCCTGAATAAATTGCCAGAACGCGGTGATCCCACGCACGGGCGAATTGTTCGGTTTTCACCTCTGCAATCCGACCTCTAACCTCTGACCTCATCTTTATTCGTAGCGGAGGGCTTCTATGGGATCTAAGCGGGAGGCTTTAATCGCCGGCAGCATGCCGCTGACGATGCCGACGAAACCGAGGATGGCAGTCGAGACTACGAGCGTGGTGAGATCGATGGTCAGGTGAATATCGCCTTCGGTGCCGTTTTCGATGAAGGCGCTCCACAGGGTCATCGAACCGACCGACCAGGAGATGATGTAGGCGAGGATCACACCCGCGAGACCGCCGAGCACAGTGATGACGAGTGCTTCGGCGAGAAACTGGACGAGTATGTGCCAGCTGCGCGCGCCCAGAGCTTTTTCTACTCCGATCTCGCGCGTGCGCTGAGTTACTGAGACGAGCATGATGTTCATCAGGCCGACGCCGCCGATGCCGAGTGTGAGCAGTCCGATGAAGCCGAGAAGAATTTTGATGCCGGTGGTGATGACGCGGAGGTCGAGCAGGTCGGCGAAGACGTCGAAGACAAAAACGGCGCGCTTGTCCTTGGGATCGAAATCGTGGTGGAAGGCCATGGAGCGGCGGACGGCGTCGGCGACTTTTTCGTGGTCACCTTCGTACTCGATGGCGACGGCATTGAGATAGTAAGTGTTAGTAAGGTCGCTCATGGCGCTGAACGGGATGTAGACCTTGCCGTTCATGTTGTCGTCGCCATTTTGAATGGTGTACTTGAGAACTCCGATAACTTCGTAGGAGATGCCATCGAGGCGGACTTTTTCGCCGAGGGCATTCTGGCCGGAGAAGAGCTTCTTCTTGACGTCGGCTCCGAGGACGGCGACGTGGCTGCGCGTGTTCTCGTCGAGTTCGGTGAAAAAAGTTCCCTGCTGGATATCCATGCGGCGCATGTGGGAGTAGTAAGGGTACACGCCACTTACTCCGTAGTTATCGCTGCGGATGCCATAGGCGACGCTGCATTGCTTGGCGGCTTCGGGAGATATTCGTTTGAGCAGCGGGACTTCGGCTTGGAGGTAATCAAGATCGTTGACGGTGAGTTTGATTTCGCTCCCGGCCTTGGTGCCTCCAGCTTGCATGGAGGTGCGGCCGGGAAAAACAAAGACGAGATTAGTGCCCCAGGAGCGAAAAGCGAGCCAGAGAGCGTTTTCGAAGCCTGCGCCGTAGGCGAGAAGGAGCACGACGGTCGCGATTCCCCAGGCCATGCCGAGCATGGTGAGAATGCTGCGGCGGCGATTGTGCCGGAGCGCGTTGTAGGCCTGGCGTGCGAGTTCGAAGAGCATAAAGCAAATTTGGTAATTGTGTAATTTGGTAATTGAGTAATTCAAAAACCACAGCGCAATATGCTTTTCGAAATTACTCAATTACCAGATTACAAAGTTACTCAATCCTCCCTATTCCTGGCGCAGGGCTTCTACTGGCTCTAACAACGCGGCTTGGCGCGCGGGATACAGGCCGGCGGCTATACCGGCTACGGCTAGCGAGAGAATTGCGATCACGGCCGATGCCGGAACGATGCGCGGCGTATCAAAACCTTCGGGCGCGGGTAAGGCGGCAAGACCAGCAACGAGCGCGGACGTGATCGCGAGACCGATGCCGCCGCTGAAGGCGGTCAGGAACGCTCCTTCAACGAAAAACTGCGTCAGGATGGCGCGGTGGGTTGCGCCGAGCGCTTTGCGCAAGCCGATTTCGCGTGTGCGCTCGGTAACCGACACGAGCATGATGTTGATGATGCCGATTGCGCCGAGGCCGAGCGTAACCACTCCGACTACGCCCAGGAAGTAGTCCATTCCGCTAAAGATTCTTCCGACGCGCTTGTTGTCTTCGATGGTGTCCCAATCCTCGAAGGCGTCGTCGAGTTTGGGATCGAAGCCGTGGCGGCGCGCGAGGATTTCATGGACCTCGCGTTTGGCTTCGAGATCCTGCGCCGCAGTTAGCGGACGATAGTTAAGAAACGAAATTGCATCTTCGGTGTTCTGCTCTTTCAGGCGGAACAGGTCACGCATGGTTCCAATGGGAATAAAGATGCGGGCGTTGGTGCCGTTATTGCCGTCCTTGCCGATCTTGCTGACCACGCCGATGACATCGAAGCTGAGGCCGTTGAGCAGAATTGTAGAGCCGACGGCGGGGCGATCGGGAAACATGTTTTTGAGCAGCTCCCAGCCAACGACGGCGACACGGCGGGTCTCAGTGTTGTCTTCATCGTTGAACCAGCGGCCCGGGCCGACGGGGATGTTGCGGATCTTGTTGTACTCGGGCGCGACGCCGAAGACCTGGCCATTGGTGGAACCGTAGTCGCTGACGGCGCGGATATCCTCGCGGTTGAGGACGGGGGAGAGATTCTTTAGCGTGCGCGCCTCGCTGCGAATGGCGAGGTAGTCCTCATAGGTGAAATGCCAGGTGCGGCCGGATTGCGTGCTGCCTTCGACGGCGGGGATGCGGCCGGGAAAGGTGAACATGATGTCCTGACCAAGGTTAGCGAGTTGTTTGTTCTGGCCGCTGCGGAAGCCTTCGCCGAGGCCGACGAGCAGGAGCAGAGATCCGACTCCCCAGGCGATGCCGAACATGGTGAGGAACGAGCGGAGCTTATGAGCCCACAGCGTGGAGAGCGACTGGCGCACGATTTCGAGAAGCATCCGCATGGGCGTGGTCGGCAGAGCGGGCGGAAATAGTCTGCGCGCGCTCTAAAGTTAAATACGAACGGGCTATGGCTACGGTTCCCGAAAATAAGGGGATCACATGGTTGGACGCGGAAATTCCATTTCTGGTAGCCCATGGGAGAAGCTAATCCTGGAGATTCCCCAACGTTTTCTGCTCACCTGGCGGATAATGACACGTCTAAGACGCCGGCAGTGTGGGCCGTGGCGTGTTTGCAGCACAATTCCTATCGACAGCTAAAGGAGAGATTTCCATGGTGAGTGGAACTGTACGAGGAACGTTGCGAGGAAGTTTAAGAGGATTGGTGTTCTGCCTGTCGCTGGCTAGCCTGATGGGCGGGATTTCTGTTGTGAGCAGGGCACAATCGCTTGTGCTCGATCTGCCGAGGCAGAGTCAGCATGCGCTGATTTCGCAGCGCATCGGGATCACGGACATCACCATTAACTATCACCGGCCGCTGGTGGCCGGGCGCAAGGTTTGGGGCGGAGTGGTGCCTTACGGCGATGTATGGCGGTCGGGAGCGAACGAGAACACTACGATCACATTCAGCGATCCGGTGACGATTGAGGGACAGGCGCTTGACCGGGGCACGTATGGCCTCCATATGATTCCGACGGCAGATGAGTGGACGGTGATCTTCTCTAAGAACTCGACTTCTTGGGGATCGTTTACTTATGACAAATCCGAAGACGCGTTGCGCGTGAACGTGAAGCCGCAGGCTGCGGACATGCATGAAGCACTTACATACGACTTCAACGATGTGAAGCCCGACTCGGCGGTGGTGGTGATGGAGTGGGAGAAAGTCGCGGTGCCGTTCAAGGTGAGCGTGGATGTGCACTCGGTGGTTGAATCCAGCCTGAAGAAGCAGCTGCGTAATCTCTCTCAGTACACATGGGTGAGCTGGGACGATGCAGCGACTTACCTGCTCGCCGAAAAGACCGATTACGAGGACGCCCTCATTTATTCGAATAAGTCGATCGAGAACGAAGATCGCTTTGAAAATGAGATGACCAAGTCGAAAGTTCTGCTCGGGCTGAACCGTAAGGATGACGCTCTATCGGCGCGGAAAAAGGCGCTGGAACTGGCGAGCCCGCTGCAGCTGCACTTGTACGCGCGCGGCTTGCAGGGTGAAAAGCGGAGCGACGAGGCGTTTGTGATTTTCCGCGAAAATGCCCAGAAGCATCCGGATATGTGGTTTGTGCACTCAGGATTGGCGCGGCTGTATTGCTCGGAAGGAAAGTTCGACGACGCGGCGAAGGAAATGAAGCTGGCGCTGGCGGGTGCTCCGGAGAGTCAGAAGATCTATGTGGCTGGGTTGGTTAAGAAGCTGGAGGCGAAGCAGGATATTAACTAGGGAGCGGGCTTTCGGCTCTTGGCTTTGACTACTTGGTGCAGCGGAGCTTTGTCGATCAGTACAGGTCGATCAGTACAGACGGAAGTTGACTTCTACGTTCATGCGGTGCTCAATCGGCTCGCCGTTCTTGAGCGCGGGCTTGAACTTCCAGCGGCTGACGGTGTCCACGGCGTTTTCGTCGAGACCGTATCCCAATCCTCGTTCGACTGTGACGTCGTGCGCGTTGCCATCGACGCCCACGGTCAGCGACAGTAGAATCACGCCTTGAATTTTCTTTTTGCGGGCTTGTTCACTGTAGGGCGGATCTGGCGTAGAGATCGCGCGCGGCATGGTGACATTACGCTCGGGCCGCGTCCCCTGTGAAAGGCCGCCACCTGCGCCGAAAGTCGCACCGGGGTGCGAGCAATCGGGCGCGCCTTTATCCTCTATGCCAGAAGCGTCGTCGAAGGGAACGAACTTGCTGGGTTGCTGCGAAACCGCCGCGCCTTCCATGTACCGCGGGAAGCCATGTGGAGGAACTGTAACTTGCAGCATGTCGCCACTACGGCCGAGTACGCCGACCGTTTCTCCGCAGGCCAGGGTGTCCGACGCGTGGCTCTGGCAGACACTGTGATACACGGGCGCCGAATCCTGGCCTCGGGAGCAGAAGACGAATCCGTCGGGAGCATTTTCCCTAGCCAGCATTTGCGAACAGTCGGGCGAGCGCTCGGGCACTTCCGACTGGTTATCGAAGGAAACAAATTTATCGGCCTGCCGCGAAATGGCGGAGGCGGGAACCAGGTTCGTACGCATCTGGCCACGCGGGCCCGTCTCGCCCGATGAGATTCTCAGCATGTCATCCTGCCGGTTCAGCACCTCCACTTTTTCTCCGCAGTTGAGTGTGCCTATCTGGCGCTTCTTGCAATAGCCAACATAGAGCGGCACGGGCTGATCGTTGGCGGACTTCGCGCAGAAGACGAAGCCCTCAATGCCGTGCTGTGCCGTTGGCAGCGGTTGATCATCCGCGGCAACCGCAGCAAAGCAGAACCATCCGCAGAGCGTAACAACGGAGAGGGCGGCAAGAAACAGGCGGGTCGGCTTCATGGAGGGACATTCTCCCATTCCATTTTTCTGGCGTCAACGAGCGGTGGTTGCGTTGCCCGCGTCGGGATACTCGAAGACGCCGCAGCCGGACTTTCGGCCAAGGCGGCCGGCTTTCACGTACTGCACCAGGAGCGGACAGGGACGGAATTTCTCGCCGAGCGTCTTGTGGAGGTATTCGAGGATGTGGAGACGGGTATCGAGGCCAACCAAGTCGACCAGTTCGAAGGGGCCCATGGGATGGTTGAGACCTAGCTTGAGCGCTTTGTCGATGTCTTCGGCGGTAGCGATGCCCTCCTGCAACATGTAGAAGGCTTCGTTGCCGATCATGGCGTTGATGCGGCTGGTGATAAAGCCGGGCGCTTCTTTGACTACGACGACTTCCTTGCCCATGCGCTTGCCGACTTCAACGACGGCAGCGAGCGTTTCGGCGTCGGTCTCGAGCGCGCGGACGATTTCGAGCAACTTCATTTTGTGAACAGGATTGAAGAAGTGCATGCCGATACATTTCTTCGCGCGGTAGGTGACACTCGCGATCTCGGTGACGCTGAGCGAAGAAGTGTTGGAAGCAAGGATGGTGGTGGGGCGGCAGATTTTATCGAGGAGGGTGAAGATCTCGATCTTCGACTCCATCTCTTCGGGGACGGCTTCGATGACGAGGTCGGCTTCGCGCGCGGCTTGATCGATCGAGCCGGCGTATTCGATGCGCGAGAAGGCGGCGTTGGCATCGGCGGCGTTGACTTTGCCGAGTTCGACTGCCTTATCGAGATTGGCGCGAATTTCGGTTTCGGCCTTGCGCAGGGCGTTGGGAAGGAGATCTTCAAGAATGGTGCGATAGCCGCCGAGAGCAGCAGCGTGAGCGATACCGCGCCCCATGATCCCGGCGCCAATGACGGCAACGGTGTTGATCGTCTGTCCGGCCTCGGCCACTATTTGCCTGCCTTATCGAGCTGTTTCAGCACGCTTTCGAGGCTGGGGTCGGATTTGCGGAAGTATTCGGCGAGGCGGGTGCGTTCCTCGTCGCTCACTGTAGGCAGGGCGCTGTTGACGCGGCGCAGGATGGCAGCGATATCGTCAACGTAGTTCATCAGTCGAATGAGTTCTCCAGTAGCAGGCATTATGGCTCCTAGCGTCAACCGGAGCGGAGCATAAATTCGCACCGATCCGGGAACCTTCTATTCTAATGGAGACGCGCGTTTAGTAAAGGAATCGACAGACGCGATACTTGGTGAGATTTAGTTTTCCACGACTTTAGTTCTCCATCGCAGGGCTGCGGAAAAAACGTGTGCCCACAAGAACCGTGGAATCAGCCAAGTAACTGCGGTTCTCTGTGTCGCCAAGATTCCGGGGCGAGAAAAAGCAAAATCGGGCAGCGCTACCTTTAAGGCCGCTATGGCAGCGCGGATTGAACTGTCGGTGGGCACGCAAGCCGCCATCCTCGGGCCAACCCGCCGATTTATCACTGAGAAGCGTGACGAACATCACTTCATTTTCAAGAACAAAGTGAAAGACTTCGTGCTGAATCAGTCTCCCCCTGAATCGTCTCGTAGATATAGACCCGGGCCTTCTATGGCCACGGGCTAACTTAAACGCTGGACTTTTCGTGATTGCAGCGACCCTGCTCTCTCAGGCGAGTCGCACAAATCACTTTTTATTCTGTGGAGGAACCATGAGACGAGTTGCGTTTACTCTTGGGCTGTTGCTGCTGGCGTCCATGCTGCCTGTGGTCACACGGGCGGACACCATGCAGATAACCAATCACTTCGGCACCGTTAGGATCCTAAGTACGGGGATCACAAGCACAGGTTCAGAACTGTGGAACTTCAATGGAATCCAGGCCGGCAAAGGGCATTCCCTAGGCATAGTAAGCTTCGCAACGGGCGCTCTCAGCAGCGGAAGCATCTGGACAGGGGGAACGTTTTCGAGCGCTGGATCAAGCTTTTTGATGATCGGCAGAGGTTCCGCCGGCCAGCCCAAGGGAACGATCTTCAGTGGAGCGTTCGAAGGTCCGATTAGCTGGACGTTGGAGTCGTACATCAACCACATCCACGAATACGAACTGACCGGCAAAATCGCGGGGCAACTGTGGAACGGCCATGAAGTCACGGGAACGACCACGCAGACGATCTACACCTATTGGAACCAGGAGAAGGTCGATCACGTTGGCAACATCCATCTCGGCGTAACAAAATTTGCCGCGACTCCCGAACCGGGTACTCTGGGACTGTTGGGAACTGGCTTGGTGGCAATAGCAGGCCTATTGCGGCGTAAAGTGGCTCGACCGTAGAAAAATCGCCGATGAGGCGACGTGAAAAGGCCGACTGAACCTGCACAGTTCGGCAGAGTTCGGTCGGCATGGCGCACCGGTACGTATTTTCTCCGTGCTTTCGGTGTAAGTGTTCTCTAAGCGGGCTTGGCTTGCGACGAATCTACTAGTTCATCTTGTGGAATCGGCGGAAGCCAGCACAGCCCTCTTTTCCCATATAGCGCTCAAGAACGGCGGCATCCGTCCGCCGAAGGTCAACGACCACCAGGCCGTCGATAACGTCAGAAAACTTGCGATCGAGATTGAACGCGATCAGTTTGCCTCCCACCTTGGCGTACTGCTTGATGAGAATGGGAAGACCTTTGCCGTCTTCCTCGACGTCGGAAATGGGCTCGGCGAGTTCGTCGAGATGGCGCAGGGCGCTGCAAACTGCCCCACAATCCCAGCGGCGGAGTATGGGGGCGCGGAACGGGGTGCGCGGGTGGATAAGATCGGCGAACTCACGGCCATCGTCCCGTTGCTGGAAATAGCGGACGATCATTTCGCGTGACAGGCGGCTGTACTCATTGCTGATACTGACGGCGCCGAAGAGCGTTGGTGTTTCGGGGTGGGCCGCCACAAAGCGCGCAATTCCCTTCCACAAAAGCAACAGGGGAGCATACTGGCGCTGATACTCGGGCCGCACGAAGGAGCGGCCGAGTTCCAGCGCAGATCCGATTTTCATGAATAGATGGTGGTCATAGCGGAAGAGAGAGTGCGTGTAGAGGCCCTTGACGCCGTGGGCGCGAATGATCTCGTCGGAGTTGCCGGCACGGTATGCGCCGGCCAATTCCCGCTTTTCCTTATTCCATAACAACAGATGCCAGTAGTAGGAATCAAAATGGTCAAGGTCGGCGCTGCGGCCTGTGCCTTCTCCGGCGGCGCGGAAGGTGATTTCGCGTTGGCGTCCGAGTTCGTCGAGCAGGTGAGGCATTTCGTGGCTTCGGGCGGCATAGACAGCGAATTCGGCGTTCTCGGTGAGCAGGCGATCGGCGGGCAACGCTTCAATATCGGCGATGGCGAATCGCGCAGGAACAGCCGGCGCGATAGACTCCTGCGGCTTTCGAGGAAAGACAGACAGCACGTTGTTGGGCAGGGAAATCGGCTTCTTGCCGCGATAGGAAAGCAGATAGGTGCGAAGGCGCAGATACTCGGTCGCTTCCTCGTCGCTATCGAGAGTGGCGATCAGGTCGGCATGGATGGGAGTGCCGACGCGAACGCGAACTTTTTTCCCGTATTGCTGGAGGAACTCCTGGAGCAGGAACAGAGTGCGCAAGCGCGGGTGGATGAGCCCCAGTAAGTGAAAGGCCATGCTGTTGCCACCGGCGAAATACACGGGGAGCGCAGTGGCTTCAGTCTGGCGAACGAGCCGGGCAGCGATGGTGTTCCAGACGGGATCGGTGACCTGCACCTGACGGACGTTGATCTGAGAGACCTCGCCGGCAGGAAACACGGCGAGTGCGCCCCCTTGGCGCAGCCAATCAATGGCCTGCTTCAGGGGCTTGAGATTCTTGTCAGCGGAAGATTGCGTGTCAAAAGGATCGACGAAGATGCAGTGATGGTGCAACTCAGGAATGCCTGCGAGCAATGAATTCGCGAGGATGCGGACGTCGGGACGAACGCGAGATAAGAGGACGGCGAGGACAGCTCCGTCGAGAACTCCGAAGGGATGATTGGCAACGGCAATCAGCGGTCCGTTACGGGGAATGCGGTCGAAATCGGCATGTTGGACTTGGAATTCGATTTTCATCTCCGAGAGCAGGGTCTCAAGGCGAAAGCCTTGCGGGGCGGAGAGAACGCGGCGGTACAGGTCGCGCGCCTGCTGCATGGGAATGAATTTCCCGGCGAATCCAGGAAGACCGGGAACGAGAGGCAACTGTGTCAATACGGCGCGCTCGTCGTTGGCTGTAACATCGTCTCCGATTCGCAAATTAGGCATAGCCGATTGTGCCTTAACTTTGTTTGCGGGATTTTGAACGGAAGATGAATGGTTTGTGAATCGGTAGTGGCTAAGTAAGCACCGGCAGGGCGTGAGAATGAAGAATAACTAACTCACAGCTCTGCAACGGGCGCTGAAGCATCGGAGTAGAAGAGGCTAGCTGTGGCGATAACCCGCGTCATTCATCTATGGAAGCTCGTTCTTCCGTGCTCGCCGACCGGCGCAGAAGAGTAATGGAAAAAACAAGGATAAGGATCAGGAGGCCGAGCAAGCCTAACTCGAGCATGGAAGCACGAAAGATACTCTCCGATCCCGACGCCCAAGCACCTGCCTTGGTGAGGCTGGAAGCTTCCAACGTAATGACGAGAATGCGTCGAATCGATGCGATGAGACCGACAACCAGAAATGGCTCGGTGACGAGGATATGAGAGCGGATGGAGATGCTGACGGTGTGGAGGATTTCGACCAGCATGAGGACGATGAGTAGGTGGTCGAGAACTTCGAGGGTCTGCGAAGATATCGTCCAGGTGCGGATGCCGCGCCACAACATCACGCCGCCATCAGCAAGGGCTGCCACGGCCGTGACGGTCAGGAGGATGGCGAGGATGCCGTAGATGCCGACCTCGGCCTTACGGGCGTACTCACTGAAATGGTACCGATATCTCTCCTCTGGCATCCGCGAATCCTAGCATGGTTCCACGCGCGTTCCAACGGGGCAGGACGGAATGGTTCGTGGGTCAGAACGACCCACCCGCGCCTAGCTTTCCAGCTTAAAGCGGGTTTCGGCGAGACGGTAGAGACGACGCCAGAGCAAGCGGTTGGTGGTGACGACGACGGCGGCGAGAGCGATGGTTCCGGCGAGAAGAAGATCGAAATTCTTGGCATCAGTAGCGGCGGAAATGATGGAGCCAACGCCGATGGTGGAGTAAGTCCGACCCTTGAAATGAAAATACTCGGCGACGATGCTGGCGTTCCATGCGCCTCCGGAGGCGGTAATAAGGCCGGTGACGAGAAAGGGAAAGATTCCGGGGAGGATCAGCTTTTGCCAGCGCTCCCAGCCGTGGATGCCGAAGACGTTGGCGGCTTCTTTGAGATCGGTGGGTATAGCCATGGCACCGGCGATCACATTGAACAGGATGTACCACTGCGTGCCAAGCAGAAGCAGGACGATAGAGCCGATGCCGAGCCCTCCGCCAAGGCGGATGAGGACGAGCAGAACCACGGGAAACAGCGCCGTAGCCGGGACAGAAGCGGCGATCTGGGCGAGGGGCTGCGCGATGCGCGCCAGACGCGGGCTGAAGCCGATGGCAACGCCAGCCGGGATGGTCCAGAGAGCGCCGAGGATAAGCGCGGCGTTGACGCGGAGAAAAGTCGCACCCAGCCCAAGGCCGATTTCGCGAAATTCGGCGCCGTGCAGACCGACCAGAATGAGCACGACCCGGACCACGGCATATCCGATGGCGACGAGCATAACGACGCCGAGAACGCGCCAGAGCCACAACGCCGTACGGCTTTCATCTGACGATTGCACGCGAACTTCGTTTTGGTCCGCGAAGTAGTGAACCATCTGCTCGCGAAGCGGGCGAACGGCGCGCTTGCGCAGATACGCCATTCCTCGCGACCGGCGCAAGAAGTCGAGCACCCACGAGGTTGGGGCGCTGGTGCTTTCAACCTGCTCGAATTTGAATTTTTCAGCCCACGCGATTACGGGGCGCCAAATGATCTGATCCATGAGGACGATGACCGTAATCATGGTGGCGATGCCGAGCAGAATGGAACGCGTGTCACCGTTGTCGGCGGCGGCCTGCAGGTAGGAGCCGAGTCCGGGGAGGCGGAAGTCGGTGAATTGTTCGCAGGCCATGAGGAAGAACCATGCTCCGGCAACCGACATCATGGAATTCCAAACGAGGCCGATGGTGGCGAACGGCAGTTCAATCTGAAGGAAACGTTGCCACCAGTTGAAGCGATAAATTGTGGCGGCTTCGCGCATCTCGCGGGGAATGCTCTTAAGAGAAGCGTAGAAGCTGAAGGCCATGTTCCAGACCTGGCCGGTGAAGATGAGGAGGACGGCACCGAGTTCGACGCCGATCTGACGGCCGGGGAAAAGCGCGGCCATGGCGAGCATGACGCCGGGGAGAAAGCTGAGAACGGGAATCGATTGCAGGACGTCGAGCAGCGGGATCATGAAGCGCTCAGCGCGCGGGCGATAGGCCGCGACGTATCCATAAACGAGTGCGAAAATCAGGCTGAGAAAATAGGCGAGGGCGATGCGCAGCAGAGAATATCCGGCATAGATGGGGAGCGCGCCCAGGCTGCGGCTGATTTCGACTTGCGGCCGATACGGACCTAACCAGTTGCGGCCGACTTCCACCACGCCATAAAAAAGCGCCAGCCCGGCGGAGAACATAATGAGATCGGGCAGACTGGCGACGCTGGGGAGCGGCAGCAACGACCAGATGCGAACCGGAGAGCGAAAACGGATTCGGTCGGGACGCCGGAAGGTAGGACGTTTCAAGGTTGGAAGTTTCAAGGCTGCACCGGTGAAGTGGGCGGATGAGGCTCAGAAACCGGCTCGGCGAGGATCAGGCGATGCGACTCGCGATCATAGTCGAAGATTTCAGCGTAGCGGCCCCAATTCATCGCAGTCTCAAACTGGCGCTCCACTTCGTCCTGGCTGAAGTGCTCATCGAGAATGTCGTAGAAAAATTCTTCGGGGATGGAGTGATCCGTCTTCGCGTGCAGAATGCTGTCGATCTGCTGGAGGATCATGACATGGGCGAGGGCGGCGTGGCGGAAAAGCATTTTGCGGGAAAGGATGTCGGCTTCGGCGAAGCGGGATCCGTCGGGCGCGATTTCAACGTCACCTTCCTTGAGCGTGGCAAAGCCGAGCAGGACCGAGCCTTCGACAATGGGAAGCAAGTCTTCCGCGTCCATGATGAGGACTTCGGCCAGGCGGTAGAGGTCTTCCCTGCCGCCGCGATCCTTCAAGAGTTCGAGCAAACCGGCGATGCCGCCGACACGAGCATGGGGAAGCATCTGATATTTCTGGCGTGCCGGCTTCTGCGCCGACGCTTGCGCGCCGGGCACGGCGAGCGCGAGATCGGGCTGGGTCATGATTTTGTAGACATAATCGACCAACTCGACGAAACGCGGCGATTTGCGATCGCGGGGATAAGATAATTCGACGGGAAAATCCGCACGCACACGAGCCGGATTTCTGCCGAGTACGATGACTCGGTCGGCCAGCAAAATCGCCTCTTCAATGTTGTGGGTGACGATAAAAATCGCGCTGGTCGGCATTTTTTTGCTGAGCCATAGTTCGAGCAGTTCGTTGCGCAGGTTCTCGGCAGTCAGAACGTCGAGCGCGGAGAAGGGCTCGTCCATGAAAAGGACCTCCGGTTCAACAACCAGAGCGCGAGCAAAGCCGACCCGTTGTTTCATGCCTCCCGAAAGCTCTTTGGGATAGGCGCTTTCGAATCCATCGAGGCCCACGGTATCGAGAATTCGGAGCGCGCGCTTATGGCGATCCATGGCAGGAATACCGCGAGCTTCGAGCGGGGCTTCCACGTTGTCGATAACCGTAAGCCACGGAAAAAGAGCGAAGCTTTGGAAGACGATGGCTACGCCGGCATTTTGCGAAGTGATCGGCTGACCGTGCCACAGCACTTCACCGGAGGAGGGCTTACTGAGTCCGCTGAGAATGCGCAGCAGCGTGGACTTTCCGCATCCGGAAGGACCGAGCAGAGCAACGATTTTGCCGGGTTCAACATCAAGGTCGACGGGCGCGATTACTTCAATGCGGCCGCCGTCGGGCTGGAGGTAGAACTTTTCTACAGCCTTCGCGCGAATGATGGGGTCGGTCACGAGGTTCGGGTCTCAGGTCTTACATCTCAGGTCTTAGGTCTCAGGTGCCAGGTCTTAGGAAAAGCGCCTCCCATGAGATTGCCGTTATGGAGGGCGACGCCTTTGGCCAAAAACCTCGATTAAACTGCTTTAGCAAAGCGAGAATACACTAGACCGTGTTTCACAAATACCTTTCAATCCGAAGGGTACGCTCCCGCAGGGGCTAAAGCCCGCATTTTTGCAGGCCCCACACGGCACGGCTAAAGCCGTGCCCTACCCAAAACCGATTTATGAAACATACACTACTCAGGCGGCCCAATCTTCCCTAGTTACCGGCAATGGTTCTGGAAGGCGGTCGCAGACGTCGGTGAGCAGGGACAGCTTTGCGGCTAGTTCCGGCCGCAACATCTCCGGACTAAAACGCCAGCACCAGTTTCCACCGTTGAGGCTGGGCACATTCATGCGGGCTTCGCTGCCCAGGCCGAGCACATCCTGCAACGGAATCACGGAGAGGCTGGCGGAAGAGTTCGACGCGGTGCGAATCATAGCCCAATGGATACCGTCATCGCACTGGCCGAGATATGCTGCCACATACTTGCGTTCCTCGGCGGTCGCCGCCGTTGTCCACCAGCCTCGCAACGTGTTGTTATCGTGCGTGCCGGTATAAACCACTTTCTCGCCGGTAAAAGTGTGGGGCAGATGGATGTGCGCCCCGCGATCCCCGAATCCAAATTGCAAGACCGCCATACCGGGGATGTGCAGGCGCTCGCGCAGCGCGTGTACGTCAGGGGTGATGTATCCGAGATCCTCGGCAAAGAATGGAAGACCGCCAAGCGTCTCCATCACTTTTGCGAATAAATCGTCCTTGGGACCGTCAACCCAGCGGCCATGAATCGCAGTGGGCTCGTCGGCGGGAATTTCCCAGAACTGCGAAAAACCGCGGAAATGATCGAGACGGAGGTAATCGAAATTGCGCGTGGCCCAGCGCAGACGATTGATCCACCAGTCGTAGCCGCGAGCTTTCATCACGTCCCAGCGATAGAGCGGATTGCCCCAGCGCTGGCCATCCTTGCTGAAAAAATCGGGCGGAACGCCGGCCACGACTTCAGGCTCGAGTTCCGAGTTCAGGCGAAAAAGATCGGGATGAGTCCAGACGTCGGCGCTGTCGAAGTTGACGAAAATGGCGATATCGCCGGCCATACGGATGGAGCGCTCGGCACAATAGCTGCGCAGCGCCTGCCATTGTTCGTAGAAAAAGAATTGCACGGCGCGGCGTACGTCGAGATCTTCGCTCATTTCCGCGTGCGCCTTTTCCAGAGCGGCGGGAACGCGGTGAGTCAAATCGCGCGGCCAACGATTCCAACTTTCGAGGTGGAAACGAGCCCGCAGGGCGTCGAAGAGAACAAAGTCGTCCAGCCACCAAGCATTCTGGAGGCAGAAATCTTCGAAGCGTTTGTGCGCATTCGCCGAAGCTGAATCGGACGCGGTCGTTTTGAGGAAGTTATGGGCCGCTTCAAAAAGAAGAGGCAGCTTCTGATGGAAGACTCTCGGGTAATCGACTGGATCGATATTGGAGGGCAGCGCATCCAGCTGGGTGCGCGCGATCCAGCCGCGATCGGCAAGCCGCTCCAGGCTAATCAGCAGCGGATTCCCAGCGAATGCCGAAGGGGAAGAATAAGGCGAGTCTCCGAATCCAAGCGGACCAAGCGGAAGGACTTGCCACACTCCCTGACGCGCGGAGGCTAAGAAATCGGCGAATGCGTACGCCGCTGGACCAAAGTCGCCGATCCCCCCGCGGGAGCCGAGAGAGGTTGGATGTAGGAGGATTCCGCTGGCACGCGCAAATGGCATTGGGAAAACAGTTCTCGGTTCTCAGTGCCCAGTTCTCAGGAAAATCCTTTTTTGAGCCGCCGTTTTTGCGGAGAACTGAGACTGTTTCGAAGGACCCTATCGAAGAGCGGCCGGCCTATGAACCCTCTTCGGTTCCGGGATGGGTCAATCGTTTCATTTCGTCCTGATTGACTTTGATCCGCTTGGATTTTTCCATGTCCTTGCGCAGGTTCGCAACGAACAGCTGGAACAATTCGTTCTGCTTGGCATCGAGGAGGGTTTGACCGATCTGCTCCTTCTTCTCGGCGAATTCCTGATCGGTGGGGGCCTGTGTCTCAAGAAGCTGAGCAACCACACCATTCGCCCCGGCGGAAATGGGCCCGCTGATTTCGCCAGGCTTCATGGCGAAAATCACGCTGGGCGCACCGGCCAGGGACCCAATGTCGGGAACCTGACCGTCGGGGGCGACGAGGTCGCTGGTCTTGACCGCGGCACCCATGTCCTTAGCGACTTTCTTCAAGTCGTGATCGGCCTTGGCGCGGTCGGCGAGTTCCTGCGTCTTTTGCTGCAGCAACATGGTAGCGCGCTGATTTTTGAATTCGGTTTCGACACGCGAGCGAATCTCCTCAAACGAAGGAGTCGCCGGAGGATGGATGGCTAGCAACTGGAATACGACGTAGCCCTGTGGCACCTGCACGACATCGGGTGGAGCATTCGGGGCCGCGCTAAACACAGCATCCATCAATTGCGGGCTGGGCTGGAGACCGGGAAGAGTGTCGTTCTTGCCGATGAATTCAGTGGTCACGGCCGACTGCCCTTTGGCTGAAGCCGCCTGATCGAAGCTACCGGTACGAGCCGCGCTCACGAGCGCGTTGGCAACGGCTTCGGTCGCACGCGCGGACTTCTGCTGCCTTACTTTGTCCTGAATCTCGCCTTTCACTTCGGCAAGCGATTTGAGGTGAGCATCCTGTTTATCTTCGACCTGGATGATGTGGAAACCGTAACTGCTCTTGATCAGGTCGCTCGTCTGTCCCTTGGGCAGTGAGAATGCGGCCTTTTCGAATTCTGGGACGGTGCGGCCACGGCCGATCCAGCCGAGTTCGCCGCCTTCTTTGGCGCTGCCGGGATCGTCGGAGAATTTCTCCGCGAGTTTGGCAAAGTCGCCGCCCGCTTTCAGTTGCTTGAGGACGTCTTCAGCCTTGGCGCGAGCTTCCGCAACGCCTTTGTCGTCCTCTTTGCCGTCAGGACCCGGCAACGGCGTCTTGATCAGGATATGCCGAACTTTGACTTGATCGGGCACACGGTATTCCTCGCGATGTTGGTCGTAGTAGGCCTGCAAATCCTGTTCGGTGACGGGAGTGGCAGCGCCGATTTTCGCGGAATCGACGAGTGCGTACTTGATCTGGCGCTTTTCCGGGATCGAGTTGTTATAGCGAGCCTTGTTTCCGTCGTAAAAAGCCTTCAGTTCCTGATCGGTGGGATGCAGGCCCTTCAGAATATCGGCCTGGGTGATCACGGCATATTCAAACTTGACCTTGGTGTTGCGGCGCACAAAGTCGTCGCGAAGCTCGGCTTCGGAAACGATGGCGCCGCCCGAAATGAGCGCCTGTAGCTTGTGGATGAGAATGTAATTCTTCTCGATCGACTCCAGCTGCGGAACGGTCAGGCCGAGGCGCTGCACGAATTCTTCATATTGTTCCTGGCCGATGAATTTGCCGTTGGGAAACAATTCGGGGCCGAGCTGGCCGTGTTCAAGATCCTCGCGCAATTCGTCGTCACCGGCATGCAGCCCCAGGCGGTGCGCTTCGGAAACCAGAGCTTTTTCATTGATCAATTCCTGCGCCGCCTGGCCGGCAAAAAACGGCATCAGCATGCTCGCCTGAGCGGTCGCGTTCTGGCGCTGGATCATAGCGCGCGCTTCGCGCTGGACTTCAAGGACGGTGACCTGTTCATCGCCAACAGTGGCAAGGACGCCGGCACCCGGTCCGCCAAGGCCGATACTTGTCCCAAAGCCGCCGGGGATAAGGGTAATCACCATGCCGCCACAGATAATGAGAAGCAGGCCGTAGAGAATGTATTTTAGGGTCGGTCCTGCGTTTTGCAGCTGTCGAATCATAATTTCAGGTTGCTCCAAGCGTGAGAGTCGAATTATTGATTATAAACTAGCCGCTTGGGATGAGTCTGGGATACAGGAGGCTCCCAGAGACTTAACCGGAGCTTCCTTAGAGGTCGTTCCCCTGACGCTGTGACTTCGCGGCGAAAAACGGGCAGGCGCTGGAGCGTGTTTAATCGTCCGTGGGAATATCGAAGTTCACCAAATCGCCGCGGAAGCCGCGGGTCTTCCATGCACCGTAAGCAATGCCGGCCGCCATCCAGATCGACCCAGCGATCAAGGCCAGATTCGATAGATGAATCCAAATGAACAGACAAATGATAAAGCCCAGAATCGGCGGGATCAGTTGCCCAAACGAACGGTCTTTGCCTCGAATAAAGTAATGGGTTAGCGAGGCCAGATTCACGCCCATGAACGCGATTAGCGCGCCGAAGTTCAGCAACTGCGCGCCGTTGTCGTAGCTGATGAGAAAAGCGCCAATCAGAGCAATCGCTCCGACAAACATCACATTGTTGGCGGGGATTCGTGTTTTGGGATGGATGGCCCCGAAGAATTTCTTCGGAATGGCGTCGCTGCGACCCATGCCATAAAGCAGGCGGGCAGCGCCCAGCTGCGAACCCATGCCCGAGCCGATGGTGGCGATCAGGAGAGTCAAGCTAATCACTCGGGTCATGAGAACGCCGCCGGCAATGCCCGCGACGTGGCTGAATACGTTCTCATCTCCAAATTGCGTGAAGACGTCGAAGTCTCTGCCGAAATGAATGTAGCTCAATAACTGCGCGCCGTAGACCTCAGCCGCGGCCAGAAAACCGGTAATAACGCAGACCAGGACCGTCGCCAGAAAAATATTGCGCTTGGGATTGTCAACCTCTTCCGACAAGGTCGAAATGCCATCGAAGCCGATGTAGGTGAGCACGGCCACCGACGTTCCGTGAAACACGCGGTTCACGGTAAAGGTTTGGGGATTGTAAAACGGATGCAGGAAATACGCCTCCGGATATTGCGGCAGGTGAAAGATGTAACGAATCGTGTACCAGAAGAAAGCAAAAATGACCGCGCCCATGATAGCGCAGAGCGTCTGGTTGATGCGCGCGGAAGTCTGCACGCCGCGTAGATTGAGCGCCGTAAACAACAAGGCGAAGAACAGTGGCCAGACCAGGCCGGGGTAAGGCATTTGCAAACGCGTGCCGCTCAGCAGATCGGCCATTGCCTTGGCGCACCAGATGGTGCAGATCAGCGGATTGAGAATGTAATCCATCGTCATGCTCCATCCGGTGACATAGCCGAGCGATGGATGCAGCTCACGGCCGACGTAGGTATAGGCCGATCCCGCGCTGGGATAGACGCGCGCCATGCGCCCGTAGCTCATGGCGGTAAACACCATGGCAACCATCGCGATAAGAATGGAAGTAACGACGTGGCCCTGGCCTTCGTTGCTGAAAACTCCGTAGGCAGGCATGGGCGCGGTTGGCTGAATCACGATGATGCCGTACATGATCAGATCCCACAGCGTGAGAGAACGTTTCAGACGCGGGGCTTCAACTGGAGAAGATTCCATCTATGGCCTCAGTGCGATCTCGGCGAAAAGAGAAAATTCCTTCGGATTGTAACGGGGACGAGTGCGCTTTGAAAGCGAAAAGTCTCTAGTTAAAACGATTCAATCGCGGCCATTCGGAACGAGAGGCTTCCCGAGAATGGCGGCGCCCGCCAATCGCGAAATCTTCAATGCCGATCCTGATACTGAAATGAATAGCCGTGAGCTTCACTGCCAGACATAAAGCGCGTGTTGTATTCAAGCAAGTAGTCGAGTCGGTCGGAGTCGGCTGGATAAGACTGCTCCGTATACGGATAGGCATTCATGCCGGCGAAGGGCAGCGGCTCGACGGTATCGCCGCGGTAGGCGTAAAAGTCCATGTCCTTTTCGTAGCCGTTGGCGATGAAAAAATAGTCGCGAACCCAGCCGCTGGGAAGCGCGGGCAGGGTCGCAGGGTCGAAGTCGAGAGCGATCTCGTCGCCGGAACCAAACACAGCAAATTTATCGTCCAGCGCGGTGACGAGCGGCAGCACGTCGCCATAGCGAGTGTAAGCGCCAGCGGGACGCGTATAAGGACCAGTGGCGCTGGTCTGCTCGTAAATGTATTTCACATTGCCGGGCGGCGAGCCTTCGATCTTTAGCGGGAAACCGTGGAAACCGAGTTGTGCGTGGACGAGCGGGACGGGTGTGAGGCGCGCAGTTTGATTTTGATCGGTGCGGCTGATGAGGATGTTGTCCCAATAAATTTGGAGATTGGTCGTCAGGCGAATGCGGCGCGTACCGAGCGGCAGTTTGCCGGTGAGGTCGGCGGTCATGGTGCGCGGACCTCCGGCTGGGAAGCCGAGGTCGTCGATGACGCGCACCCATTTCCCCTGCGTGCCGGTTGATTTCATGCCGAGTTCGTGCGTGCCGTTTCCATCTTCAACCTGAGCTTCGACATAAGGCGCGAACGGACGCAGGCCAGCTTGATCCGCGGCGTACATGCTATTGGCGCTGTAATATTCGATCTCTCCGTGCGTGAGGAGCCAGAGCGGGCCACCGTCGTAAGGCGCGCCCAGATCGAGTTCGAGGGAATGCGGCTCGGCGAATCCGAGAAACGGCAGTACTTTGAAATCGCCGAAGTAGCAATGCGCGAGCAGGTCGGGAAGCACGTTGTGGGCGTGCTCGTCCCAGGCTCCTGCTGGCGGGCGCGCATCATTGATGCTGCTGAAGACAACCTTGAATGACGGATAGGGCGGATTGCTGGCGAAGTATTCGTTGGGATAAACGTCGAGATCTTTCGGATGATCGACCGCGAGGAGTTTGGCCTCGTCGAGATAGACGGATTCTTCGAGCGGCTCCATGAAACGGAAACTGAGCTTACCTTGTTTTTCGCGAAGCGCGGCGCGGTCGATCTTGATGGCCTCGGTCGGACGGGGGATGTTGCGCTCAACTCTCTGTCCGGTTGGGCCGTCATGAGCGGCGATCCAGTGACCGATGACGCCTGCGCCGAGCATGTCGCCGATCAGCGCGTAGTGCGTGCCATCCCAGGCAAAGAGCGTTGGGCAGGAACTGCCGCGACGGTCGAGTTCAGTGATGTTCTGTACCTTGTTGGCAGCGACTTCGATTTCATCCTGCAGAACGCCGGTGGGCCAGAGGAGGCGAACGACATCGGCTTGCTTGGCCTGACCGAGTCCAATGGTGAGATAGGGCGAGTTCTGACCGAGGTAGCCGGATGATCCGTAGACCTCGAACTTCTGGCGAATTCCGTCGGAGAAGACTTCAACCTTCGTCCCGATGGCGGATTTGTTGTCGTTCAGTCCCTTGAGCGCGAGGCGCAGCGAATTGTTTTTGTTGCCGCCTTCGTTGCGAAGCAGCACGGCGGGACCATGGTTTTGCGTGATCAAAAGATCGACCGCGCCATCGTTGTCGTAATCTCCGGCAATGATGGCGCGCGGCTCTTTGAGTTGAATTTTGTCGAGGCCGACATCGGCGGTGACATCTTTCCAGCCGTCGGGGCCTAGGTTGCGAAAGAGGCGGACTTCGCCGTGGCCATCTTTGGTTTCGCCAACGGCAGCCAGGTCGACCCAGCCGTCGTTGTCGTAGTCGATGGCTACGACGCCGAAGGCGCGAACCCAATCAACTTTCGGCAGCGGGACCTGCTCGAAGCTTTTGCCTTGATTGTTGCGCCAGAGGGTTAGGGCGGGAGGCCCCATTTGTGTAAAGGCGAAGTCCATCCACTCGTCGTGGTCAAAGTCGAGAACCGCCACGCCGTTGGTGAAACTCGGCATTGATGAGGTCAAATCGCTTCGATCCCGGAATTTGCCCTCACGAGGATTCTCGAAAAGCTTCGGCGTTTTTCCGCCCGTGATCAACAGATCGACAGCTCGGTCGTTATTGAAATCCGTGCCCACAGCGGCAATATTGCGAAATGAGCCGCCGAGTCCGGTTGCATCGGTGACATTTGTGAAGGTTCCGTCACCATTGTTGCGCCACAAGACATTGTGAGACGAAGCCAGTTCTTCATCATTCGGCCACAGGAGCCTGTGTAACGTTGCGTCCTCGTTTGGCTTCTCAGTCGCCCTCTGGATACGGCTCGGCTGAGTGATGTACAGGTCCAAGTCTCCATCGTGGTCGTAATCGATAAATGTTACGCTCGTCGGCTCTGTCGTATAGATGGCCGAAGGCACTCCTCCCACGCCCCCCCCTGCTGGCGCATGCTCCCGTGCCTTCTTCTGTGAGAATTCATGAGCCGTCACGCCAGGACCGAGTCCCACACCGAAAAGAGAAAGCCTGTGATCGAATGTCCCGTCCTTGTCGTTGCGTAGAACCGAGGTCCCGTCCGGAAACGCGTACGCCACATCCGCGAAGCCGTCACCGTCATAGTCGCCTATTGCGCAGGCGGTGCCCCCCCGTGGCGCACCAAACTTCGGGCCAGCGATTACCCAAGCAAAAAGGCTTTCAGTAACTTCTTCGAATTTTCCGCCGCCGCGGTTATGGTAGAGTGCTGTGCCCCCACTGGCGCCATCATTCATAAGAAGAAGGTCGATGTTCCCGTCATTGTCGTAGTCAAGGAAACATGCACCGCTGCCGAGATCGTATAGCTCCGGGCTCTTGTCGGAAGGCTTCGACACAATCCCCGCCTCGCGCGTCACATCCACGAACTTCACCGGAGTCTGCGGGGGAGCCTTTTGTGGTGCTAGGAGCGACTCCTCCGCGCGCGAGTATTTGCCCTGTTCGCCATACGACAGACTGATTGGCGCGCCCAGTTTGTTCTGCGTGACGTATTGGAATCTTTTCATCGCCTCGTGTGCGGGATCGGTCTGGCCGGATTGCTGGTAGGCGCGCGCCAGACCGAACTGTGCGGACGCATGGAGTGGATTGATCTTAAGCGCACGCTGAAAGGCGGCAATCGCTTCGGGAAATTTTTTCAGCTGTGAATACGTTGCGCCGAGAAAGTACCACGTGTCGGCATCGTTGGGATCGATTTCAGTGACGTGGCGAAAGGCATCGAGCGCGGCTTCGGAACTGGCGGAGTTCTTGTAATACAAGCCGAGGTTGAACCAGGTGTGCGCGTCGTTGGGGTCATCTTTCGCAGCTTTGTCGAGAACCGCCTTCGCATCTTCGAGTTTTTGAAGATTCAGCAAGGCAACGCCGAGATTGAGCTTCGCGATCTTTAGATTGGAATCTGTGGCTGCGGCCTGTTCGAACATCGTCAGCGCTTTTTCGAACAACTGCTGATTCATATATGCGACGCCAAGATTGTTGAGGCGCGCGGCTTCGGCGGGATCGGGTGGAGAGCTTGCGGCGAGGAATACGAAAACGGCAATCGCTACAACGGCAGAAAGCGCGAGCGTGCATTTTGAGGTTGTCATCGTGGTCGAACGTTGTGGCCGGAATTCCCTGCTGCCACATTATTTGGTATGGCGAGTAGGGGTCCTTCGACTCCGCCAGGAACTTCACTTCGTGATGTTCCTGCTGCGCTCAGAATGACACAAGTTGAGGGCTTGCGTGAGCGAGAGACTCCTCAAACACATGCCTGATGCTATTTTCTTGAGTAGGGCACCGAATTGATCACACCCTTACCTTCCTGAATCGTAATTGTCTGCCCGGCCGCGATATTATTCAGCTTATCTATCTGCCCGCTTGGCCAATCGATTTCGGCGGCGTCCGCTTTTGTCTTTGAGCCAAGGCCGAACGTCAACACCAATTCACTTGCTGACAAATAACTGGAGCCGGAACGCAGCATCTGCCACTGTTTTTCGCCGGAGGCGGTTATGCGCACCACAGCGCCTATGCCATCGCGATTCGACTTTGTTCCTACGAGTTTCACGCGCAGGCTTTGATTCGTGCCGCCTTCGTTGCGATAAAGGTGCGCCGCGCCGCCATTCGTCGTTACCAGGATATCGAGAGCGCCGTCGTTATTAATGTCGGCATATGCCGCGCCCCGCGCCACTTTCGGCATGGCGAAATCCGCACCCACTTTTGTCGAGACTTCTTCGAACTTTCCATTACCGAGATTGCGAAACAGGTGCGGCGGCTCCGCATAACTCACGCGCTTCTGCACGCGTTCGATATCGTTTTCGATGTGGCCATCGGCGACGAAAATGTCGGGCCATCCATCGTTGTCGTAATCGAAGAAGAAGCAGCCGAAGCCGAGCGTAAGCAGCGTGGCGTGGCCGACCTCAGAGCTGGGCGCGACGTCCACAAAAAGGCCGTTGCCCTCATTGTGATAGAGCGAGATCATCTGGTTGGAAAAATTTGTGATGACCACGCTCGGCCGACCCGAATGATCGTAATCGGCGGCGTCAACTCCCATGCCGGCGCGCGCCACCCCATCTTCGCTAAACGCGATTCCCGCAGGCACGGCGCGCTCTTCGAAGGTGCCGTCCTTCTTGTTCACGTACAGCTTGTTCGGCTGCGTGTCGTTTGAAACGAGAATGTCGGGCCAGCCATCGTTGTTGGCGTCGAGAATCGCGATGCCGAGGCTCTTCGAACTCGGATCGTACAGTCCAGCTTTCTGCGTAGCGTCCTCGAAGCGGCCATTGCCGAGGTTGCGCCAGAGGCGGACGGAAACTCCCTTGTAAGACTCCGGTGTGCAATACGATTTATGGACGCCATCGAGCGTGCAGTAGAGATCGGATTGCGGGGACCACTGCACGTAATTCGCGACCACGAGATCGAGTTTGCCGTCGCGGTCGTAGTCGACCCATGCGGCGCTGGTGGAGAATTCGTTTGGTCCCCACAGACCTGCCGACTTGGTTACATCGGTAAAAGTTCCGTTTCCGTTGTTGTGGAAGAGATGGCTTTGGCCAACGGCAGTGATAAAGATATCGTCGAAGCCATCGTTATCGTAGTCGCCGACGGCGACTCCCATGCCGAAGAACGAGACGGCCAGCCCAGTTTTGCGGGTCACGTCCGTAAAAGTGCCGTCGTGATTGTTGTGGTAAAGCTTCAGCGTCGTCGCACCGGTTTTTGCGAGACGCGTTGGCTGGCCGGGCCAATCGGCGCCGTTGATGAGAAGAATGTCGGGCCAGCCATCGTGGTCGTAGTCGATGAATGCGCAACCCGGACCCATGGTTTCCGGCAGCCATTTTTTGCCGGTGGCTCCATTGTTGTGCGTGAAGTGGATGCCCGCCTGCGCCGTGATGTCGCGAAAAGTGATGGTCTGCGCCTGCGCGGCGAGGCTTGCCGCAATCAGGGCCAAAGGCAAAACCCAACGCGGAGAGACGGAGGCACGTAGAAATGCGCTCTTGGCTTTTAGCTTTTGGCTTTTAGCTAGAGGCCAAAGACGAAGAAGCAAGAGCCTTTTGTCTCCGCTGTTCCGTGGCTCTGTGGGGACTTGGCAATCATTGCTGGCGATCACATCGAGCCTCCGGTCGCAACGGCGGCTTTGCTTGTTGCCGGGCTTTGCCTGTGTTGGGCAGGCGGGACGCCCTTCCCCACACTTGCTTTTCCTGTACGAGCTTTTCCTGCGCGCGCGTTTTCACGATCTGCGAGGATCGGCAGCGGCACCGACACGTGCTCGTGAATGTTCTGGCGCTCGTTGTTGTCTTCAGGATGAAGCTGACGATACGGGCCGGTGATTGCTTGCGCCGCCTCATCGGCTTTGAAGCGCAGATAGCGGGCCTGATGTGCTTTTGCCATTTCCTGGTCGCCCAAGCCGTTGTAGCAGAGCATGAGATTGTAGTGGGCCTGCAAATCTTCGGGATCGACAGCCAGAACCTGCTGCAAGACCTTCACCGCGTCGGCATATTTTCTTTGCAGGAAGAACACTCGACCAAGGTTATTGAGCGCGACACGATCTCGCGGATACTGCGCGAGCACGGTCTGAAGATGCGCAGCAGCCTGGCCGTAGTCGCCAGACGTCTTCATCAGCGACGCGTAGAAAAAATTGGCGCGCGCGAGCTTGGGATCGATGGCCAGCGCTTTTTCAAGAACGACGCGAGCTCGGGGCACGTCGCCTTCCTGTAGCGCGGCGCGTCCAATGTTCACCCATCCATCGGGATTATGGGGATCGATCTCCGTTACTTTTCCAAAGGCGGCCTGAGCCGCTTTCAGATCGCCTTGCAGCAGCAGGCCGATGCCGTAATCGTTCCAGCGCTGCCAGTCTTCCTTCGCCAGTTGCGTGGCCGGCTTTGGAGCGGGAGCATTCGCGGGCAGCACGTTGAGTGTCGCCTGATTTTCGGCGAGCGCGACGATGGGCAGGTCGGGAATTTTTCCCTCTTTGGCCGAAACTCCGGTCATCGGCGCGTTCAGGAAAAACTTCCTGTCGTCGTAGCCGGGGGCGACCGCGGTGGCTGGCGCGGCGGGATCGGGCTGGCCGGCAAAAGCGAATTGCGTACCCCACCACGCGAATTTGCGATAGCAGATGCGGGCAGTCAGAGTGATTTTGTTCCCTGTTTTCTCCGGGATTTTCATACGGAAGTGAACCGTATCGGCCGCCCCGGGCGGAATCAGGCGTACATACACAACCGAACGTGCCGCCCAGGCATTGCGCTTGTTGATGGGATTGCCATGGGCATCGATCTGAAGCGAGCGGTAGAAGTGCGCTCCTTTTTCGACTGGACCTTTGCCGTTGTCCTCTACCATGCCGCTCCAGAAAATCGTTTGGCCTTGATCGTCAACCGCTTTCAATTCGAGCCAGGTATCGTAGGCATCGACCGTGCCTCCGGGGAAGAAATGGCCAACGCGCTTTGTACGTACAACAACGTCAACGCGGACGGTGTCACCGCGGCGGACGGCGGGATGCACGCGATCAAGTGGCGCGGTGACCGGAGTCGCTTCAGCGTTACCCTGGGGCGTCACCTTGGCTTCCGCTTCTTCTCCCACCGCGAAAGTCGTCGCCATCTCGTGCTGCGTTGCTGCCTGTTGCTTTTGCAGAGGTGCAGCGGAGGAAAGCGCAAAAATATCGACCGTCAAAGCGCCACTAGTCAGAAAGTCTTCGGTCTTCTTCAACTGCACAGCATCTTCATTGGCGGTTGGCAAAGCCGTATTGGCGGCGGGAAAACGATGCGAGTGCACCTTGCCCCCAACATTTCCCTGATCGTTCGAGGGTTCAAGCGGCATGTGGCAGTCGGCGCACTGCTGCGGCTTCAGCGGGTAGTAGAACGAGCGCGCGCCCTGCCCGGAAACTCCGCTCGCCTGCCAATTGTCATATTCGTTGAAGCCGCGAATCCAGCGATAGCCATTGACCGGCACATCGAGATGAACTTTGTGACATGAAGAACAGAACTCGGCGGTCTGGTCGCGCATGAACGGCTTCAGAAACACACGCCGGTGCGGTTCAGGATTCAGCCTGGTGATCGTATCGTGCAAGTATCGAACGACGGGATTCTTGCTCGCCGCTAGTTCATGGAGTTTCGGATACTCGAGATGAAAATCGGCCTGGCCCATCGTGCTTTTCACGTCGGCGATGGCGTGACACATCATGCAGCCGAGGCCAGCCTGCGCCTCGGGAGCGTGCACGAATTGTTTGATCGGCGTCTCCATCTTGCCGGCATAGAGCACCGCGGGGTCGTGACAGCCGCCGCACCATTTGGAAGGCTTGGTGCCGACGGTATCCTGCATATACTCGACCGCCTTGCGATACCACTGATTGTTGAACGACGAAAAATGGTGGGCAGAGCTGTTCCACTGGTTGTAGATGTCTTCGTGACAGCGTTTGCAGGAGTCGGACTCCATGAAGAAATTGCTGGGAATCTTCTGGTTGCCGTAGACCTGGGCCGAACTCGGAAAAAATGGGCCGGAGGGACCGTCGCCTTCGCCGTTCATCGTCTCGGCAGGCATCGCCGGATTCTTGATGACAAGGCTCGTCAGCCAGCGATTTTCGCGTTGATAGTGAGCGGCCCAACCGAGCGCGACAAGAACGACGAGACTTGCGAACAGGCGCAGGCCGGGGCCCGCGCTCATCCAACCGCGCCTTCCAAGCAACTCGGAAAGCAGGCAGCCGATGCCGAGAACGCTGAGAATAATGTGCGCATAAAGCCATTTGAATTCGCTGTGCGCGGTGCCCGTGTAGATAAGCAGCAGTCCCAACGCCGCGCCCACAGCCAGCAGAAGCCATCCGGCCTTGCGGACGACATTTCCCTCTTGGAGCAAGCGCGGTGCGACGACTACTCCGACAATCGTCGCAACGATGCCAGCGAGCACGTGGATAACAACCACGGCGGGATAGATCAGGTTGGCTTGCGGGAATGGATAAAGATAGACGGCGGATGCGACGAGAATATAGATCAGCCCGCGAAGGAACTTCGGAGTGGCGGTCGATGTCGGTGTCGTAGAGGACATGAGTCGTGTTCAGCGATGCGCGTTGAACCCCACATCAACCCGCGCGAGGAGACAGTTTATTCGGGGATCGAATGTCCGTTAATAGTATGAAAGCATTACGATCGGCGAATGGCCCAGATTGGGCGAACCAACGCGCTCAATCCGTCGAACACGAAGTTAACTGATCACGGCCCTCAGATGCGGCCACGGAGACGGGCCGCGGGCCTCTTCGAGCATGCGCGCAATTGCAAGCACCACCTCCTCTTCCCACGGACGTCCGACGATCTGTACGCCGATCGGAAGGCCGTCGTCGGAAACGCCCATCGGAATTACTGCCGCGGGGAAGCCGAGCAAATTGAACCACTCGCAATAGGACCAGGCGTCCAGATACTTCACTGTTCTCCCTTGCACCTGCCATTCGCGTTCGCCGTGATGGAACGCGGGAATCGCGGCCACCGGGCAAATCAGCACGGGATACTTGCTCATCTGGCGCAGAATTTTTTCGCGCAACTCATCGCGGCCCAGCCACGCATGAAGCAGGGACTCTCCGGTATGCACGGGCGCGGCTGTAGTCCACAGAAAAAACTCGCGCAGGATCGGGCTCAGCTCTTTTTCGTGGCCGCGCAGCATGGGCGCAAGCATCATGCCGCCTGCGGTGCCGAAAAATTGCCACCAAAGCTGGCGCGCTTCCTCCAGTCCTCGCGGACGGAATTCGTCGATGCGGAAACCGCTCTCGCCGAGCAGAGTGGCTGCGCGGTGAACCGCAACTCGCGTCTCCGCCGTCACGGGCGTTCGATCGTCATCTTCGAAGAACGCGATGCCGATTTGCTTTAGTTCTCGCTCATTGATCTGGCGAAGCGGCACTGGCGCGGAACAAGGATCGCCATCGTCCGGGCCAGCTGTTGCAGCGAACAAGATTTGCAAATCGGCGACGGTGCGAGCCATTGGACCGACCACTCCCAGCAAACTGAACGGTCCGCCGGATTTCGGAAAATGCCCCGTCGAGGGAATTCGCCCTGGAGTCGGCTTCAATCCGCAGATTCCGCAGAAATGCGCGGGCACGCGAATCGATCCGCCGCCGTCGCTGCCCACTCCACCAGCGGAAAGACCTGCGGCAATGGCGGCCGCTTCTCCTCCGCTCGACCCGCCCGCCGCGCGGCTAAGATCCCAGGGATTGTTCGTGGGGCCATAAAGAAGATTGTCGGTCTCCCACGCCATGAGCAATTCTGGAGTGTTGGTAACGCCGAGGATCACGGCTCCGGCGGCTCGCAGACGCGCAACCAGCGGAGCATCTTCAGGAGCGACGTGTCCGGCACGCAGGCGACTACCCGATTCGCAGCGATGCCCCGCCACGTCAATCGAAGACTTGATGGAGACTGGAATGCCGTGCAGCGGACCTAGGTTATCGCCGCGCAAAACGGCTTGTTCTGCGTTCCGCGCTCGCGCCAGGACGTTCTCCGGCTGCCAATCAACAAAGGCATTCAGAGTGGGGTTGAGACGTTCGATGCGATCCAGGTGAACCCGCGCCACCTCAACCGGCGAGACCGACTTCGAGCGGATATCGGCAGCCAACTCGCTTGCCGACGGCAGAACGACCGGCATCAGCTTTGGAGAACTCAACGGCATGGGAATAAACCGCGCCAGTAGCGGCCCGACTCAGGCGCCGACCAGCCTTTCGAGCGCCACTTTGTTGCTTATCAATAACGTAGAACCACGGAGCCGGGCCAGCTCTTTTTGGCGGAATTCCCCCAGCACACGAGTCACGGTCTCTCTCGATGTGCCGATATGCTGCGCGATTTCCTCGTGGGTCAGACTGATCTTCACGCGAATGCCTTCCCCAGTCTGGTTCCCATTGCTCGCCCATTCAAGCAACAGGCGCGCCAGTTTCTCAGACACGGAATGCGATAAGCCGAGCGACCGGACCATCGCATAGGCGGTGTGGCAACTATAGCTCAAGTGTTGCGCGGCACTTAGGCAGGCATCAGCGTTGCTTTGCAGGAACTTCACAAAATCTTCGCGCTTGATGAAAACGATCTGACAGGGTTGCAGGGTTTCGGCTGTCAGCTCGTACGGTTTCCCTAAAGCTGTGCCGTGGAGGCCAAGAACGCCTCCGGCTTGCGCAATGCGCAAAATCAAGGTTTTGCCGTCGCGCGACGTCGTGGTCAGTTTTACGCGTCCGGAACACAGGATGAACACTCCGCGCGGCGACTGGCCCTCCACGAACAAGACTGCTCCCGACGGCAGTGCGTTCGCGTACGTGATCTTCTCCAGAGATTCAAGTGAAGACTTTGGAAGATCGCAGAAAAAACCAGATTCACGCAACTTGCAGGTAAGACAATTTTCGAAAATTTCAAGCCCGTACGGCGAACTCACACAGTCCCTCTCGCTAACAATTTCATTATTAATAATTACCTCACCGATTTTACTTGATTCCGCTAAAGTAAGGGATCAGCGGTCCGTCCGCTCCGGCCCATCGCACTGGCTGGACGAGATAATTCTGTTGAACACTGGCAAAAACAGCTGGGGCGTAGATAAACTGCCGTAGACGATTTAGGCTGCTCTCTTACTGGAGACTGCATTCATGAAACGAATCCACAAAGTTGCCGTCCTGGGCGCAGGCACAATGGGCGCCCGCATTGCCGCGCATTTTGCCAATGCCGGCGTCCCTTCCCTGTTGTTGGATATCGTGCCTCCCGACGCCGATGGCCCCGCGCGCAACAAGATTGCCGCAACCGGACTGGATGGGGCCAGGAAGTCGAAGCCCGCAGCCTTCTTTGAGGCGTCGCTGGCGCGCTTGGTCACCATCGGCAACTTCGACGACGACTTGAAGCGTCTCGCCGACATGGACTGGATCATCGAGGCTGTCGTCGAAAATCTTGATATCAAGCGCAGCCTGCTGAAGAAAGTGGAAGCGATTCGCAAACCGGGTTCGATCGTCACGACCAATACCAGCGGATTGCCGGTCGCCAAGATCGCCGAAGGATTCTCCGAAGATTTTCGACGATCGTGGTTCGGCACGCACTTCTTCAATCCTCCGCGCTACATGCGCCTGCTGGAGCTGATTCCCACTCCGGACGCCGATCCCGCTTTGATCGAGAGCGTTTCGCACTTTTGCGATGTGCAACTGGGCAAGGGCGCGGTAATTGCCAAGGACACGCCGAATTTCATCGCCAATCGCATTGGGACTTTTTCCGTTCTCAACGTAATGCGCCTGATGCAGGAACTGGACCTGAGCATTGAAGACGTGGATGCGCTCACCGGCCAAGCCGTGGGCTGGCCGCGGTCGGCTACTTTCAGGACGATCGATTTGGTCGGCCTCGACATTCTCGGTCACGTGGTCGCGAACATGACGCAGAATACTCGCGATGAACGAAGTGACCTGAAAATCCCCGACTTCTACCGCCAGATGCTCGAGCGCAAGTGGCTGGGCGACAAGACGAAGGGCGGCTTTTACAAGAAGACGAAATCCAGCAGCGGCGGTGACGACGAGCGGCTGGCCCTCGACTGGAGGACGCTCGAGTACCATCCGCGCCAGAAGCCGAAATTTGCCGCGCTCGAGATGGCGAAGAATGTAGACGAAACTGGCGCCCGCATCCGCATGCTGCTCGGAATGGACGGCGGCGCCGCGGCTCAAAAGCCCGATAAAGCAGCAACATTTCTTTGGTCCTCGCTCTCCGATCTCTGGACTTATTCGGCAAACCGCATTCCGGAGATCTCCGATTCCATCGTCGAGATCGACCGCGCCATGAAGATGGGCTTCAATTGGGAGCTTGGCCCATTTGAGCTTTGGGATGCCGCTGGTGTGGAAGCAACCGTCGCGCGCATGAAGAAAGAAGGCCGGCCGATCGCGGCCAACGTAGAAAAGCTGCTCGGCTCTGGGCAAAAGGCGTGGTACGCCGATGACTCGAAAGCTGCCTCTGGCCGCAAGTATTACGATCTGGCAACTGGCAACTGGCAACCGGTGGCTGTTCCAGCGGGTGTCTGGTCGGTGGAAGTTGCGAAAAAGTCGAACGGCGTAGTGAAGAAAAATTCGGGAGCCTCGCTCGTCGATCTTGGCGATGGTGTCGGCTGCATTCAATTTCATTCCAAGATGAATGCTCTGGGCGCGGACATCATTTCGCTGATCCTGCAAACGCTGAAGCCCGGAGGCCCTGGCGACAACTTCGACGCTTTCGTGATCACCAACGACGCGCAGAATTTCTCCGTCGGCGCAAACCTGATGCTGCTACTCATGTCGGTGCAGGAAGAAGAATGGGACGAAGTCGACATGGCAATCCGGCAGTTCCAGGGCATGACGCACGCCATCAAGTTTTCGCCGAAGCCGGTGGTGAGTGCGCCGTTTGGGCTGGCTTTGGGTGGTGGCTGCGAGGTGTCCCTGCACACAGCCGCACGCCAGCCGCATGCCGAGCTTTACATGGGCCTGGTCGAAGTGGGAGTCGGTCTCCTTCCCGGCGGCGGCGGCTGCAAAGAGATGTTGCTGCGCGCCGTCGATAGCGCGTCTTCGATTCGCCCCGACGGCCGCGGCGAGTCAGTCGAACTCATGGAAACGATGAAGAAGACGTTTGAAACCATCGCCACCGCAAAAGTCGCAACCTCGGCGCACGAAGCTCGCGGCCTCGGCTTCCTCTCCAACTCCGATCGCATCACCATGAACCGCGAGCGCGTGCTCAGCGACGCGAAAGCGCGAGCACTCGAATTCGTTAAAGCGGGCTACGAACCACCTGCGATCCGCACCGACATCCCTGCACCGGGCGAAAACATTCTCGCGGCGCTCAAAATGGGCGTGTATTTTATGCGTCAAGGCGGCTTCATCAGCGACCACGAACAGAAGCTCGCCGGAAAGATTGCCGAGGTGATCTGTGGCGGAAACATCACTCCCGGCACTCCGATCAGCGAGCAGTATGTGCTCGACCTGGAGCGCGAGGCTTTCAAATCGCTGTGTGGAGAGAAGAAGACGCAGGAGAGGATTCAATACACGCTGAAGACCGGCAAGACGCTGCGGAACTGACCATGCGGGTCAATCTTTGGAGCACGGCTGGACAAGATCAAAATCTCAGTTTTGGCAATCTGAGGCTCCTCTGTGTTCCCCGTGCAACACGCGGTCGTTGCTTTCCTCCGAGATCCGCGTACCCGTGGCTAAGATTGTCGCCGTTCCTGTTGTCGCAGCCTTTTCTCGTCGCCGCAAATGCTCTCGTGCCCAGCGTATAATTTCTCTCTAGATTCAGTGAAGGATGGAGCAAGCGTATGTCCTCAGGCAATGGCAACTCCGCAAACGGCACGAATGGCAATGGTTTCGACAGCGTTCTTAAACCGCGAGCCGATTGGCTGGCCAAGCGCAAAGCCGAAAATAAAGACGGCAACTTTTCACAGATGCACTACGCCCGCCAGGGCGTGATCACCGAAGAGATGGAATTCGTCGCTCGCCGCGAAAAGATTACCGGCGAACTGGTGCGCGACGAAGTTGCCCGCGGCCGCATGATCATTCCCGCCAACATCAACCATCCCGAGCTTGAGCCGATGGCGATTGGCGTGGCCTCGCTGTGCAAGATCAACGCCAACATCGGCAATTCGGCCGTCACGTCCAATGTGGAAGAGGAGCTGAAAAAGCTGCACACCTCCGTTCATTACGGCGCTGACACGGTTATGGATCTCTCCACGGGCGGCGGAATTCATGAGATTCGCGAAGCCATTCTGCGACACTCGCCCGTGCCGATTGGCACGGTGCCGATCTACGAAGCTATCTCGCGCGTCAAGCGCGTCGAAGACCTCAACGCCACCGTAATGCTCGAAGTGATCGAAGAGCAGGCGCAACAGGGCGTCGATTACATGACCATTCACGCCGGCGTGCTGATCCAGTACCTGCCGATGGTCTCCAAGCGCATCACCGGCATCGTCAGCCGCGGCGGCGCGATCCTTGCGCAGTGGATGGCTTATCACCACAAGCAGAACTTCCTCTACGAGTGCTTCGACGACATCTGCAAAATCATGAAGAAGTATGACGTCAGCTATTCGCTTGGGGACGGCCTGCGTCCCGGCTGCCTCGCCGATGCCAGCGATGAAGCACAATTCGCCGAGCTGAAAACTCTTGGCGAGCTGACCAAAATCGCCTGGCAGCATGACGTGCAGACCATGATCGAAGGACCGGGCCACATTCCGCTCGACAAGATCAAAGAGCAAGTAGAGAAAGAAAATGAGCTTTGCTACGAAGCTCCGTTCTATACGCTTGGCCCGCTCGTCACCGACATTGCGCCTGGCTATGACCACATCACCTCGGCCATTGGAGCGGCGATGATCGGCTGGTATGGCGCGTCGATGCTGTGTTATGTCACTCCGAAAGAGCATCTCGGCCTGCCCAACGAAAAGGACGTGAAGGATGGGATCATCGCTTACAAGATCGCGGCGCACGCGGCCGACGTTGCTCGTCATCGTCCCGGAGTACGCGACCGCGACGACGCGCTGAGTTATGCCCGCTATAAGTTCGACTGGGAGAAACAGTTCGAGTTATCGCTCGATCCGGAGACCGCGCGCTCGATGCACGACGAAACTTTGCCCGAGGAGGGTTACAAGACAGCGGCGTTCTGCTCGATGTGCGGCCCGAAGTTCTGTTCCATGAATTACTCCAGCAAAGTGGACGAGTACAACAAGGAGGTCCACGGCCTGGATAAGAAAGACTACTCAGAGTTAGTCGACAAGCTGGTCACGATTAAGTGATTAATCGCGTGGAACGGGCGCATTCGCGCGCCCGTTGAGCCAATCTTTCGTCAATTGATCTTCTACGGGGCGGGGCGAACACTCCGCACATTCGCAACAAACGCGAATGTGTCGGGCGAACACGGTCTGATTGTGACGACCCAACTATCGAGCGTGAAAGAGAGCGTTGAGAGAGCGCCGATGTCAGTAAGTTCCTGGCACCAGGGAAACTCCATCAGCGCCCTTCACAACGATATCTCTAGTGATTGTGCCGGACGGAATGTTGTAGACATCCGCGGTCCAGATAGAGCCGAGGTAGAGGTTGCCCTTACCGTCGGACTTGAGGCCATCGGGAGCGGAGCCTTTGAGAACCGATTCCAAGTCGAAAAATGTGAACGTTGTCCCTAAGCCTGCTGGAGTTATCGGTATCTCGAGCAAGCCCTCTCCAGTCGACCCGTCATGCGTCGCCCACAGATTCCCTGTGAAGCTATCGTAGGTCAATCCATCTCCGCCATTAACTGCTTGATGGGGTTCGAGGACAAGAGTCTTGATGATAGCGCCAGTAACAGGGTTCATCTGGACGATGGTATTGTGATTAGCCACGACGTAGAGGTTGCCATAGGGATCGTATTTAATGCCATCGCAGGTTCCCAGTTTCTTGGCCAGCACCGTTAGCGCGCCCGTGGCAAAGTTGTAGCGAAAAACCTCACCCGGAGCATAGCTGGCGATCAGCATCGTCTGGCCGCCCGGTTCAATTTCTAAATCGCGGGCATGTGGGACGCCAGTTGTCAATACGGTGTTTAGGCCGGTGGTCGGATCCCAGAGGTCGACTTCTCCTAGAGACGGTATCGTATAAATGAGCTGGCCTGCCGAGTTTAGGATCAAGTCGTCGAGTTTGCCCGCCGCGTGGAACAGGGTAGTGATCTGAGGGGGCGTGGTGTTCATATTAAGCACTTGAAGCGCCATCTGTGGCTCGTTTGCAATGTAGAGCTGTTGGGCAAATGACGGGAAAGTGAGTAGCAGGACAAGTGCAAGAACCAGGCCTATTGTGCGCGGTGCGATCATATACAGAACCCTCCAAAACTAGACGACAGACCTCTGTGCGCAGTGTAGAGGGGTTGCAGCGCGGGCGTCGGTGACGAATGTCACTTATGGGTGTGCCGAGTTGTGCCGCCCGTGGTTGCATAATCGGGGCGATCTGGATGAGGAAACCTCCAAGAGAATTGCGTGCTCCAGAGTCCGTGCGCGCTGCTTGTCGTGCCGATTGTAGTCAAGATCATTTCTTTTCTTGGGACTTACCCCCCTCCCCCCTATACCGGTCTATTGGAATCAAGACTTTGGCGGTGAATTTTCGCAAAGTCTTGAGCCGCAGGCACTTAGAAGTAAAGTATTCATAAGTCAGGACTTAGTGGAGAAACTCGGGTTTTGGGCATGGATTTTGCCGCAGGTTGTGACCCCACTGAATTGCATTGGAGACTCTCCGGAGATGAGTGCAGCCCCACGCTGCCCCACTTAGAAGGCATTCTTACATGGGGCGAGGCGGGAAGTCTGTGACGGGCGTACTTGACAGGGCGGGGCTTGAGCGGGAGGTCCAGGGTTCGGGGAAACCGATTGTCGTCGACGGCCGGTGGTCCACTCAAGCGCTTTTCGCTTGAGTGGGAAGTTCTCTGCTACCGCTATGGATCCAAGACGCAAGCTTTCGCTTGGCTTCGCCTGCGTTCCGGTCGGGATGACAGGGTATTTAGTTCGCTTCACGTGCCAGCTCCATACCAGCTCTGTCGGCTCCATCGTGGAAGGCCAGGCGCGGGTCAGGTAGGGGTGTTTCGACTCCGCCGAGGACTCACTTCGTGATGCCTCGGCTGCGCTCAACATGACAGAGCACAACGTGAAGCCTCGACTCTGCTCAACATGACAGAGCGCGAGGATATCGGCAGGGAGACAAGGGGCGCGGCGTGCTACCTTCACCTCATGGCGAAGCCGAAAAAGCTCGATTTAGAGAATCCCGCTCCCGTCGCCGACGATGAGGACGTGGAAACGCTTGCCGCCATTGATGAAGGTTTGGGGGATGCTGAAGCCGGTCGTGCTGTGCCGGCGGAAGATGTCCGACGGCTTTTGACCGAACTCCACGCCTACCAGGATGGTCTGGTTCGCAAGGGGCTGGAGGCGATGCGGCAAGGCCGCGTCGTAAGCCATGAGGAAGTCGTAAAGCGGCTCAAGGCTAGAGGGCTTCTAGACCGGCAATAACGCTATAATCGTGCCATGGCCGACCATGTGATTCACATCTCGGAAGCGGACGCCGCGCACAACTTTGCCGAGCTGTTGGCTCGTGTGCGCGCGGGCGCCGAAGTTGTGATTGAGAGCGGCAAATTGCCGGTCGCGGTAATCCATGCACCGGCTCCGGCGCGCCGCTCCATTTCGGAGTGCATTGCTCTGCTACCCGAGGTTTCGACTGCGACTATCGATGCCGACTTCGCCAAGGATATAGAGGCAGCGGTTGAAAGCCATCGCGAGCCGCTAGAACCACCCTCATGGGACTAATCCTCGACTCCAGTGTGCTGATCACAGCCGAGCGTGAGGGCCAGAACGCGCGGCAGATGCTGGCGCCATCTCAGGCAAAGCGGGCAATGATGAGGTGGCCATCTCCGTCATCACACTAATCGAACTGGCGCACGGTGCCGCCCGAGCCGATACTCCGCAACGAAAAGCTAAGCGCAGCAGTTCATCCGGGAACTGCTCACCGCTTTGCCTATCCATCCGGTCACGGTTCCGGCTGCTCTGCGGGCTGGGCAAATCGACGGCGAGAACCAGGCAAAGGGCATCCGTCTTCCGCTCTCCGATTTGCTGATTGGGGTAACGGCGCTGGAACTCGGCTATAGCGTCGCCACTGGTAATCTCAGGCACTTTCAGATGATTCCCGGTTTGTCGGTAGTCAGACTCTAGTCGTATCGCGCTCCAGACAGTCATCCTCTGAAGTCGGCGACGCCGTTCCAGACTAGCTGAACGGCTATTGCCAAGATCAGGAATCCGAAGATGCGGTTGATTGCGCCGACTGCTCCGGGGCCGAGGCGCTTCACGAACGGACCTCCGAGTTGGAGGAACAGAAACACGGTGATGCCGACGGCGATGATGCCGAGAATCATCCCCACATACGCGAGCGTATGATCGGCGTGCGCGGCGAGGCCCATTACTACGCCGATGGAGCCGGGGCCGGAGAGCATAGGCATTGCCATGGGCGTGAGGGAAATATCTTCCTTGGTGAGAGCTTCGTCGCTTTCCTCGTGGGTCATGCGGCTGGAGCCGGTCACCATTCCCCATGCTGCATTCGCAACGATGAGGCCGCCGGCGATCTTGAGCACGGGGAGAGAGATTCCGAAGAAATTCAGCACGAAACGGCCGAACAACATGAAGACAACGAGGATCGCAATCACATAAAGACTCGTTCTGAGCGCGGTTCGCCGGCGCTCCGCAGGGGAAAATGCGGCCGTCAAACTGAAGAATATCGGAATCCCCCCAAATGGATTGACGATGGGAAAGAGCGCAAGATAGGTCGCAATCGACGCAGTGGGCAGATCGCGCAGCACGCGCTGAATTGCCGTTTGTGCGTTCATGGATAAGAAACTCATGGACATATAGAAGATAAGATTACCGGGATGCAGGATCAGATTCGCGATGCGCGCGATTGAAACGCTTGGTCAAGAATATATGGAGAGTCGAGCCAGTTGGTTACAGTTTGAGGAAAAAGTCGATACGTACGCGGAACCTTTTCGCAGGCCGAGGCCGCGACTAACTATGCGACGGTTGCTGTGCGGCTAAAAGGCGCACCGTTTCAAACGTAGATCGGACTCGACTTTTTCCGTGAAGGTGTCTAGCGGCCTTGCTCTAAGACTGCGGCACAGCGACTCAACGCCGCCGCGAGCACGCCGATTTGTCGCTCGGTGACGGCGAGATCGCCGCGATCGATGGCTTCGTTCACGCCGGGAATCACGACCGCGGCATAACCAGTGTATTGCCCGGGCGCGTAGATGGAGTGGTGGTACCAGGGACGATTCGGCAGGCCCTCGGGAATGAGCAAAGCGCGCTCGGCCTCGCGCAACTTGGCGTTCATGCGCTCGGACGAGCTGGGTAGTTTGCGCTGCTTCTGGAGAAGCTTCGCGCCCGCTTCCTGCATGTGGCGCGCGGCCTCGAATGCGGCGCCAAAGTCGGGCGCTTTGTCGGCGAACTTTTCCTGAGCCTTGCTTCGGGCGGCATCGAGATAGGCGAGAATTTCCTTTCCGTAGTCGTCGTAGTTGTAGGGAAGGACGTCGGCATCGGCCATGCGTAAAACCTGAAGCCCGTAAACGCGCGCCATTTGTTGCACGTAGAGGAAATCGGGATCGCCGAATTTTTTGAACCAGGCGAAGTCGTCGAACGCGGAATGATAGACACCGTATTCGCCGGTGGAGCCGATATCGGTGGACGGCACGCCGAGATGCTGGAGAAAAACCGTGTAGTCGGAACCGCTGCCAAGATCGCCGACCGGCACATCGCTGTGAATGCCGGACTCGGGCGGACGATACGTGCTGGAGCTGGTTTCCTGGGGATGAAACGAGGCCTCCTTAGGCTGGTTCGCTTTTTTCCACGCGTCGAAAACAGTGCCGCCTTGCGGCGACGGGACTGCGATTGCGACTTCGCGAATGAATTCCTTGAGGCTCGGGACGCCGGAAGCGCCAAATTTTTTGCCGGAGACGGCGACATCCATATTGAAGTAGGCGTCGGCATTGGCGAGATTTTGCGCGTTGTCCTCGCCCCATTCGGTCGAGCCGATCAGGCCTTCTTCTTCGGCGTCCCAGCTTCCGATGACGATTGTCCGCTTCGGCTTCCAGCCGGACTTGAGGAGCTCGCCCATCCCGTGCACGGCTTCGAGCATGGCGGCCGTGCCACTGTTGGGATCGACCGCGCCGTAGACCCATGCATCACGATGATTGCCGGCAACAACCCACTCGTTGGGCGAGGAACCCCCGGGGATTTTTCCGACTACATCCCAGATGGTGCGGTATTGATAATCCTGCTTCAGATGCATTTTGATTTTGGATGGTCCGGGACCGACGTGATAAGTAAATGGCAACGCGCCCTGCCATTCGCGCGGTGAAGGCGGACCGGCAAGATGTTCGAGGATTGGCGAAGCATCGGCGTAGGAAAGCGGAGTAACGGGAATTTTCGGGAGCTGCGCGGAGGCGCTAGGCGCAACGCGTTTGGAGTCGGGAAGCGACGGAGTGGAAGCAATCCCCGGCGTAGTTGGGTCGCCGGCGAATTCGAACATGTATCCGACGGAGCCGCGCTGCACGCCGCTGGCCGGACGCCACGGCCCGGCTGGATAAGCATCGCCGCGGTAGTAGCCGTCATCTTTCGGATCGGAATAAATAATGACGCCGGCCGCGCCGCGCTCCTGCGCGACGAAGACCTTGACGCCACGAAAATTCTGGCCATAGCGCACAACGACGATCTTGCCGCGCACATCGACGTTCATCTGCTTGAGCTTGTCGAAATCCTCAGGCGAACCGTAATTAGCGTAGACGACATCGGCCTCGACGTCGCCGGAGGGGGACATGCCGTTGTAGGCGGGCTTGATGCGCGGATCGTTCTCGAAGGGATCGCCGTTCACATGTTCGGGGCGCGGGCCGTGCATCTCGACGCCCGTCGGGCCGGTCATATCGACGCTAATCTCCGCAGGGTAGTTGAACCAGACTTTGTATTCGACGATTTGGGTATAGAGTCCGGCTTCGCGAAATTTGGCCGCCACATATTCAGCGGTTGCCTTGTCCTCGGGTGATCCGGCGATGTGGGGCGCTTGCGTCAACGTGCGCAAGTGCTGCTCGGCAAGCTTGGGATCGGGAACCGCCATGAATTTTTTTTCGAGTTCCTGTTCGGCGGCGATGTCGCGGAATCCGCTGATGACGGCGCCTACAGATTGGTCCTTAGATCTACTGCTGGGGGATCCGCCATTGCCGGCTCGATCAAATGCCTGAAGGTTCGAACCGATCAGAAAAAGAAAGAGAGCGGCGGCGGACGAGACTTTCATGAGGCTCCTTTCAGTGACCATTGACGCAATGATCCTGAGTAAATGATCCTTCCTGACTCAGTACCCTTTCATTCTGTTCGCTCGAACCGCGTCGGGCATCTCCGAACAAACAAAGATTGTATCGCGCGAGAAGGGCGGAGGGCGTACGCGGTACACTTGGAAAGATGATCAAGTCGCCAACAACCCGTTTCTCCGATCGCGTGGAACATTATGCCCGCTATCGTCCCGGATATCCGCCGGAGGTCATCGAACTGATGAGGAGAGAGTGCGGCCTGAAACCGAGTCACTTTGTCGCGGATATTGCGTCAGGAACCGGGCTATTCACGCGGCTGCTGCTGGAAAACGGAAATTCCGTTTACTCGGTTGAACCCAATCCTGAGATGCGCGAAATGGGCGACCTTCAGCTCGCCGCATACGATCGGCTCGTCTCGGTGTTGGGAACGGCCGAGGAGACAACACTGCCGTCAGCTTCGGTGGACTTTGTGACTGCGGCACAGGCGGCACACTGGTTCGACCTTCAACGGGCGCGGGCGGAGTTTGTGCGGATTCTGAGGCCCGGCGGCTGGTGCGTGCTGATCTGGAATGAACGCGTGGTCGATTCGACGCCGTTTCTGCGCGACTATGAAGAACTCCTGCTTGCTTACGGCACCGATTACAAAGAAGTGCGGCATGAACGCACGACGGCCGTCATTCAGGATTTTTTTGCACCGGCAGCGCATGAGGAGCGCGTATTTCACTTTGCCCAGCGGTTTGACTATGAGGGCACGGCGGGGCGGCTGCTGTCGTCATCCTATGCGCCGCTTGAGGGCCATCCCAGCTATGCTCCGATGATGCAGGAGTTGAAGCGAATCGTTCGCGCCCACGCCGCGGACGGCACAGTTGAATTCGAGTACAAGACGAGGGTCTTTTATAGCAGGCTGGGCGAGAGAAATTTGTAATTGAGTAATTTGGTAAATTGAAATCCGAAATTGAAATCCGGCGCAATACTCCATCTTAGATTTCAAATCACGATTACAAATTACCCAATTACTAAATTACAAATTTTCAAAATCTCTTTATGTCTGACGCGAAGTCCTTCCATATGTCTCCCGAAGAGTTTCGGCGCTACGGCCACGCCGTCGTCGACTGGATCGCCGATTACCAATCCCGCATCGAGAGCTTCCCGGTTCTGTCTCGAGTGCAGCCCGGGGAAGTTCGGTCAAAGCTGCCTGCTACCGCTCCGCAGCACGGCGAGACTTTCGATCAGATTCTCGGTGACATTGAGCGCGTTATTCTGCCGGGCATTACGCATTGGCAGTCGCCGAATTTCTTCGCGTATTTCCCGGCCAACGCGTCGGGGCCGGGCATTCTTGGCGACCTGCTCTCCTCTGGATTCGGCGTGCAGGGGATGCTCTGGTCGACGAGTCCGGCTTGCACGGAGCTGGAAACGCATGTACTTGATTGGCTGGTGCCGATGCTGGGCTTGCCGGAGAAATTTCTCTCCGCTGGCGCGGGCGGCGGCGTGATTCAGGACACGGCATCCAGCGCCTCGCTGTGCGCTCTGCTTGCGGCGCGCGAGCGTGCTACGAAATTCGCGAGCAACCGCAAGGGCTGCGACGGACGCCTGGTCGCGTATTGCTCCACGCAGACTCACTCCTCGGTGGAGAAGGCGATGAAGATTGCGGGCATGGGTTCCGACAACTTGCGACAGATTGCGGTTGATCGCAATTTTGCCATGCGTGCCGATGCGCTTGAACAGCAAGTCGCGGCCGACATCAAAGCCGGCTTGCTTCCCTGCTTCGTTTGCGCAACCGTGGGAACCACTTCGTCGAATGCGATCGATCCCGTCCGCGAGATTGCCGGCACCGCCGCCAAATACAAGCTGTGGCTGCACGTGGATGCGGCCATGAGCGGAACGGCTGCCCTTTGTCCCGAGTTTCGATTGATCCACGATGGCGTTGAGCTTGCCGACAGTTACGCCTTTAATCCGCATAAGTGGATGTTCACCAACTTTGACTGCAATTGTTTTTATGTGGCGGATCGTAAAGGTCTGATTCAGACGCTGTCGATTCTGCCCGAATACCTGCGCAACCAGGCGACAGAATCGGGCGCCGTGATCGATTACCGCGACTGGCACATTCAGCTGGGCCGGCGGTTTCGCTCGCTGAAGCTGTGGTTTGTGATCCGGCATTATGGAATCGAGGGCTTGCAATACCACGTTCGCGAGCATGTGCGGCTGGCGCAGGAATTCGCTGCGTGGGTGAGCGGCGATGCGCGCTTTGAGCTTGCCGCGCCCGCCAAGCTGAATCTTGTGTGCTTCCGATTGCGGTCCAACGACCAGGAATCCGCCGACCGGGCGAATCAACATTTGATGGACCGGCTGAACGCGAGCGGCGATCTCTATCTGACGCACACCAAGCTCGACGGCAAGATCACACTGCGGCTCTGCGTTGGCCAGACCAACACGCAGGCGCGCCATGTAGAGCGCTCGTGGCAGCGCATTCTGGAAGAAACGGCAAAGCTCGGAGACTTGTGACCGTGTGCCCGATGACGCGGGAAATTTCGGCGGGTGGAGTTGTGGTGCACCGGATTTCCGATGTGTGGCACATTGCGCTTATCGAACCGCAGGGGGAAAGTTCCGCGAAGGCGGGCAGTAAGCCAAGCCGGGCCATTTTATCGCTGCCGAAAGGGCTGGTGGATGCGGGGGAGAAACCCGATGCCACGGCGATTCGGGAAGTTCGCGAAGAGACTGGCATCACGGCCGAGGTGGTCACCAAACTCGCCGACATCAAATACGTTTATGTTCGGACGTGGCAGGACGGCGAGCGCGTTTTCAAGATTGTCAGTTTTTATCTGATGCGATACGTAGCCGGAGAAATCGACGGTCTTGCGGCCGAAATGAGGGTTGAAGTGAAGCGGGCGCTCTGGGTTCCGCTGGCGGAGGCGAGCAAGCAGATGGCTTACAGCAGCGAGCGCAAGGTCGTCCGGCAGGCGCAGGAGTATCTTGAGGCCCACGATTTTTCTGCGAAAATCGGTTCGCAGCGCGGTGAAACGCGCCCATGAGAACGTCACACGGATATGTGACGCATGTACTTGCGGAAAAAATCAGAAAGTAGTTGGTGATTCGTCTGTAACTTGTTGCAGGGTAAAGATTTATCTTGACATCGTTTTCGTAATCGCCTAAGCTGTATTCAACTTAATAGGGCGCATGCCGTTGCCATCCTCACCCCACATCTTTCGGCATGCGCCCGTTGTTTTTTCTGGGGAAGATTTCAAAACACTTAGTTGTTGGCGCCGGTCACAGTCGATCAAGCGCTTTTTTCTCCTGCGCGGTTAGCGGGCGCACTTCGCCTTTCTTGAGGTCTCCCAGCGTTAGCGGGCCGATGGATACTCGAACCAGGCGCAGGACGCGAATCTCCAACGCCTGTAGCAGGCGGCGAATCTGGCGATTTTTGCCCTCGTCCAGAACGATCTCAAGCCAGCTGTGCCTGTCGCCGTGCCGCAGCAGGCGCGCACTCTTGGCTTGCAGATGCTCGCCATCGACAAAACAGCCGTGAGCGATCTTTTCCAGCAATTCTGGCTGCGGCACGCAGTCGACCTGCACGTGATAGGTCTTATCCACATGGCTGGCTGGATTTGTGATTTGAGCGGCCCACTGCGAATCGTTGGTCAGCAGGAGCAGGCCTTCGCTGGCTTTGTCGAGGCGGCCCGCGGGTGCGACCCAGTGCTCCGTGCCGGAGAGCAAATCGTAGACTGTCTTGCGGCCTTTTTCGTCGGAAGCGGTTGTGACCACGCCACGCGGTTTGTTCATCGCGAGATAGACAGATGGCTTTTTCTCGAGAGCGACTCCGTCTATTTCGATTCGATCGCCTGGGACACGGACCGGCGATTCCGGATTCTGAATGATGCGGCCATTCACGCTGACCCGCTTCGCCAGAATCAAGGCCGCCCCCTGCGAGCGCGAGCAATAACCCATTTTAGACATTAGCCGCGCAAGGGAAATTATTCGCGAAATTGCTCCCGAAATTATCCGCGTCCCGCCCAAACGTTTTGGTGGCTTCACACGTCTATGCTAAATGGGGTCTGCGAATCCTGAACTTCCGCTGCGACCAATCCGCATCCGAGGAATCAAATCGGGTGTCCGGCGACGTGTTACTCTGCTGCCGAGGTCTTGGGAAACCTTCTTGATCGGCCGGGTATTCAAGGCATTTCAATATCGCGATTTCCGCCTGATGTGGATTGGCGCGTGCACATCGAGCATCGGCACGTGGATGCAAATTGTCGCGCAGGGCTGGCTGATCTATCGTCTCAGCCACTCGGCATTTCTGCTGGCTCTCGATCAATTCCTGGGCGGCATACCAATATTCCTATTCTCGCTGATCGGCGGCGTGGTCGCGGATCGCGTGGAGCGGCGGCGGATCCTGCTCGGCTCGCAGTATGTGCAGATGGCGAGCGCCGGCCTGCTTACGATTCTGGTGCTCACCCACCATGTCCAGGTTTGGCATATTCTTTGCCTCTCGTTTGTATCGGGTTTCGCGCAGGCGTTCGGAGGGCCGGCTTATCAGGCGCTGATTCCGACTCTCGTCGAAAAAGAAGACATGCCGAACGCGATCGCCCTGAATTCGATCCAATTCAACGTAGCGGTGATGATCGGGCCGGCGCTGGCCGGACAAGCTCTGGGCAAACTCGGGGAGTCGTGGTGCTTTGGCCTGAACGCGCTCTCGTTTCTCGCCCCCATCGTTTCGCTCTCGCTGATCACGGCGCGCTTCCTACCGCAGAAGACGACGGAATCGATGTTCAGCAGTTTGAAGGAAGGCATCAAGTTCGTCCGCAGCCAGGCCTCGATGGAAGCGCTGATCATCCTGGCGTTCTGCATGACGGGACTGAGCATGCCAATGCGTACGTACATTCCTGTTTTCGTAAAGGATATCTTCCATCGCGGGCCGGAGACTTACGGGAACCTGCTTGCGCTGATGGGGGTGGGCTCGATTTGCGGGTCGTTGGGCATCGCTGGCCTGGGGAACATCAAGAAAAAGGGACGCATTGCCCTGGGAGCGCTCGCCTGCCTGGGCCTCGGGATCTTCGGCTTTGCGCTCTCAAAATCGTTGCCGTTCAGCGGAGTCATGATGGTGCTGGCGGGAGCGTCGATGATGGCCGTATTCGCCAATGTGAATTCCCTGGTGCAACTGATCACGACGAACGAAATGCGCGGCCGCGTGATGAGCGTCTATAACGTTGCGTTTCGAGGCGGCATGCCCATGGGGAATCTTTTGTCAGGATGGCTGGTGCCCATGTTCACAGCGCCGGTTGTGCTGGGAGTCAACGGAATGCTGCTGGTGTTGCTGGCTCTTTATTTCCTGCTTGTACAGCGGCGCGTGGCAGCGCTGTAGCGAGATACGCAACGCACAAGTTACGGCGTCGGTTGGGTGGACTGCTCCTTCAAAAATAATATAGCGCCGACGTTCCCGAGAACGGGATCTGAGATTTCCTCGGATGGCGCATTCGGATACCGCAGCGACAGAAATTGCATAAATGCTCGATAACGGACGTCGTTTCTGTTGCCCCAAATGATGACGGCATCGGGCGATGCCTTCGCGAGATCGGCCAAGGCGACTGGTGTGTCGCCGGGAGTCGGCAAGTCATCTAGCGCGGCAATCAATCTTCCGTTGCCAAAGAACGCGGCTTTGTAGCTGGCTTCCCATCCCACGCCGTGTTCGGGAAAAGGACCTGCGCCAATGCTGATGAGGCTCGTTCCTTCATGCGCCTTCAGACGATGGGCAGCGTCGTAACAGCTCACCTGAAAATCGCGGTTTAGAGTGCGGAATGGCGACGAACTATAGACGAGCGCGGCGATCTCCCCTGCAACAAGCAGCACGATTGCGGCCATGCGCCAGTTAGCGTGATTCCAATCGTCGTTAAGCGGAAATCGAGTGGGAATGAGGAATCGAGCTGCAACCGCCAGGAGAAGCGGGATCAGCGGGTAAAGATAGCGGGCATCGAAGACAAGCATTGAATACGCGAACACCAAGCTGATGGAGCTCACCGCAATAACGGCGACGATCCGCCATTCCGCGGGATATTGACGTCTTCGGCGAGTGACGATTGCGGCCGCGACTGCGAAGGCGAGCAGGCCTCCTGGAGTGATGACGATCAGTATTTCCTTGAGTACAGCCGGTACGTTGCGCTCCTCGGCTGCAATTAGTTTTGGAAGGGCTTGGCGAAGGCTGACGCGGTAGGACCATGGCCACGAACCGGGAGGCATGGGATCATCGACGACATAGTCGTCCACTTCTTTGGTGGTGTCGCGCAGGAGAGCGTAGCTGGGCTCGCGATGATGCGGGTATTCCCGCAGCGTCCATTGCAGAAGATTCGCCTTGAACTGGCTGCCGGTGGTGAAGACTCCATATTTGGAGTGCAGAACAGCGGCCCATCCTACGGCAACGACGACAGGAATGAGGGCTGCCGCTGCCAACCGACGCAAGCGCTGCTTGACGGTACCCGGCGATAGCAATGCGGCAACAACGGTCGAGAGGGCCAGCCAGGGCAGGGCGAACGCTTTGGCAAGATAGGCAAGGCCATGAACCATCCCCAGAAGAAACCAACGCCGCCATCCCGCGCCGCGCGAACGCACTTCGCCGAGACAGGCTTCGCGCAGACAAGCTTCGCGTAGACAATGCAGCAGCACAATGAAGTACGCCAGCGTGAGCGCGGTGAACAACAGGTCGGGCACAACGGAGCCGACCGCGGCCGGGACGAGACCTCGCGCTAAGACGAACAGCAGGATCGCGACTGAGGCCGCGAGCGGCGATCTCCACAGCCGTAGCGTAAAGAGATACAAGAGCATGGCGCACGCAAAAAACGCGAGCACGTTCACTGCTTTGCCCGTCAGAACATAGTCGCGACCGGGGATGAGAGCGATGATCCAGGAAAGCAGCGGACTGCGGAAGGCGTTAATCGCTGAACGGAAATCGGCCTGGCGCAAGTGGCGGGCGATGCCGATGTAAGCCATGCCGTCATAGTCGATTTCTCGCAGGGAATTGCGGCCGAACCAATAGAACTCAAAGAGTAATAAAAGGGCGGTGGCGGCAACCAGGTAATGCGAGGCTTTGCCAGCGCGAGACGCCGACATCACTCTGGATCCCGGACGTGAGCCTGATTGTGATCCGTAGAAGGAAACGCCCCTACAAGGACGGGCGCTCGCGGAGGTCGAGTCATGCGCGGAATTCTAAACTATTGGTGGAAGGGGATGAAGCTTGATCTGTGTGGGACTGTTTGTAATCGCCTTGGCGGGCGGCGGAGAAGTTGAGTAACTTCGTCCGCCGCTCGTCAGGCTTTTATACAGTATTAGTGGCCGAACCCTTGCAGGCCCACAACGCTCTGCCCGCCCCAAACATTGTCGTAAACGATCAATGCTGCCTGGCGGTAATTGCGCTGCGTGGGATCGAACGTCACGTTGATAGTGCAGTTCGCGCCGGGCGCCAGCGAAGCAGGGCAATTGTTGGACTGGGAGAAGTCTCCCGGATTCCATCCGCCAATGCCAATGCTGCTGATGTTCAGGTTGGTTTGGCCAACGTTCTTCAACTGCACCGGCCAGGTGGTTTTGCTGCCTACCGCCTGGTTCCAGAAGTTGAGGTCCCAGGGGTTGAATTGAGCAACCGGATGAACCACATTAGCGGTCAGGCTGACTGGTTGCGTGCTGCCGCCGCCGGTGCTGTTATTGATGTTCAGCGTCGCGATCTCCGTGCCCACCTGGTTGGCAAAGAAGAAGACCCAGATCTGGCAGCTCTTACCGGGCGCTAACGAACCCCAGCAGAAATTCACGAACGGGTATTCCCAGTAGTTCGCGCTTCCCGGCTGAAGGCTGACGCTGTTGATGTTGATTGCAGACGTGGTGGCATTCGTAACGGTAACGGTCTGCTCATTCCAGCTGTACAGTTCGACCGTGCCAAAATTCAGGTTGGACGGCGTGACGTTGAGTCCCTGGCCATTACATGTGAGCGGGATTTGCTGGTTGGCCGGGGCTCCGTTCAGAGCGTTGTCGGTCAACGTGAGGGTACCGCTCAGATTGCCACTCGCTGTCGGCGTGCATACTACGGCGACGTTACAGGACGCGCCCGGGGCAAGCGACGACGAAGTGGAGCAGGTGGTGGAGCCGGCACTCAAAGTAAAGTTGGTGCCAACCGAAATACCCGAGAAGGTGAGCGGCGCGTTGCCTATGTTCTGGAGCGTGACCGTCTGCGCGCTGCTGGTGCCTTTTAGGGCCGTCGCGGGGAACATCAAGGAAGGTATCTGCGAGCGCTGTTCCTCCAAAACGCGGCTGTTGCCACTATCGGCGATGAAGACATCTCCGAAGGAGTCAACCGCGACACCGGCAGGATTCTTCAGACCCGTGCCAATGGAAGTCTGGCACGAGGTGCTGGTGCAGCCAGCGGGGATTTCAAGCACCTGACTGTTGTTGAAATCGGCGACAAATAAATCGCCAGCAGCGTCAATGGCAACGCCGCCCGGGCCGCTAAGCCCGCTGACGAGCGTGGTCTGGCAGGCGGCGCTGAAACAGCCAGCTCGAATTTCAACCACCCGGTTGTTGTTGTAGTCGGCGACGTAGAGATTGCCCCAGCCGTCCACTGCCAATCCGGCGGGTTCATTCAGGCCGACTCCCATGATCGTCCAGCAGGAACTGCTGCTGCAGCCGGCGGGAACTTCAACGATACGATTGTTGTGGGTATCGCCGATGAAGATATTGCCGTATCCATCCACGGCCACGCCTTCCGGCGAATTCAGTCCGGTGGCCACTACGACGATGCAGGAACTGGTGGTGCAGCCGACCGGAACCTCAATCACGCGGTTGTTGCCGGTATCCGCAATGTAGACATTGTCGAGGCCATCGACCGCCACAGCGTAAGGGCTGTTCAGGCCGCTGCCGACCGACAACTGGCAGGTGGCGCTGGCGCAGCCGGAGGGAATCTCAATCACGTTGTAATTGTAGGTATCCGCGACGTAGATGTTGCCTGAGGCATCGACCACGGCGAAGGTGCCATAGAACCCGCTGCCGACCTGGATCTGAGCCGGGCCAGGCAGATAGGCGATTGCCGGCGCGATACCTTGGCCGGTAACCGCGGTAGTAGCCAGGACGGCGCCAGTGGAACTCAGGATTTGGATGGCCCCATTGCGCAAACCGGGGGCTAGCGGTCCAAAGGTGACCGTAACGGTACAGGTGCTACCAGCTATCTGACTGCCAACGCAGGTTGAACCGCTAGCGGAAACAAAATCCATGTTGCTGGCGCCCTGTGTGAGGGCGACGGCGTTCGCGCTGAGTGTGGTGCTGGTGTTGACGTTGTACGTCAGAGTTATCGTGGTGTTCGATCCGATTTTTATGCTGCCGAAGTTAACCGCGTAGCGCTGAACTTCCAACACGCGGCTATTGTAGGTGTCTGCAACGAAAACGTCGCCCGCCGCATTGACAGCCACGGCAAGACCAAGCGGCCCATTCAATCCGGTCGTTACGGTCGTCTGGCAGGAACTGCTGGTGCAACCCGAGGGAATATCAACTACCCGATTGTTGCCGGTATCCACGACATAGACGTTGCCGGTTCGATCGACTGCTACGCCGGCCGGAGCCGACAGGCCGCTGCCTAATGCCACTTCGCAGGAGCTGGTGGCGCAACCCGCTGGCAATTTGACGATCCGATTGTTGTAGTAATCGGCGATGAAGAGGTCGCCCGCTGTATCAACTGCAACGCCGGCAGGGCCATTCAGCCCGCTGGCCGGCGAGGTGGTCTGGCAGCTGGTGCTGGTGCAGCCGACTGGCAGTTCGACAACCCGATTGTTGTTGAAATCTGCGATAAAGAGATCGCCTGCTTCGTCGAGCCCCAAGCCTGCGGGGTTAGAGAAACCGCCGCCCACTATCTGTTGGCAGGAACTGGTCGTGCATCCCGCGGGAATTTCGAGCACGCGGTTGTTATGAGTGTCGGCAATGAAGACATTGCCCAACCCATCGGCCGCGACGCCCTCCGGCGAATTGAGGCCGCTTGCCGGCAGAACAATCTGGCAGGAAGTGCTGTTGCAGGTGGCGGGAACTTCGACAATGCGGTTATTGCCGGTATCTGCGATAAATACATCGCCCGCGCCGTCCACGCCGACGCTATATGGGGCGTTAAGCCCGCTGGCAGGCACGGTGGTCTGGAGGCCCGCGAAAGAGATGCTTTGGGCGCTTGCGGGAAGCGAAATCAACGCCAGCAAAATCAGCGCGCATAGCGCAACCGCCGTCATCCGAACGGATTGACCGCGAAGGCCAGATGTAGAGTTGCCAGCGACTGGCAATGTGAACAAGTTTCCCTGCGGGAGCTTTTGCGAGTTCATCAACGATCTCCTTCTCAAGATCTAAAGCTTAAGTTTGGCGCTTGGGGGAATACGGCTGAACCTGAGTTTCCATTTGAGCTATTGCATGTTTGGGACCACCCGATTCGCGGCAACACATTGTATGCGCTGTACTTGCGCACGATGTGGATTACCGTCACAGCGGTATGTGCAAAAATCCGCACATCTGTCCACTGGCGTTCCAAACATTAAGCCCTACGTACGATTTGAATCAGAGGCAACACTTATGAGACGGCCAATACTCTCTTGTATCGACAAGAATGTCAAGATGCAAGGACTTGCGACAGTAGTGCAAAACTGATCGATTTGCGGCGCGTGCGCTTGGCCGACCAAGTATCAAAGAGTTCGCGCGTAAGACCGTTGTAACTCATCTGCACCTAATCAGGGGGCCTTCTTAACGAAAAGTAGCGTGCTCCCCTAGTAAGACGGGGGCAAATACCTTTGCGCTTTGAGCCAGCGTAAATCACGCTCGGAAGAAACAAGTGCCTTAGACATGTCCAACTCTCAAGTGGACAGCCGCGGCGGCGGCTGATTTTATTGTCGAGGAGATAGTTGAAATGCCGCTCCGGCTGAAAAATGGCTGGAGGGGGAATACGGTCAACCAATACCCATTCAGGCCGTCTTGTTTTGTGCCACTTCCGTGCTATTTGGGACACGTTCTCCACAGATTGACCCCGCCTGCCACTTGCGGTCTGAACGCAAGTTCCGGATAATTTGATTAGAGTCTCATAACAGCCGTGTATCGCTATAGCCGCTCCGACTTGCTGCGTATTTTGCACATTGCGCCTCGCCAGCTTCAAAACTGGGAGCGATCTGGCTTGATCCAAGCGAGCGAAGAGTATTCCTTTTTCGATCTCCTGCAAATAAAAAAAGTGCGCGACCTATGTGGGAAACGGGTTCGCCCGGCGGTGATTCGCCAGTCGCTCGACGCGATGCTCAAGCAAGCGTCGGGTATGGAAAACCCTCTGCTTGAGGCAAGCGCGTACGAGAGCCGCCACCGTGTGGCGTTCCGCCACGAAGGCCGCCTGCTCGAACCTATTGCCGGCCAATTCATGTTCGACTTCGGGTCCGAAGAGCAGAAAATAGTGACCAGTCCGCGCCGGAACGGGCCGGAACTGGTCATGACCGGCATCGCCGACCTGTTTGCACGTGGCATCACTCTGGAAGAGAGCCCCTCGACGCAGACCGAAGCTATCGACGTCTATTTGAAGGTTCTGGATATGGATCCTGAGCACGCCGCGGCGCACATCAATTTGGGCACGCTGTATTACAACCGCCAGGAATATTCCCTCGCAGAGAACCACTACCGGTCGGCGATTGAGATTGATCCGCGATATGCGCTCGCCTACTTTGACCTCGGCAACGTGCTCGATGAGACTGGACGCATCGGCGAGGCAATCGAGACATATAAGACGGCGATTCAGCTTGCTCCCACCTACGCCGATGCGCACTACAATCTCGCGCTCGCCTATGAGAAGATGCGCGAACCGCGAAGAGCCCTACAGCACTGGCGCACCTATGCAAGGCTCGATACGGCTGGGCCGTGGGCCGTGCATGCCAAACATCAGATTCAGCGCATTCTCCAAAGCGATAGTCTGAAGCTTATCTACTCGCGCCAGGCAAACTAGACGCTATCCGTGACTGGTTTGGGGAAGAGCACTGCCTTCAGTCATGCTATCCAGAGACCATCGTATACTTGGAATTGCTTCAAGAATCCGCATCCATACTGAACGGGAGATCGATCCATGAACTTGTGGCGCCGTATTTTGACACTGAGTTTTGCCCTCGCTGTAACGGTGATGAGCGTAGTCTGCCTCGGCCAAGTGCCGCCTACACAGAAAACAATCTACGATGAGACCGCCGACGCGCACGTGGAGCTTAAGGACGCGTTGAAAAAAGCCCGCGCCGAGCACAAGCGGGTGATCGTCGTCTTTGGAGCCAACTGGTGCTACGACTGCCATGTGCTGGATGCGGCATTTCATCGCCCGGACCTGGCCGAGATTATCGCCGCCAATTATGAAGTTGTGCACATCGACATCGGGAAGGGCGAAAAGAACCAGGACCTGATGACCAAATACGATGTCCCGATGAAACGAGGCATTCCCGGCCTGGCCGTGCTTGACGCCGACGGGAAGCTCATCTACAGCCAGAAGAACGGAGAATTCGAGAATGCGCGAGCTCTCTCCGCAGAGGACTTTCGCGTGTTTTTGGAGAAGTGGAAACCGGCGAAAAAAGGCAGCGAAAGCTGAAGCCCAGCACACATGAACCGGGCGCGGCTTGCGCCGCGCCCTTCGGGAGAGGATCACGCCTATCCAACTTCGCCGTGAACGTTAATCTACAACCAGCTTATTGTCAACGCTAAAAGCGCCAGACACCGCTCCGGCCCGAATTCCGGCGACATTCTTATCCATTGTGTTCTCAACCGTCCCGTAAAGCGTCACGTGACCGTTGTCGACCACGATGCGGATTGGGTGAGCGGGATCGCTGGCATAGCGGCCCAGCATCGAGTCGCGATAGATTGCACGCGCCGTACGGACGCGGAGTGAATCGTCAAAGTTCGAAACCGGCAGCACCTTGACGTCGTTAACAACGTCCTTGACGCCGGGCATACGCGCCGCCAGCGCCATGGCGTCGTCAAGCGGCACAGACCACACGACGTCGCCGCTCAAAGTCACCACGCCATCCTCTACGCCCACGGCAAGAAAGTTAAACGTATTGTCCGCGTACCCGACGCGATCATAGGCCACCTGCTTGCCGAGTTTCTTCTGCAACTCGCTGTCGGCGACGGTTGGCCCAGCGACGACGATGTCGTTTCGTACGCCGGAAACGTTCGCGATTTTCTTGATCTTGTTTGCGGCATCGAGCTTGTTTTCAAAAAGACCCACGGTGCCCGTCAGGGTCACGATGCCATCCTCGACGCTTGAACTCACATTCTGAAGCTGCTTCGTCTTCTGGATCTTCTGGCTGACGGCCTGCTGAATCTGGGGATCGTAGCGGTTGGTGTCCGCCATCGCCGTCATGCTCAGCAGGACGAGCAGTACCACGGTCACCGCAAGAGATTGCTTTTTCATGGTTGCCATCCTCGTTTTTGAATACCGGCTCCACACCTTTTAACCGGTTAGTTAAATAGATGCCTACCGGTATACGGAAGATGTACCTGCCGGGCGGTTTTACAAAGTCTTACAAACACCCGCGCAAGTGCTTGATTTTACCGGTTATTTGACAGCTAGTTGTGATAACGACTAATCTCGGTGCATGGCTCGTGGACTCCAGGCGGAACTAAAACAGAATGTGCCGTTCCGCAGCCGCGAGCAGGAAGCCTATCTTTCCTTGCTTCGGACCTCGGACGCGCTTGAGGCTATCGTAGAAAGCAAACTCAAAGAGTTTGGCCTGACTGGCACGCAGTACAATGCGCTGCGCATCCTGCGAGGTGCGGGGGCCGAAGGCCTGCCGTGCAGCGAAATCGGCGAGCGGATGATCACTCACGATCCTGACATTACCCGGCTTCTCAATCGTTTGCAGAAACGCGCCTTGGTGATCAGGGCACGTGCGAAGAATGACCGGCGTGTCATCTATGGAAAGATCACGCCCGCCGGTTTGAAGCTTTTGCGCGAAATGGATGAACCGGTCGAGAAGCACGGCCGGGAGATGCTGAAGCACATGGGGCAGGAAAAACTGGCACAGTTGATTGAGTTGCTGGAATCGGTACGAGGCCGAGTTGCTACCGCCGAGACGCGGAGTTCGCCGAGAAAGCTTTAGAGAACGTTTCGGTTTCGACGGACGTTGCCAGACGTCGCCCTTTATTAACGCCTCCTATTTCCTGCGTCCTGCCGCCGTTCCCTTTGACTTCTCGGTCTTCTTCCTGTTCCTCGCTCTCTCGCCGCGCTTGGGAAACACTCTTGCGAAAATTTTGTCGATGTTCTTTAACTGCCGCTTCAGGTCGAATGCGCGCTCGATCTTCGCGCGTGGGACGCGGACGGTGATCGCTGGATCGCTCAAGACAAGTTCGTGGAAATCCAGATCCTCTCTCCACGCGCGCATGGCATGGCCTTGCACCAACCGATAGGCGTCTTCGCGCGAGATGCCACTTTCGACCAGATCGAGCAGCAGTTGCCCGCTGAAAACGAGGCCCCGCGTGCTGTTCAGGTTGGCCAACATGCGATGGGGATAGACGAACATCGTCTCAATCAAGTTCGCAGTCTTGTTCAGCAGATAGTCGGCGAGGGTGGTCGAGTCGGGGATGATGATGCGTTCGGCCGAGGAGTGTGAGATGTCGCGCTCATGCCAGAGGGGTACGTTCTCAAATCCGGCTTGCGCATTTGAGCGGACTACACGGGCGAGGCCGCTGATTTGTTCGCAAGTGACCGGGTTGCGCTTGTGCGGCATGGCCGACGAGCCTTTTTGCTTTTCGCTGAAGAACTCTTCGGCTTCGCGAACTTCAGTGCGCTGCAGGTGGCGAATTTCGGTCGCGATTTTGTCGAGCGTGGAAGCAATGACAGCGAGGGTCGCCAGATAGTGCGCGTGCCGGTCGCGCTGAATGACTTGCGACGACACGGCTGCGGCTTTCAGCCCCAGGCGAGCGCACATCTTCTCTTCGAGTTCGGGCGTGAGGTGAGCAAACGTGCCGACGGCTCCAGAAAATTTTCCGACGCGGAGATCCTCAGCGGCGGCGTGGAAACGCACGATATTGCGGCGCGTCTCCGAATACCAGTTGGCAATTTTGAAGCCGAAGGTGATCGGCTCCGCATGCACACCGTGCGTTCGGCCAATCATCGGCGTGTCCTTGAACTCCCACGCGCGGCGCTCAAGCACGTCGGCGAGCCGTTCAAGGTCGCCGGCAATCAGCGAAGAGGCCTGCTGAATGAGCAGCGCCTGTGCGGTATCGACAACATCGTTGGAAGTGAGGCCGTAGTGAAACCAGCGCGCATGGGATCCGACGATCTCGGCGACGGCAGTGGTGAAAGCGATGACGTCGTGTTTGACCTCAGCCTCGATTTCGAAGATGCGCTCAACATTGAAGTTGGCGCGCTCGCGGATGGCTCTGGCCGCATCCTTCGGAACAATGCCGGCGGCGGCGAGGGTATCAGTGGCGGCAACTTCAACCGCGAGCCAGGTGCGGAAGCGGTTTTCGTCGCTCCAAATGCGGGCCATTTCCGGCCGCGTATAGCGTGGGATCACAGCGTTCTCCTGTAATGAGGCGCGTTGAATGGGAACTCAGGATTGTAAATCAGGCGCGCGATGCGTGTGTAGCGCAATGCGGCGGCGCCGGCGCGCTTTAATGTGACACCACTACTTCCCGTAATTGCAATCGACAGGAGGCGCGCTTCAACCCAGCACACAGAACCCCTTACTTCGTGGGTTCGACGAAGACGGCGGTGCCGTAGGCGAGCACTTCGGTGACGCCCTGCATCACTTCAGTCGCGTCGTAGCGAGCGCCAACAACTGCGTTTCCGCCCATCTCGGCCGCATGCTGCAGCATGAGATCAAATGCTTCGGACCGGGCTTTTTCGCACAGGTTCGTCAGCAGCGAGATGTTACCTCCGACAAGCGTTTGCAGACCGGCGCCGATGCTGCCGAAGATAGACCGCGACCGAACCGTAATTCCTCGAACCACGCCCAGCGTGCGAACGACGCGGTAGCCATCGAGTTCGAATTGCGTGGTCACCATATTGTGGCTGACCATGCGTCCTGTTGCTGCGGAATAGGTGGCCATGGAACCTCCTAAGGGTTTGCTTACGGTGCGCAGATTATGTGCTGCATGCGCACGGAAGCCATTTGCCTAAAGTCTTTCAGATTGAAAGTGTAAATCCTTTGTGCGGCGCATTTCTCTGCGCAGCGCAGAAGCAATGCGTCATAAATTTTCGCGCCGGGCCAGCCGGAGTTCGACACCGTCGCCAGCGCCGCCAGATAATCTTCCTTCTCAATCGCAACCGCTTCGAAGTGCCCCAGAAGGTTGTCCCGGATAATGTTGGCCGCTTCCAGCGGGTGGATGCGAGGAACAACCGGCATGCGAGTGAGGGCGGAGTACACTTCCGCAATCGAATGTTGACTAGCATGTCCCCGGTCTTTTCCGGCTACTACCCGCGCCACCGCGGCGGACGCTTGCACAAAGTGCCGATGGGCGTCGGTTGAGGACGCCACCAGAACACTGGTGTCAAAAAACACTACCATCGCTCAACCCCGCATGATTTGTTGAATACGCTCCTCACGCACCGACTCCAGCACCCCATCCAGGTCCGCACCCTCTTCGGCACGACCATGGTGAACCAGCAATCCGTTGACTCTTATCAAAGAGGCCCGGATTCCACGACGCGTAATAGAAGCCCGGCGGGGTGGTCGACGAGTTCCAATTCTGTGTTGGGCCGGAGGCCCAGACGTTGACGGAACTCTTTGGGGACAACAATTCGTCCGGCTTTATCTATGGTAACAACCATACCATTTATTATGGCATATACCACTTATGATAGCACCATATTTTCTACTTCCTCGTAATATTGGTGTCACGGAGAATTTGGCATTCGGCCGGAGGATGATATGCACATCCTTTCCGACGGGGCGGAGCTATTCACGCCGCAAAGTCCTTCGCTGGAGAATCCGTTTGGCCAGGCCTCGACCGGGTCTTGCGGCTGTTATTTTGCAGCTCTCATCAACTCGCCCAGTTCGTGCACGTCGGCGCGATTGGCGTCGCTGACAACAACGTAACGCAATTCGCCGTCGCTCCACGTTTCCACGCTGAATGCGAGTTCGCGCTCCGCGGTTACTCCTGCCGAGAGCGAGCCTGTTCCCGCGCGGTCCTGAAAAATAAATACGGAGAGCTGGTGACTGCGAATCTGGAACAGCAGTTGAGCGCCGGGAGCGTGCTCGAAATACATGACGCGCCCGCCCAGCAGTTTGAAAGGCGAATTCTGCAATTCGGGGAGATTGAAGGTAAAAGGAAGCTTGCCCTGGAACCACGGCTTCACCGTGTGCCGGTCGGTCGAAATCACATCGACAGGATTGGCGCTTGCCAGGGTGGCAACATGAAGGTCAACCAGTTCGGCCAGAGCCTGCTCGCGCGCCGAATGCCTTATCCACAATGTGCTGCCAACGGCAAGGAACACCAGCGCGATCGCAAGAAAAGCGAATTCGGGGAAACGCGCGAACGCCCAAAGGGGCCGGCGCTTTGCTTCAATACTCTTCTCAATGCGCAGGCGGAATTCTCGCGACGGGGCATAGCGCGCAGCGGCAGCCTTCGTCATGCGCTTCATCTGTAACCGGCTCAGCGCTTCCGCCGCGCACGAGGAACAACCTTGAAGGTGGGCCTCCAAGGCCGCCACTTCATCCGGGGAGCAGGCGGAATCAACATACGCGTCCAGCTTGTCGCGCCATAGGTCGCAACTCATCGCGAGGCCCTCGCTAACTTTGCCACCAACAATTCGCGCATCGCTTTTCGCGCGCGAGAAAGGCGCGACATCACCGTTCCCATGGGAATCCCAAGCGTCTCGGCGATTTCCTGATAACTCATCTCCTCGAGATCGCAGAGGAGAATGATCTCTCGAAACTTCACCGGCAACTCTTCCAAAGCATTCTGGATCGTTTCCTGCTCGACTCGGGCAAGCAAAGCAGATTCCGGAGTTTCCGGGATCGCGGGCTCAACGGTCTGGTCGTCACTATCGAGTGAAACCGAAGCCCTTAGACCCGCCAGCGTCGTCAAGAACGTATTGCGCAGGATTTTGTACATCCAGGCGCGGAAGTTTGTCCCCTGCTTGAATGAGGAAAAACCTCGCAGCGCCTTCATGTATGTTTCCTGCACCAGATCCTCAGCCGAAGCAGCGTCTTGCGTGAGCCAGTGAGCGAAGTTGTAGAGATTGGCGAACAGAGGCATCGCCAGTTCTTCAAACGACCCGGTATCGCCAGAACGATCCGCCACAGTGCAACAGTGTAACTCGGAATGGTGCGAGCCCAGCCCTGCACGGCGATGCCTTCGCCGCTGAGGCTCTCAACGGTCACCAATCAGCGGTCAGCGACAGGCGACCAACCCGGCGTCCGATCGGCCTGTACGGGCTTCGGAACTCTACTCTGTCTCCATTTGCGCAGCAGCACTGCATCTAGCGACCACTTCCCCGGACCGTTCACTAACAGGAAGATCGTGGTGAGGATTTGCGCGTAATCGGATCGTATCTCATGCAACACAGCCCAAGCGCCTATTTTCGGGGGTGCCGGTGGCAGAGGCAAAGGATATGTTCCGAGGTACAGGGAGATCTTAGTGGTGAGAATTGCGACGATCATCTCGATCACAAACGGAATCGAGATTAGTCTCGTCATGAGCCCGGAAATCAACAACAGCCCGCCGACGATTTCGAGGCAGCCGATGGAGGTTGCCGTGTACTGCGGATACGGGATGCCGAGCTTGGTGAAGCGGCCAACACCCTGGTTTACATATACGAACTTCAGCAGCCCTTCCCAGAAAAACACCCCTCCTGCCATCAACCGCAAAAGCAATATGGATTTCGGGCCATCCGTAGGAGGGTTCAAAAGCCACAGGAAGATCTTGGTCATAGGTTGCTCCCTTCACGTCATATAACTGGAGCAACCGCAAAATATTCCATGAAATATGCGGCCAGAAGATCGCGGGAGGCGAGTCATCTGGCCGCGGGGTGAGAGGAGAAGCCATTCGCAAAGCGGAGTATTCGCTCTCCGACTCAGGCTTCGGCGATGAACCTTTTAATCGAATACGTGTTGATCGATCGGGCGATCCTGCTTTAAACGAAGCGCCGCCCATTGCTTCTTGATCGCGACCGACAGCCGACGGATGCCTTCGCGGAGTTGCTCCGGCTGCGCGTTCGAGAAATTCAGGCGGAAATGGCGCAGGCCTTCCTCGGCATACCCGTTGCCCGAATAGAAACAATCACCCGGAACGAAAGCGACATTCTGCTCGATCGCGGCCTCGAACAGCCGAAGGCAATTCATGCCCTCAGGCAAAGTTACCCAGAGGAATAATCCGCCGAGCGGGCGCGTCCACGTCACTTCGGGCGGGAAGAATTCCTCCATCGCTTCGAGCATCACATTGCGCCGCTCGCCGTAAACGCGGCGGATCAGCTTGATATGTTCGTCGAGGAAACCGTCGCGGGCCACTTCATAGGCCACCATCTGGCCGAAAGTGGAAGTGTGCAAGTCGGCTGCCTGCCTGAGTTGCACCAGTTTCGAAATCACATCCGGAGGCGCGACGATCCAGCCCAGGCGCAAGCCCGGGGCTAGAGTCTTCGAGAACGTGCTCAGGTAAAGCACATTGCCAATGGAATAACCCTCGTCACGGCGAAGGTTTTCGCGATCAAGCACAACCAGCGGAGGCAAATGCTCGCCTTCATAGCGCAGTTGTCCGTAAGGATCGTCTTCAATGATCGGAATGCCATAGCGGTCGGCGAGCAACACGAGTTCGTGACGCCGGCCCTCAGCCAGAGTGGTGCCGCCGGGGTTCTGGAAATTCGGCAGCACGTACATGAACTTCGGCCCTGAACGCATCGGTTCTTCGAGCAGGTCGGTCCGCATGCCATCGTTGTCGCTCGGCACGCAGACGTATTCGGCGCCGTACACGTTGAACGCCTGGAGCGCGCCGAGGTAGGTCGGCGCCTCGACAAGTACTCTATCGCCGGGGTTGATCAATAACTTGCCGATCAGGTCGAGCGCCTGCTGCGAACCGGATGTGATCAACACATGCTCGGGTTTCGCCTTCACGCCATAGCGTGACGTATGCCGCGCGATCATTTCGCGCAACGGCTCGTAGCCTTCACTAGCTCCATATTGAAGCGCGAGTTGAGGCTGGTTATTGAGCACCTTGCTGCAAGCTTCGCGGAAGCGTTCGACCGGGAAAACATCGGGTGCGGGCAGGCCCCCGGCAAAAGAGATGATTTCTGGATTCTGCGTAATTTTGAGAAGTTCACGGATCGTGGAGCTGCGGACGTTCTTGGTGCGCTGCGCGTAACGGGAAGTCCAAGCTGTCGACATTAAGTAGTCTCCCGTTAATGAAGTCTATATCGAGTGGGCAGATTGCGCGGTGATGAAAAGACTTTAGAGCGTGACGATGATCACCTGGAAGAGGTGACCCGACCGGGCGGACGGTAGGCGCTTAGGCGTGGGCTCCGCCTCGCGTGTCGGATTAAGGTCAACGAATGCCTCTGAATACAACAGTTACAGCCAGCTGCCAGGGGCAAATGTATACTTTGCCCATGAGAGGCGCGATATATGTGGTATTTCTCGTTTGGGCGACTGCTCTGTATCCGCAGTCGAATCAATTGGACGCCACGATGGCGCGGCTGAAGAGATCTCAGGCCTACGCGTCGGAGGGATTTGAACCCGTTTATTGCTTTGCTGGACAAGTTAAAGTTGCCGGGAAACGTCTATCTCGCGAAATCTTCTCTGTATTCGCAGCCGACCAGGAGCGGAAATGCTGCGGAACTCTCCTCAAGACTGCGCGAACTGACCAGCACGGCCATTTTCTAATAGAACCGTTGCCTGAAGGCAGGTATTTCGCCAAGTTCAAGACCAACGGTTCCGACGATCTTGTTAGCTTCGCTGTGGTTGAAGGTTATGAGCGGTGCGATGGTACCCATCTGGAAATCAATTTCTCGAAAGTCGGAAAGGGTACTATTCAGGATCACATCGACATCGACGATTCAGGCGAGCCCTGCCGGGAATACCAACCTCATTGCTATCGCAAATGAAGCACACCCCGCGATAGTTGCCGTAGCATCTCGATTATCCTAAAATCGGTCACTGGGTGCCCCCTCCCTCATTCCACCACCCATTCCTTCACCCGCCGCAGCAACGACGCCGGCGCTTCGGCTTCCAACTCCACCAACCCACCCTTATACTGCCGCGAATAAATGCGCGCACGAGCTTCGAGCAGAGCCAGGGTCTTGCCTTCTTTCTGCGGTATGCAGAGACGGACGCGGCTTGGGCGGTCCTCTTCGAGCACAGCATCGATGTGGTCGAGCAGCGTGGTCAGCCCGATTCCCTTCACCGCCGAGACATGGATAGTCTCGCTGTCATCCCGCAGCGACTCGCGCTGCTTGGGAGGCAGCAGATCGACCTTGTTCATCACGTGCAGCCGCGGCTTTTTGTCGGCTTCGAGTTCTTTGAGCACGCTATCTACCTGCGCATCCTGCTCGGCCGAAATTGGGCTGCTCGCGTCGGAGACCTGCAGAATCAGCGTGGCCCTCTGCACTTCTTCAAGCGTGGCGCGAAACGCCGAAACCAGTGTGTGCGGCAAATGGCGGATGAAACCGACCGTATCGGAGAACAGCACCCGGCGCTTGGAAGGCAGCACAGCGCCGCGCAGCGTTGGATCGAGCGTGGCGAACATACGCGATGACGCCAGCACGTTGGCGTTCGTGAGCGCGTTAAATAAGGTCGACTTGCCTGCGTTCGTATAGCCCACCAGCGCGATCGTAGCCACCGGCACAGACTCGCGGCGCTGCCGCTGCTGCGCGCGAATGCGCCGCACGTTTTCGATCTGCTGCTTCACGTGCCGGATGCGGCGGTAGATTTTCCGGCGGTCGGTTTCGAGCTGAGTTTCACCCGGTCCGCGCGTGCCAATGCCGCCGCCAAGCTGCGACATCTCTATGCCACGTCCCGCCAGCCGCGGCAGCATATATTCAAGCTGCGCCAGCTCCACCTGCAGCTGGCCTTCTCGCGTACGCGCGTGCCGCGCAAAAATATCGAGGATGAGCTGAGTACGGTCGATGACCCGGGTGTTGACGGCGCGTTCAATGTTCCGTTGTTGCGAAGGGGAAAGATCGTGATCGAAGAGAATCACATCGGCCGAGACGGAAGCCGAGGCGCCCGCAATTTCTTCCAGCTTGCCCTTACCGATCAGCGTGGCCGGGTCCGGGCGGTCGCGATGCTGCATGAACTCGCCGACAATCTCGGCGCCTGCGCTACTCGCCAGCGAGCGCAATTCGTCGAGCGATTCCTCGGAGCTGAAATCAGGGGAATCCGCGAGCCGGGTGGAACCTATGCTCGTAGCGTGGTCGCGCGCTGCCTGAGCCCCAGGTGTGATCGCCACCGATGGAGCTTTGCCCGTGCGCCCGCGCGTGCGAAATTCCACCCCCACCAGGAAGGCGCGCTCCCGGCGCTCGGAAGGGTTCACTACTGTCTTGAGATCATTCCGCAAATTTTCCCGCTGGCTCAGTCCCCACTGATCTTGCTCCAAGCAGGTTCAGTTCATCCCTGCGTGCCGGAGCCTGGAACCGGCGTTTCACTAATCGTGGTCACCGCCGCCGGTTTTGCCTCCGGATGCGTGTGCACGCCTCGGGCGATAACAACGGTTGAAATCGCATGCTTGAAAATCAACTGCTCCTGGTTGCTGGTCTCAAGCACCACGGAGTACTTGTCGAAGGACCGTATTCGTCCCGTCAACTTCACCCCGCTGACCAGATAGATCGTAATGTTGTGCCGTTCCTTTCGAGCCGTGTTAAGAAAGGAGTCTTGAATATTCTGTTGTGCCGGCTTGGGTTCCATCTGCCGATCTCCTTTTTGCCGTTCTGTTTGTGTTGCAACGTCCGCGCCTTGATCGTTGGGAAGGGCTGTGGCCATAGACGTCATTCTGCTGGCCTCTACAATACGGCCTTAACGCCTGCTTTTCAACTTCTCCTCTGTTAAATTCCATGCCGAGGGTTCACCCCATGACACGGCCTTGCCCTTGGCCGGATTTCGACCCGGCCGCACGCTATGATTTTCCCCGGCCAGCCATCTACAATCGACTCGCGGTATGCTCGGAAAGAGACTTAGCATAGGAGCCTCGCTTGAATAACATCAATTTCCCAACCGACTTCCATACCAACCTCTTGATGATGTTCCGTTGGGTGCACTTCGTTGCCGGAATCACGTGGCTCGGACTGCTTTATTTCTTCAATCTTGTGAACGTCCCGTTCATGAAAGGCCTCGATCCCGCGACCCGAGGCAAGATCTTCCCCAAGCTGATGACGCGTACGCTCTGGTGGTTCCGCTGGGCGTCGGTCGTCACCGTGCTCATGGGATTGGCATATTGGTCCGAAATTATCGGGTCGGACGCACGCAATGGCGGCGGCTCGCCGGGCGTGGTCTTTGGCTCGTTCTTTGCGATTTGGACGATCGCCTGGGCGCTCATGTATGCCTGCGTGATTCCGGGGAAAGGCGCACTCGACAATGGGTGGGTGCTCGCCGTGATTTACGCGGTCATCGTGGCCGCAGCCGCGTGGCTATTCCTGCGTATTAACAATCACGAATGGGAGAGCAGTCAACTGCTCGCCATCGGCATTGGAGGCGGATTCGGCTGGATGATGATGCTGAACGTGTGGGGCGTGATCTGGCGTATCCAGAAGCGAATTATATTGTGGACCGCCGACAATGCGGCCAATGGCACGCCGATTCCTGACAAAGCAAAATCCATGGCGCGCCAGGCGTTCCTGATGTCACGCGCGAATTTTGTGATGTCGTTTCCGTTGCTGTTCCTGATGGGAGCCGCCAGCCACTACCCGATGTTTGGAAGATAGAGGGTCGGGCCTATAGAGTTGGGGGAACTTTTTCGGTCTGGAACCCGTAGTTCACCAAGAGTGCTCTCACGCAAGCGGAGCGCAGTCACATTTCTGTGTGGGGAGGATGTGGATGGCTATGCGTCTCTTGTTGTTTCTGCTCGGGGTGTCGGCGTTGTTGATGGCCCAGGGAACTCCCAGCACTTCGCCTGCCGCTGGCAATTCCAGTGTTCCCGTCTATACGGCTGATGGCGGCCTTGTTTTTCCTGCAAACTATCGGGAATGGATCTACCTGACTACCGGCTTTGACATGGACTACAACCCGGATATGAACATGGGCGACCATTCCATGTTCGACAACGTCTTCGTCAATCCCGAGGCGTATAAGGCTTTCGTCGCAACCGGCACCTGGCCCGATAAAACTATGCTCGTGCTCGAAGGCCGCATGGCTGCGAGCAAAGGGTCGATCAACAAAAAAGGACACTTCCAAACCGACGATGTAATGGTCCGTTCAGTTCATATAAAGGACGAAGCGCGCTTTCCCGGCAAGTGGGCATTTTTCGGATTTGATGAGGGCAAGCCGTCCAAGCTGATTCCTAAAGAGGCTGTATGTTACTCCTGCCATGAGCAGCACGCTGCGGTCGATACCACATTTGTGCAGTTCTATCCCACGTTGCTTGGGATTGCGAAAAAGAAGGGCACGCTGGCGCCAAACTACCTGAAAGAAGAAGCGACGAACGATAAGAAATAGCGCAAGGACAGCCGCCCTGGATGTGCCCTGCATATCCGGCCGGCGAAGCACCCAATTCGTTGATGAGCACCGCGGTAATCTCGCCGGCTTGCCCCGCGCTCCTTAGAATGACCTGAGAATGAATGAATTGGTGCAGGCGATCGGGGAGTTATATGGCGCGCGCGAAGACTGGCGCCCAATCTCGCGCGCATCGATTGGCGCGTGGCTTGTTTTCTACGCCCTCTTTCTGGCTTACGCGTTTCGCGCGCACGGCGGCTATCTATTCATCGACTCGGCGAATCTGGTCGTACACGAGGGTGGACATCTTCTTTTTAGCTGGTGCGGACGCACGCTTTGCATGTGGGGAGGAACAATTCTGCAATGGGCAGTTCCCTTCTTACTGGCAGCGTATTTTTTCCATCAACGTCAAACCGCTGGGTTCGTCTTCTGCCTGTTTTTCTTCTTTGAAAACTGGCTTTATACCGCAACCTACATGGCCGATGCTCGAGCGATGGTTCTTCCGCTGGTCACAACGGGCGATCCAGAGTTCGCCGAGCATGACTGGCACACGATTTTTACGAGCCTGGGCGTGCTCGATTACGACACGACGATTGCCGCTATCGTCAGAACCCTTGGCTGGTGTGGAATGCTGAGCTGCGCGGGATGGCTCGCCGCACGTCTGAGAACAACAAAACCGTAAGTGGAGCGATGGGTTTCCCTTTCGGCAAGCTCAAGGCAGGTTCTCGCCCGTCCACCAATGTCTCGAAGCTGCGTTGCTCGTTCCTGCCGGGTCCGTAAGGGATGACATTCAGGTGACCGATGAACTATATACTGACGAGGCCAGTAAAATATGGAAATCCGTAAACGAAAAACGCTCGAAGATTTCCCCAAGTTTATCGTTACCGAGGTACGTCACGGCGCAACCTCGGAGACCGGATATACCTCGTTCGAGCTTGAGGGTAGTTTCGACCGAACCCCTCCGAGTAGTTTCGAACACATCGTCGAGGGCAGGGGCCCGCGCTGGTTTTGCCTCCTGTTCGGCGACCGCGGACGCCTCTACCCCATGCTGAAGTCCTTCGATAAAGAAATAGGAACTGCGATTCTGACTTGTGAGGAAAAAGAGGAGCCGAGAGTAGTCGGATTGGAGTTGGCTTACCTCAGTTCCTACTGGTCGGGTTTTGAAGTCTGGATGGTGCTTGACCCAAACTGGGGATGGGAAAGAAAACAATTTCAGGGAACGGACGCCGTCGCTGAAGATTATCAAGCCAAAGATGTATCCATCATAGAGGATCGCGAGGTAAGGGTATGGACGAAACTAGAGCCAACAGGAGAAGGTAGGGGGCAGAGTCGACATTATCCGGCGACGGACCAGAGCTTGCCCGTCCGCTCGGGGACTCGGTTGGTTCCTTCGGGCTGGGGTCACGAGCACTGCTCGTTGTGCAACGAGCATATCGACGCTGGGATGTTCGGATATTGTGACCCAGACGACCGCTGGATGTGCGAGAAGTGCTATGAGCGATATGTAACGCTGCGCGATCTTGCTTTCGTGGACGAGTTTTAAGACCTTCGGATCGTTCCAGCCTGACGGATAGCTGACGAAATCAGGCTTTACACTCAGAACCCCGTCAATGAGCCTTCGTAGCCAGCGTCCAAGCCTTGCCATCAAAATGAGCCGGCAGCGCGAGCCCAAACAGCTTCAGGATCGTCGGCGCCACATCGACAATTGCCGGCTTCTCCTCGATGAACTTGTGGCTGGAAAACAGCACGCCCGGCACCAGCCGCGGATCGATGCAGTGGTCGCCGCTCCACGCCTTGACGTTGTCTTCGAACACCTGCGCGGTAACTTTGCCCATCACCGAATCCCACGACGCCCGGTATCCCGCACCATAGCCCACGAGTAAGTCCGGCGCGTTCTCGGTATAAGGACCGCGATAGACGTTGCCCGTGATGAACACGCCGGTGATTCCAACCGTGCCGGACGCGGGATCGACCAGCCCGGCCAACTTCGCCTGGATTTCTTTCTTGAGCGCCTCGGCCTCGGCGGGATCGACAATTCCCTGCTTCTCGCGCCCCTTGATGTTGAGATAAAGTCCGTTGAGTCCCATGGTGTAAGCGCGCGTACGCGACCAATCGACATCCTCGAACCAGTCTCCACTTTCGCTCTTGCCGTCTTTGAGCGTCAGATAGCCGTTCTGATGCAGCCACGCGTTCAGGTTCATGCAGCGAGCGAACGACTTGAACCCATGGTCGGAAATCACCATCAGCAGCGTGTTGTCGTCGATCTTTTCCATCACGCGGCCGATGAGCTTATCCATGCGCTCGTATAAGTCCTGAATGACCTCACGCCGCTCGCTCTTGGGCACATCGCGCGCCGCTGGATGATCTTCGTCGAAATAGCGCCAAAACATGTGCTGCACGCGGTCAGTGGTATCGAAGACGCAGGTGCAGAGGCCTTGTTGCGTTTTGTCGATCGCGTCAAACAACATGCGCTCGCGGTCTTCGTGATTACCGTAAGCCTGCGCCAGGAAAGCGTCGTCGTCGAGCACGTGTTCGTTGAGCGCCCAAGTGTCTTCTGCGAGGCCAAGCGTGGCAAACGCGCCATACAGCTTCGCCAGATAAATCGAGTATGTAACCGGGTGCGAGATCGGCAGGTCGGGATGGCCGGGATCGATATTCACGGGCGTCACATAGACCTCGACCTCGGGCGAAACTTCTTTCAGATAAAAACGGCAGATGCCGTGCGCGTTGAAGCCCAAGCCGGCTTTGAATTCAATCGGCATCCACTCAGAATACTCGCCGACCTTCAGCGTGAATTTTTCCTTGCCGACGGTCAGTCGGGCCTGTTTCGCCGCCGCGTCGGGACGAATCTCATATGCCACGCGCAGCTCGCTGCCCGCCTTCTCGGCCAGCGGGCTATCTGGTCCGGGAACATAGGAATGACAAATGCCGTTCTTGCGCTCAATTGGAACGCGCACGCCACCCTCGCGAAACTTGTCACCAGAACTGCGCGTCGTGCACAGACAGAACGTTCCCTGGCTCCCTTTCAGATCGGGGACGCACATGCCGGAGAGCAGAACGCCCTGAAATTTCTCCGGCGGAAAGGTAACTGGAACACGAATCACCGAACTAAAAATTCCGGCCTTGCCCAGCCAGTGCCAGAAAGGCGTGCCCTTGCGCATGCCCTTGATTTCGGTCTTTCCGAACGGAATGGAATACTTGCCGATCTTGATGTGCCGCTTCGGCCCCTTGATCTCAGCCGAAGAAAGAAACGGCAGGTAGTTGCTTTTGTCGCGCGCCAGAAAGTCATAGATATTGTGCTTGCCCGGATTCACCCCGGTCAGGAACGTCGACCACGCCACTGGAGAAATCGCAGGAAACGTCGTGCGCAGCCTGGCGAAAGTCCCTTTGTCGCGCAACTTCGCCAAATTCGGCAACCGGCCTTCTTTCATGAAGCGCTCGGCCAGTTCAGGATCCATGCCGTCGAAGCCGAGGATGATTGCCCGCTCAAAAACAGCCTTGCCGTAAGCATTGCGGCGCCGCAGAAAACGAAACAGCTGGCGGAACGGCCAGGTCATCAGTGCGTAGAACGAATAAAGGAACGCAACGAAAATCGCCCAGAACGATGACAACACGGCAAATCCCGCGCCCGGCCCGGCATAGGCATGGGCTGCAACCGGAAACAGCACAAAGATAATCAGCAATACAAGTGTGGCACGGACACTCTTGTCCTCGAAACGCCGGGGCTCATAACAAGGCGTTGCAAACTCATTTGCGTGCATCTTCATGTCTGCCGAACCCACACACATCTGCCTATCTCCACCAGCGGACAGGACTGTCCGTGCCACACATGCCGACTTCCGCGCCACACGATTTGTTCATACTTCAATCCCCAGCAGTTCCTTGAAAATAAATCCGGCGACCATCGAAAGAATGAAGAATAGCCAGATCCAGTTCATCTCGTAATCTGCAATTCCCAGCGAAATATTTCGCGCAGGATAATCGACTGCAATGGAATCAACCGAACCATCCGCCGGCAGCGCCGACTCGCCCGACAAGAACATTCTCTCCCAGAAATGGCCGCGCAGGCATTCGGGCGAAACCTGCGCCAATTGCGACGACACACGAACCGTCTTCGTCACAGTCTCGCCGTTAGCAATAATCTTTACGTGAAATGCCCCGTCGCGGTTCGCCTGCAGACGCCACACAATTTCGTTCTCGTCCGAGACATGCACCGGCGGCGCACTTGCTGTGATCTCCGGTGGCAGCTCAATTCTCGCGTCATTAAATGCTTCCTGCGTATCATCCGCTTCGTTGCCGATCTGACTAAACCCTGTTGATTTCGAGATCTTCACCGTCAATAAAAAAGGAGTGTTCGTCTGAATCGCCGTCAAGCCCAGCGAACGGTCGAGCCACACAATCATCAGCGTAATCGGAATAATCACGTAAAGTAGTGGCTTGAACGCGAGCTTGAGATAACGACCGGTTCCTCGCAGCACCTTGCCATACGAGCCCATGACCACGTGCAACTGATCGCGATACAAGCGTACTGCCAACAGGTGCGCTTTCAGCTGATCCTTCGCAATCCCGATTGCTTTCTGATCCGACGTGTACCCGAACAGGACAATCATGCCCAGTCCGACAACGACCGACAGAACGATCACGATGGCCAAGGGACTCATCAGCCACGAAATGTAAGCCGCGGCAAACGCCGCCCACGCTGGGACAGCCATCAGCATGGATTGTGAAAGAACCGCCGCTTGTGACAGGATTGCCAAGCTATTCGATGTACCCCAGTCCGCGCAACCGCTTCTGAATTTCTTCCTTCGACGTATTGCTTTCCTCGGGCGGAAGAATCTTGTTGGTTTCCTTCTCGAGCATGTGAATCACAAACTCGTCAATCGATTCGTATCCCGCAGCATCGGAACACTGCTTCACTTTTTCAAGCAGCTCGCCTTCAATCTTCACTTTGTGTGAACCAAACATGATGTCTCCTGCTTTAGCAACATCCGAACACGCTGCAGCCTGAGCGAAGCCAGGAACCTATCGATTCGGCTACGGAAAAACCGCATGGATCCTTCGCGTTGCCCAGGACGACAGTCCTTATGAAACTCAGTGCTACCGCGCCTGAAATACCGATTGCCCCTTCATGTCTTTCGTTTTCGCAATTCCGTACTCCGCCAGAATTGTTGGCGCAATGTCTGTTAGCGCCGGGGCATCGGCCGCAATCTTGTGGTTACTTAAAAGCACGCCAGGAACTTTTGTGAAATCCATGCAGTGATCGCCGCTCCACGGATTTGTGTTGTCTTCCAGCACATCGGGCGGAAACGCTCCCAGAATCGTCTTCCATCCCGAACGATACCCGCGATTGTAGCCAACCAGAGCATCCGGGCCGCTGCGCGCGTATGGTCCTTGATACACTTCGCTCGCCAAGTCCACGCGCGTGATTACCGGCAAATTATTTTTCGGGTCGTGCACGGCGATCAACCTGTCGCGGATCTCGCGCAGCAGCGCGTCGGCCTGTGCCGGATCGACAATTCCCCCTTTTTCGCGCCCTCTCATATTCACATACAAGCCGTTCAGCCCCAACCCATAAGCGCGGGTGCGGCTCCAATCCACGTCGGCGAATGGCTCGCTTGAATCGCCACTCGCACCCTCTTTGCGCGTAATATAGCCGTTGTTTGCGAGCCACGTGTTCAGATTAAACGAGCGCCGGTAGGGAGCGAAGCCATGGTCGGAGAGCACGAGCAACGTCGTGTTCTCATCCAACTTTGGCATCACTTCCCCCAATACCTGGTCGATCTGCTGGTAGAACTCTTCAAGCGCTCCGCCATATTTTGCGGCCTCGTTCGCGTCATACATAGGGCTCTCAGGATCGGTCAGCCGCCAGAGCATGTGCCCGTTCAAGTCGAGACTCGAAAAATAAAAGAAGAATAACCCTTCGTGAAATTTCGGGAACTCCGCGTCAAACGCTCGCCGATGCTCGGCCAGCACGGTTCGCGACTGCTCAAGATATTCCTTGTCGTCCAGCACGTCGGCCATTCGCGCCTTCGTGTCTTCCGCGATGCCCTGCGTATGGTATTCGCCAATCTCTTTCGCCAACTCGCGGGAATAACTTGAGGGCGTCGAGATTGGCAGCGCTGGATTTTTTGGATCGATATTGATTGGCGAAACATAGAGTTGGAAGCGCGGATGCGCCTGCTTTAGATAAAACCGGCAGATGCCCCTCACATTCCCAATCACCGGCATAAGTTTGAACTCAACCGGTAGCCAGCCGCTCCACTCTCCCTCTTTCAGCACGAACTTCTGTCCCTGGAGACTAATACGCGCCACCGGTTCCAACGGATCCACGTCCACAGTAAACGGCTCCGTCGATGGCGGAGAATTCTTCAGAAACGCATTGTCGGGTCCAATCAAATTCGTTGCAACGCGGTTATTCTGCACCTCAACCTGAACAATCTCTCCGCCCTCGACTGCGCCAGCCGCGGCTGTGGGGTCATCAGTGTAAAACGTGAAGGTGCCGTAGGTGCCGCGCAGGTCGGGCGTGCCCATACCAGACAGCGTCTTGCCCTTGGCATCAATCGGCGGAAAATTTGCCGGAATGCGGTAGACAAAATTGTGTATGTGATTCTCGTCCAGGATCTCCCAGAAGGCCGCGCCGTGCCGCAACTCCTCGGCCGACCCGCTGCCTAGCGGAATCACCCACTTCCCCACATGAAAACTGTGCGCCGGCCCCTGTACCTTCGACGTCGAAAAATAAAGCTGAAAGGTTCTCGGATCGCGATGAATGAAATCGAAAATCCCGTGTCCGCCCGCATTCATTCCCGTGATCAGGTTCGACCATGCCACCGGGCTCTGCGGAGGAATGCTCGTCGTCAATCGGCGAAACGAGCCTTGCTCCGCCAGGCGCGCGAAGTTCGGCATCTTGCCTTCAGCTATGAATTTGGCCAGCAAATCGGGATCGAGCCCGTCGACTCCAAGAATAATCACTTTCCTCGAATTGGCAGCCCGCTGCGCGCGCTGGCATGATAGAAGGGAGAGCGCACCCGCCACGCACAAGACGACTATGCACACCAGTTTGAGCTGTTTTTCGATTCGCACCGTCACCTTATCTTAGGTTAAATTCACAAGCGCCGCAGCAAAGCCCCGACAGGTTCTCTACTACTTTCAGACTATTGATTCGAGGAGTTGTCCTCTCAATAATCGCTGCACTCATCCGAAGTATGCCGGGGAATCATGAAGAATATTTTGAAAAGGGCGTTCATTGTGCTGGCGATTGCCTGGCTGTGCGCCTGCGCCGCTGTCTATGCCGCGATGCGGCAGCCGCCTGAATCCTTCGCCCGCGTGATGAAGCACGTCCCCGGCCCAGTTGCGTTTCTGGCCCTTCCCTTCGAAACCTTGTGGACGCACGCCCGCGCGGGCCATCTGGAAAATGGCGATCTTGCTCCCGATTTTTCTCTCGCCAAACTGGACAAGAGCGGTTCCGTAAAGCTCTCGGCCTTAACGGCAAAACAACGGCCGGTTGTGCTGATCTTTGGCAGCTACACATGACCGCCATTTCGACGGGAGGTTCCCGCTCTCAATCAGCTCTACGATCAATATCGCGCTCAGGTGGAATTTCTGGTGGTGTACATCACCGAAGCGCATCCCAGCGATATCTGGCAGATGCAAAGCAATATTAAAGATAACGTGGTCTTCGCCAGCCCAAAGAGCGAAGAAGAGCGCGCATTCATCGCAGGCGCGTGCGTCCGCAGGCTGGGAATCAAGCCTCCAGCTGTGCTCGACGAATTCGGCAACGCCACTGAAAATGCCTACACCGCGTGGCCCGACCGCCTTTATCTGATTGACGCCACCGGCCACGTTGCCTACAAGAGCCGGCCCGGACCATTCGGCTTCCAGTCTAGCGAATTGCGCGCCGCACTGATAAGAGTCGTTTCCCATTGAGAGTCCGCCCGGATGCCGTGTAGCCGATTGCCCCGTTTCACTAAATGTGCCTGTGTTTGTGGCTATAGACGGCTCATCAAACCGGAGCGACTTCGTACTCCCAAGCTTTGGCCAACGGCCATCCAACCTTTACACTAACCCCAATGATCCGAACCATACTGGTCTCAAAATTCGCAGGTAGCATCGGTCTGCTCTTCTTTGCCATCTCGCTGGCCGCGGCTGCCAATGCCGTGCCCAAGCCGAACCTCATCCTGATCACGCTCGATTCGGTTCGCGCCGACCGCGTCGGGTTTCTCGGATCCAAATCCAACGCCACACCCAATCTCAATCGGCTCGCAGCGGAGAGCATTGTATTCGAGCGAGCTTATGCTCAGGCCCCCGGAACGCTCGTTTCGCACGCCACCATTCTTACCGGATCGTATCCGCAAAGCACAGGCTTCAGCGAGATTGGAGGCACGCTGCCGCCTTCCCTGCCCTACCTGCCGGATTTGTTCAGGGCCCAGGGCTATCGCACCGCCGCGTTCGTCAGTTTGATTGATCTCGATCCGCGCAATGGTCTTGCCCAGGGCTTTGACCGTGGCTTTGAGACGTACGATGCCGGTTGTCGCCCTGTTATTCCCGGCGACGCGCGCCCTCCTATCGCCGAGCGCAGCGGGGCTGAAACCGTCCCACGTATCGTCGCCTGGGTCAATCGAAACGCGCAAGCTCCATTTTTTGTGTGGGTACATATCAGCGACGCGAGCGCGACGCGAGCTTCCTACGATGCAGCCGTAACCAAGGCCGATGCTGCCATCGGCAAACTTCTTGCCGCTCTGAAAGCGCAGAAGCTTGAAAGCGATACCGCCATCGTCGTCGTTGCCGACCACGGACAAGGCCTTGGCGCACACGGCGAAGAAACCCACGGCATCTTCTTATATGACGAAACCATCCACGTCCCGCTGCTCATTAAGCTTCCTGAAAGCCAGCATTCCGCGGAGTCAGCATCAGTGCGGCATGTCACCGCAAGAGTGCGCCTCGTTGATATTGCTCCCACGCTGCTCGAGATCGCCGGCATTCCTGTGCCATCGCAAATGCAGGGACAGTCCTTATTGCGCATCGCAAAATCTGGCAACAGCGCCGACCAACCCGTCTACTCGCGCAGCGACCTTCCCCAGCGTGGCTTTGGGTGGAGTCCGCTGGAATCATGGCGGTCCGGCAAGTACCTTTACATCCGAGCGCCGAAGCCTGAACTGTACGACACAATGTCCGACCCCGGCGCCACTCACAATCTCGCCCAAAGTTCTAAAGCCACGCTCGACACCATCGCCGCTCAGCTTGAGAGTTTCGACCGCCGCTTTAGTGGCGAGGCCGGCAAGGCTTCATCGGAATTGAGTTCTTCGGAATTGCAAAAGCTTGCATCGCTCGGATACGTGGGCCTACAGAAGTCGTCGAGCGCTGTCACCGCAGTCACAGGCATCGATCCCAAGGACAGGATCGTAACCGCCAACAAGGTAATCGACGTTGCTCCCTCGGCACTTGCGCCGTCAAATCCCGACCGCGTCATCTCCGTGCTCACGCCAGTAGTCGCTGCTGAGCCAAATCAATATCTCGCCCAATACGCACTCGGCGTAGCGCTAGCCGAGAAAGCTTCTCGCTTTCCGTCTCCAGGAGGGCGCACCGCGGACGCCCAGAAAGCCCTCTACACCGAAGCCGCACAGCATCTGCATAAAGCCATCGAACTTCAACCCGACTCCGGCTGGGCACATTACGAAATCGGCACAACGCTGATGCAGGTTGGAGACTTCAAAACCGCCGCCATTCACTTGGAGATCGCCACTAGCCGCCTGCCCAATTTCGCCCCCGCCCACGCGGCGTTAGCCCAGGCCTACGACCACATGGGCCGCAACGAAGACGCAAAAAAAGAACGGAGCAAAGCCGGACAGAACTAATCGCCGCAGGCCTATTGCGGCGCTTCGGGACCTTGTCCCTTCAATTCTGCAGCCTTAGCGCGCTCGCTTGCTGCCTCTTGTAGCTTGCCCAGTTGTTGGTAGGCATCGGCCAGAAACTCATGAGCTTCCGGCGACTCCGGATCCACGTTCGCGGCCCGACTCAGCTTGGGGAGCGCCGCATCCGCATGTCCCTCCAGATAAAGCAACCGGCCGTACCTCAAGTTGGCCTGGAAGTGATCGGGATCAAGCTCCAAAGCTTTCTCGTATTCTTTAATGGCTTCGGGTACTTGCTTCAGGCGGGTGTGCACGGCAGCGAGATAATAGTGCATCTGGGCCGAGGTCGGCTGAAGGTCGGTCGCCGCCTGAATTTCCAAGAGCGCGGCGTCCCATTGCCCCGTTTCCACTAGCGCCAGCCCGAGTTCATAGTGCGCCGTGGACGATTCCGGCAGCTTTTCTACCGCGCTACGCAGGATCGGCAACGCCTCCGTGTATTTCTTATTGTGAATCAGCGCCCCGCCGAATTCGAGATAAGTGCTGCCGGCATCCGATGGGTATTGCTGAATTATCTGGTGCAGGCCTGCGACCGCCTTGTCATAATTGTCCGTTTCAAGGTCAAAGACATACTCATGAATCTTGTTTGCGAAGTCGATCTTGTCCTTTGGATCGATCAGCGCTTGGTCTTTCGTGTTCGAGCCTCCGCCATCCGTCCCCAGATAGCCGAGAGAGCGCAAGCTTTCCATCTGCGCGGGATCCCGTTTCGCCTGCGCCGTCTCCGCTCCACTTGTCTTTTTGCGGAAGTCCGAGAGTTGGCCATCCAAAGTATCGGCAACCGCTTTGGAGGTTGTCGCCAGATTCTTCAGCGCATTGGGATCGGTATTTTGGTCGTAGAGTTCCTTTTTCGGCGCCTGCACATACAGGTATTTGCCCTCGCGCCATGAGTGCAATTCGCTCCAGCCAAAGACACGATGCGCGTAGTTCGACTCGGAATAGATAGAGCGCTCTGCCGCTTTCGTCCCGCTAGCGGTCTGCTTCCCCGCGCCAGACTTGGGCTCACTTATTAGCGGAAACAGCGACTGCCCCTGCATCGTTGCAGGAATAGGAAGACTCGTAGCCTCCAGTAACGATGGCGCGACATCGGCAAGCGCCACTCGATCCTCCACCCGCTTGCCGGCGAATCTATCCCCCGGCAATTTCAACAACAGCGGGACATGGATCGTCTCGTCGTACAGAAACATGCCATGCCATCTTTCGCCGTGTTCCCCAAACGCTTCTCCATGGTCGGCGGCCACTGCGATTACTGTGTTCTGATACAAGCCGTGTTGCTGTAGAACCTGCATGAGACCACCGACAACCGAATCCGTATAGGCGATCTCGCCATCGTAGGGCTCGGACGCATAGTGGGCTTTGAACGGCTCCGGTGGATCGTACGGTTCGTGCGCGTCGTAAAAGTGCAGCCAGATGAAGAACGGCGTCTGCTGGTGATGGCTGAGCCAGCCCATAGCGCGATCGGCCACGTCTCCGGCGCGCCGCTCCAGGCTATGGTAGCGGTCTTCACCGGGCGCGGGATTATGAAAGTCCGCGTCGTAGAAGTCGAATCCGCGATCGAAGCCCGGCGCTGCCTCGGTCGCCGGATCCAGCACCATCGACCCCACGAACGCCGCCGTGTGATAGCCCTGCTGATGCAGCAAATCGGGCAGATACGGCAGCTCGCCATCCAAAGGCTGGACTAGACCGTCCAGATGGTTGTACTGCGGATAGGTTCCGGTCAGCAGCACCGCGTGCGAAGGCGTCGTCAACGGAACTTGTGCATAGGCACGCGTAAAGACCACACTCTGCCGCGCCAGCGCATCGAGGTTAGGAGTGAGGCCACGCTTCGATCCCAGAAAGCCCATACGGTCAGCGCGCGTGGTATCAATCGTGATCAGGATTACGTTCGGAGGTTTCGCACCGGCTCCTGAAACGCCAGCCGCCCGTGTAGGGTTCGTGCTTGAGGAGCACAGCGGAAACAGCAAGATGAAACAGAGAGACCACAGCGCGAACGATGCCCGAAGAAACCTAGACATGATGGATCAGGAAAAGTTTAGCACGCGTTAATAAGCGGGCCTTGAATTGGTTTCAAAAATGGCTTTTGGGATGGGCATGCTCTGGTCTGACGGACAGAAAGCAACTCGAATTTGCAAATAAGAAGGCCGACCTCGCGGCCGGCCTTCTGTTCTATCAGTTGAGTTTCGGTTAGAAGTCGAACCGCAACGCTAACTGGGTGATACGCGGACCACCGGTCTGCTGATTGTTGAACGTCGACGTCGAGCTTCCGAATGTTCCATCGTTCATGTTTGGATCCGGAGGCAGGAAGTTCGGGTGATTGATGATGTTAAAGAAGTTCGCGTCAAATCGGAGGCTTGAGGACTCCGTAATCTTGAAGGACTTCTTGATCCCGAAGTCGATGTTGAAGAAGCGCGGTCCAATTAGCGTATTGCGCTCCATCTGCCCAAGAGCCTTGCCCTCGCACCACAGCCCGTTATTGACGCTGGCCGGACATGCTATCGGCGTGAACGCTGTACCCGCGCCAGGCGTTGAGGAGTTGGTGTTCAGTATTCCCCAGTTAGTGGGCCCAGAATTCAAGTAGCCATGTGCCGGGCTAACGTTGTGGTTGATATCGTTCTTTATGCTGCCGGGGCCGATATAGTTGGCGCGGTCGTTATTCTGCCCGTCCTCATTACTGTCGACTCCGCCGTTGCTGTCAAATACCGAGAAGTTCGCGCCCGACTGCCAGGACGTGATCCCCGAGATATTCCAACCGCCGAGCCACCGGTTTCCCTTGGCGAACGGCAGATCATAGACCCAGCTCCCAACGATCCGGTTCCTTACGTCGAAGTCGGCCGGGCCGTAATCGAAGTGTGGATTCGAGCTTTCAGTCGGGTAAGCAGCGGCGCCGGCGTTTTTGGTTGTGAATGCATCGCTGACGTCATCCATGGCCTTCGACCAGGTGTAGTTGGCGTTGAATTGCAAACCACTTGAAAAGCGCTTCCGCAGCGTTGTCTGGAATCCATGATAGTTGGAATCGCAGCAGTTGGTACGGAAGCTGATATTGCCATAATTCGGATTCGGTCTGGTCTCGTCGAGTCCGTTGGCATACAGGCCGTCAAAAGTGTTTCGCCCGAGAATTCCGAGCAACTTATGGCCAAAGGTCCCTACGTAGTTCGTCTCCCAGACCATATCTTTGGCCACCTGATATTGAACTCCCAAGTGCGCCTGTTCGTAGTACGCGGTCACCAGGTTCTCGTCCATGGCGCGCGACTCAGGAACAGATGCGCCGCCACCATAGGCCGGAAGGCCGACATAGGGATTGCTGTAGAGCTGGCTGATTGCGCTCGCGCCAATGGGTACGCCGTTGCCCAAGCCGCCGATTTCTGCGAACGAGAAGAATGGCGGGTTGAAGCGGATGTTCTCGAAAATATTGTTGAACATCCGGTCATAGTTGATTCCGAATCCGCCTCGAACAACCACCTTCTGGTTGCCAAGCGCGTCATAGGAAAATCCGAAACGCGGACCAAAGTTATTTAGATCTTTGTTCCAGATATCGTGATTCCTCACCAACGAAACGCCAGTCGCGAATGAACCGTAATACGGACTGTTCGTCGGCATGAAGTAGTTGACGGGATTCCCGTCTGCGCATATGCCACCAGTTGGCATGCACGGGTTGGCGAATGCCTGCGGAGTGCCCGTGTAATAGTTGGAGTCGATGCCAGACTGGAAATTGTGCGGGGGGCCAAAGTATTCCCAGCGCAAGCCCATATTCACAGTCAATCTCGTGCTGACGCGCCAGTCATCCTGGATATAGGCTGCCGCTTCGTTGGCTCGATACCCACGATAATAGATCGGTAACTGTGCGGTAGAGACTGATGGGTTAATCGTTTGCACGCCAACCGGGATGGAGCTATTGCAGTATGCCGTCGGCAAAACGGACTCGCAGAAACCCACCACTGGCGCGAAACTGGGGCTGTTTATAACTGTTTCGCTGAAGCTCGCGTCGGTCAGCAGATCCTCAACGCCGTCGACGAGGGAGTAACCGTACTTCTCCGCCTCGAAGCTACTACCATTGCGCGTGCGCCGGAATTCGCCGCCGCCCTTGAAGTTGTGCTTGCCATGGGTTACCGAGAGGTCGTCTTTCCACTGGAATTCATTCTCGGTAAAGAACTGCGGCAGGTTGCCGGATTCGCCCAGCGTTACGCCGCTGCAACACGCGATCGAATCGAATGCCGTGTTAATAGAAGTGATCCCCTGCACGTTTCCAGCATCGGGGAAGTTGGACGTATTCCGTATATACGAAAAGCGCGCCTGGTTCAGAACAGTCGGGCTAAACGTATGCGACCAGGTGATGCCAGCGTTCATTGCGCGCCCGTGGTTGAGTTCGTTCGGTCCAAGCAGGTTGCCGCCACCCGCGTAGCCAAAGGTTCCATCGGCATTGTCATACAGAAACGAGCCGCTGAGCTGATCCTTAGTGCCTATCTTGTGGTCGACCTTTGCTGTATATCGCAACTGGTTCAGGACTTCGCTTGAAGGGACGGTGAGTTGTCCATACACCGGCACCGGATACACGACGCCGACCAGACTGGGGTAGAGGTTCTGCGCGACATTGGCTGAGCTGGATTCTTTGCAATTAGCTGCTCCGGTCACGCAAAGGGGAAGGTTCTGAGCTGCCATGATGCTGGAATAGGCTGATCCAAGGGCGCTCTGCGCCGCAAATGTTCCTGGGCAGGTAGCACCCGTAGCTAGCTCACAGAATCCGTTTGGATTGGTTTCCATGAACGTCTCGAACGCTCCGCTCGAAACGAAGCTCTGGAAGTCGGGGGTGTAATCGTTGGCCAAGATCGGCGAACTGCTTCGCAAACGCTGGGATTCAACCGTAAAGAAGAAGAACGTCTTGTCCTTGATTATCGGGCCGCCAATTGAACCGCCGAACTGGTTGCGAACAAGGTGGTCAATATCGCCGGCCGCGTTCGAGAACCATTGATTCGCCGCCAATTTCTGCATGCGGTTGTATTCGAACAAGGATCCGTGCCACTGATTGGTTCCGCTCTTGAGCACCGTATCCGTCACGAACCCGCCAGCCTGTCCGTACTCGGCCGAGGGCGTATCGATAACGCGGTATTCCTGAATGGCGTCTGGAGAAATGGTGGTGTTGGCTCCGCCCGGCCCTGTGCCGACCGTACCGGCCCCGCCGAGGCCCTGATCGTTATTGGTAAAGCCGTCAACCATGAAGTTGCCGCCGCCGCTGCGCGTGCCGTTGACCGCCGCGCCACGATCCGTTCCCAGGTCGGCATTGGCCGCCGGTTCTGCTCCGGGCAGCATCGCGATGAATTCGTTCTGACTGCGATCTTCGAGCGGCATATCCTGCCATACGCGCCGGTCGACATCGTTGGAGAGCGAAGCATCCTCGGTCTGCACCAATTGCTCATTCGCCTCGACTGTTACCTGCTCGGTCGCAGCGCCCAATTCCAGCTTGACGTCGCGCGAGATGATCGTACCGACCGTCACAATGATGTTCTCGACCTTTACCGACTTGAACCCTTTCGGGGTCACTTCCAGGACGTAGGTGCCGACAACCGGCAGCGCCGGGAAGCGGTAAGCTCCACCAGACGTGGTAACTGTCGTGCGCACTTCACCAGTGGCAGTATTGCTCAACTTCACCGGTGCGCCGGAAACTACGGCGCCGCTCGGGTCAGTTATCAAACCCGTGATTTCGCTCTGACCGCCTTGCGCGAATGCTCCAACGCAAAGTGCCAGAATCCCCGCCACTAGAATTATGCTTTTCCATGTACGACCGAAGGCAGATTCCATTGCTCTCTCTCCTTGTGACTCGTCAAACCTGAGACTGCAAACTTGTTGAAGTTTCATTACCTACCCTGGGATTGCCGATATTTCGGCACACATTCCCCAGAAAATTAAAGTGCGTGAACTGCTTACTTATGCAATCGGTATTCCAAAGACGTGGCGATATAACGTGTTAGCTGCCAATACATTAGCAATCCATAACAGCGCCGATACACATTTTGGGAGCGCGCCGTCCCCGTCTCCTATGGAAACCTGTATAGCTGACGGCGACGGGATAGGGATTGGTGAGCCAGTCTCGATCAACGATGTGACCGCTAATCATGTCCTGAACGTAGTCGGCTGTCCGCGTGACACGCCGTCTTTTGGCTCGCACCTTTCTCCGCAACGGGCCTGTTAGAATCTTGCTTCGTGAAAACTTCGAATTCAGCGATTTTGAAGAGTTCAACGACTCCCGTTCCGCTGCTAGATCTTCGGCGGCAATACGACAGCCTGCGCGAAGAGGTCCTGGCCGCTATTGCCCGCGTGTGCGATTCGCAGGGCTTCATTCTGGGGCCAGAGGTTGAGGCGCTGGAGCGCGAAATCTCGGCGCTTACCGGAGCGGCCGCCGCTGTCGGCTGCTCCTCGGGCACGGAAGCTCTGTGGCTGGCGCTGGTCGCGGCGGGCGTTAAGCCGGGCGATTCCGTTATTACCACCGCCTTCAGCTTCTTCGCCTCTGCTAGCGCTATCGTGCGCGCTGGGGCTACGCCTATTCTTGTCGACGTCGATCACGGCACGCTTAACCTCGACCCAAGGCTGGTTGAGGAAAAGCTGCGGGCCAAGCTCGCACGCGAAGGCACTGCTGCCGCGCGCAAGACAAGCGCTGGAAAAGGATCGGAAGCAGAGGACGAAGGTCGATCGTCAGGAACGATTCGCGCCATACTGCCCGTTCATCTTTATGGTCAGTGTGCCGACATGGACGCCTTCAATCGGATCGCCGAGGAATTCGGCGTTGCCATCGTCGAGGATGCCGCGCAAGCTATCGGCGCAGCATGGCGCGGCCGCGGAGCCGGTTCACTCGGCGCAACCGCCGCTTTCAGTTTCTATCCGACGAAGAACCTTAGCGCGTACGGCGACGCCGGCATCGTGACGGCCACCAATCTTGAGATGGCCGAGCACATGCGCCGATTGCGCAATCACGGCAGTCCGCGCCGCTACTATCACGATGAGTTCGGGTGGAATGGCCGGATGGATGCGATACAGGCCGCAGTCCTGCGCGTAAAGCTTCCGCACATGGCCGCCTGGAACGATGCTCGCCGTCGCCACGCCGCAACCTATGACCGCTTGTTTGCCGAATCCGGCTTGACGTCGAGTGCAGCGTCGCTCGCGCAATCCGGCATGGGAGAGAACGCAGCGGCGAGCGCATCGACTGCGCCTGTACGCCTGCTAGCGCGCGCGCCGGAGGCGACACACGTTTTTCACCAGTACGTAATCCGCGCGCAACGCCGCGACGATCTGCGCCAGTTCCTCGCCGACCGTAGAATTGGAACGGAGATTTACTATCCACTGCCGCTGCATCTGCAACCCGTCTTTTCCTATCTCGGATTGAAGGAAGGCGACCTGCCCGTTGCAGAGCAGGCCGCAAAGGAAGTGCTAGCGCTGCCGATGTTCCCTGAACTAACCGACGCGGAGATCCGGGGCGTGGTCGAAAGTATTGCCGAGTTTTATTCCTGATTTGACCGCGTTAGCGCCGCTTGCGTGCTTTCCGCGCAGGGGTTTTCTGTTTCGCCACGTGCACCGGCTCTTCTCCGGGAGCGAACACGCGCCGCACAATCGGAGTGTTGAGTTTGTACTTGCGCTCGCTCAGCTTGCCATCGTCATCGAGCACGCGAATCGTAAACGCTGGCAGCACGCCTTCCTTGCCGAAATCTTCCTGTGCCACCTTCACCGGCAACATGCCTTCCATCCGCTCCCGGTACGCGGTCTCATACCGGTGCCGCCGGACGTTCCACGTGAACACGCGAATCTGGTTGAAGTCGAAGGGCAAGCCGTCTTTCGGCTCGGTGAGTACCGTCAAATACTGGGACACCTTCTTGTCGTCGTCTGTAACCTGATTGAGGACAAAGAAAGCCACAATGCGCTGGCCCTCGGCGTACTGCGCAACTTCGAGAGGAATGTCGACATCGACCATGCGCCCGAGCACCCATCCCACACGTCCGTGGCTGTCGCGGACCAGCCACCAATCCTCGACTACCTTAGAAGGCTCGGCAGATTTAGCGTGCGGGGTGGCGGCTTGGGTTCCCGAAGCTGTCTCGCTTAGCGCTTCAAGAACACCCGGATTTGTTTTTTCGTAGGCGATCGCTGGTGGCTTGAGGACGCTTTCCGGACGGCGCGGAGGCTCCGGAAGGGCTTGGCTTGCTGCCTCCCTTTTTTCCGAAGGCTTTTCGGAAGGCTTTGAGGATGGTGGTGCCGGGCGCAGGGGCGGCGGAGCGTTCTTGTCAGCGGTGCCCCGCTTGAGCAGTGACAACTTCTCTCCCGAGAGAATCTGATAAAGATGCTCCGTCTCGCGGCCCGGCTCTACGTGCAGATTTGTATCGTTGCGAGTCACTCCCTGCGCCTGCACCGGATCGTTGGCGTTATCGGCCGTCAGCTTCTGCAACTGATCGAACACTTGCTCGCTGACCAGGTAGCGCTGCTCCATCCATCCCATTTGGCCGGTTGACGTGCGCACTTTGGCAAAACGCCGGTCGTGATCCAGGACTTCCACGCGGTCGCCGTTCTTCACCAGTCCAGACTTCGCATAGACGGCGGCAACCCGGTCGCGCAGATTGACCTGCACACCGGACACATAGTCGACTTCGAGCACCTTGCCGCCGCTGTGTTTGCAGCCAGTAAAGGACACGATGCCGATGGCGCAGAGGATAACAACGGCGGCGCGCACGAAATATTTGAGTGGGAGCTTCACGGGATCGTACCCTTAACTATACCGTCAGAGACGAGGATGAGAGATTGACGTTGGAGGGGCGCGAGATCACCGTCGGACAGTCCGCCGATTCTCAGAGTGCCTTAGGGCTGATTAAACACCAGTTGTCGCGCCAGCAAAAATGGGGCCTCAGGCGCTTGAGCGCCAAATCTGCTCTCCGACTTATTGGCACGAGTGCCCTTCCCGATCACTGTGCTCTTACGACTTTCGCCGAAGCCTGTGAAAGCACGCCCTTATACCTAGCGATTTTATGAGAACCCGTGCTAGCCCTGCCTACCAGCCACTGACCACGAATCATTGGCAACTGGGTAGTGGGTGCTCGCTTCATCCCCAAACGCAATGCCAATCGCGCGAGCTGCGCGCACAATCTCGCCTTGCGGGTCCACAGTCTTCAATTTTCCAACCGCATCGGCAATCGACACGGCGCGAATCGATTCCTGCTGCAGGCAGACCATCTTCCCGAAGCCGCCCGCCGCAATCAGTTCCACCGCGCCAACGCCAAAGCGCGTGCCGAGAATACGGTCATACGGCGACGGCGATCCTCCGCGCTGAATGTACCCGAGCACGCTCACTCGCACTTCCTTCCGCGCCATGAGCGCAATCGCATCGCCCACCAGGTTGCCGACCGGCATGCTGTGCGCCATGTGCTTCATCTCCGGAGGCAGCTTGATCCCTTCCGCCACCACTACAATCGTGAAGCGTTTGTCATAGCGTTCGCGCATTTCCAGGTGCTCGCAGAGCTTCTGGATGGTGAATGGAATCTCCGGGATCAATATGACGTGCGCGCCGCCCGCAATTCCCGCCTCCAGCGCAATCCATCCCGCATCGCGCCCCATCACCTCCACCACCATGACGCGGTGATGCGACGCGGCGGTGGTGTGAATCTTGTCGACCGCGTCGGTGGCCGTGTGCAGCGCCGTGTCGAATCCAAACGTGACCTCTGTGGCCGAAAGGTCGTTGTCGATCGTCTTCGGCACACCCACAACTTGCAGGCCCTTTACGAACAGCTCGTGCGCAATCTTCATCGAGCCATCGCCGCCGATCGAGATGATGGCGTCGATGCCCAGCTTGCGCGTGTTGGCAATCACCTCATCGGAGATGTCGCGCGTCACCTCCACGCCGTTCTCCGTGGTTTTGTACTGGAAAGGATTGCCGCGGTTGGTTGTGCCCAGGATGGTGCCGCCGCGCGGCAATATGCCGCTGACGTCCTTGAGCGTGAGTTCCCGCGAGCGCTCCGGCCAGATCACGCCGTCAAAACCATCGGGGATACCGATGACTCTCCACTTGTATTTAAGAATGGCAGCTTTCACCGCCGCGCGAATAACGGCGTTCAATCCGGGAGCGTCTCCGCCGCCGGTGCAGATTCCTATGCAACGAATATTAGACATGAGTGTGTGGGCAGGATTGGAAGCGCCCTATCCTTCTTTATAAAGGTGAACGAAATTTGCGGCATCGCAACTGATAATGATAACGCGGCGGCAAGGAGGCGGGGTAAAACGGAAGGACGCGACCGAACGTGTAAGGAATTATTTGCGGGGTGAAGCTATTGCTGATGGCCGACGAAGGTGGTTCGTTCTTTTGCGTCTCTCTACCACACTCCTGGTGAGCGGAGCGTGAGAAAGCTCGTCGCCATGATGAGCTCTCTTTTGTTGTCATGGTGAGCGGAGCGGGAGAAGCGCGGAGCGCGCGTCCCGCTCAGTCGAACCATCCCTACTCGCGCCCGACTCTTTCTTCATCCACGGATACCACTCCTGTGCAAGATCGAGCCAGTGCGGATTGAGTGACTCAATGAGCGCCACCTTCTTTAAACGCCGCCAGCGCTTCAGTTGCTTCTCGCGATTTATTGCCTTGCACACCTCGTCGAACGATTCCCAATAAAGAAGCCGCTCAACATCGTATTTGTCCGTAAACCCTTCGATGCGATGGAACCTGTGCGCGAAAACCCGCGCGTGAAGATTGCCGGTCATGCCGATATAAAGCGTGCCAGAAATGCTGCCCATAATATAGACGCAGTATGTTTCGCTCGCGAGCCATCCGGGCATTCTCCCGTTGTCATGGTGAGCGGACTATTTGCAGTCCTACACACCACCTTTATTGTTTGTCATGGTGAGCGGAGCGGGACAAGCGCGAGGCGCGCGTCCCGCGCAGTCGAACCATCCCTACCCCGCCCAAGCAGCGCTTGGACGGGGCATCTAGAACTTCTTGCGAACACGATACCCCGTGCGAGCCGCCTAGCTCACTGCGTCGCCGTGATCGTCAATGTGTTCGAGGTCGCCGTGCCGCCGGAAGGGGTCGGGTACGTCATGTAGAGCTGATATGAGGTAGCCGTGCCGCCTTGGGTTAACGAGCAGCTTTCTGCCGGATTATTCTGATAGGTACTATCAGTGCAAACGAAGAAACTATCTGCCGTCGTAATCACCAATGTACCGCCATCGCCGACGGTAATGAAATCCGGTGGCCCCGGATTCCCCGCAAAAGTAAAGTACACGGGATCCCCGCCGGCTTTGATGCTGGTTGCACTGTCGGTGCCCGTAATGGTTGTGACGTTTCCGATTACATTGACCGTGGCGGTGCCACTAAGGCCCTCAGCGGATCCAGTGATCGTCACTGCGGAACTGGTCACCGTCAGGCCAGTTGCGGTTCCTCCGGAGGTAATGGATACTGACGGATCACCGCTACTCCACACCAGCCCGCTGGTAATCTGCGACCGATTACCCGACTGATCCGTTCCCCACGCCGTGAACACCTGTGTGCCATTAACTTGAAGATTAACCGTCGCGGGCTGAACTGCGATTGACTGGATCGTGTTACTTGTAAAGAATCCCTTGCAGCCAGCTCCAAACGCCGCTACCAGCAGCACGGCAAAAGCCGCGATAATTGCCAATTTTTTCCCATTGAACCTGCGCTCAGTCGCCATAAAAGTGTCGCCTCGGATACGGTGATTCTAGCAGAACGCCCGGTTCTGGCTCGCGCCCGGTAGTGCCATACCGGCTTCGTCCCAGCGGGCTTCGTCCCCAGCTGGCTTCGTCCCAGCAGCCTTCCTCCAGCAAACCGGGAAATCACTTGGTTCGTTCACATTACGAACGCGGCAGGATGGCGAACTTGCAGAGGTTTTCGCGCGTGTGCCCGAAGCGACCGCGGAACGATGCAATGACGATTCTTTACAAGCCTGAGAAACCATCTCCGCCGCCAGTGCATCCAGACCTGAGACCTGAGACCTGTTGTTCTACTTCTTCCTTTTCCCGGCATTTGCGATGCGCTCGTCGATCGCCTTGCGGCCGGCGAAACCTTCGTGCGTTCCGTGCCAATGTGTAATCTTCGACTCGCCCAGCTTCCAGCATAGCAGCACGATCTCGCCTTCCACCTTGCAGGGAAAATCGAGCAATCCGATATCGATATCCTTTACCTGCACGCCGGTCGCGTCAATCTCGCCGAGAGCGTCCTTCACCCGATGTATGGCCTTCTCGCGCTCAGCCCTGCGCTGCGCTAGATGCACCACGTTCAGCCGCATTCCTCCATTTAGAAAAACGCGCTGCGCGATGCTTTGGAGTTCGGAGTCGACGTCTTCGATCAGCTTCTTGCCCTGGATCGCCTGCTTCAGCAGCGATTCGAGAACGGGGAGAAGCATCTGCGCTTCGTCGAGAAAAAACGTGTGGTCGGACATTGAATCTATTTTAGCCGATTAAGGCGTCTCAGGTCAGGTCTCAGGTGTTCAGGTGTCAGGTGTCAGGAAATGCGCTTGGGCTGCGGCTGAAATCGGCGGATCAGGCCATTCAGAATTCTTCCTAGTTCTGTCGTCTGCGCCTCGATGCGCTTGAACGTGGACTGTTCGACGTAACCCAATTCATGGGTAATTTCTAGCTGCGTTTCCAATTCGAGCAGGGACCCGCGGGCGTGGTACAAAAACTGCACCAGCTCTTTTTGGGAAGATCGCCCCTTGCCTTCGGCGATGTTACCAGGGACGGAAACCGCGGCGCATCTGGGAAGTCAATCCGTAGGTTTCGGCTCTAGGAAATTCGCGAGTGCAAATGTAAACGTCCAAGACCAGAGCTTTCGCCTTTTGCCAAGCGATCAAGTTCCGATAATTTTCCATGATCCGCCCCTCATGAACCCTAAAGTCCAACAAGAAAGTGCGCGGTGACCGTTGTCACCCGAAATACGTTCGGTTTTTGCTTTTCCTGCCACCTGGCACCTGACACCTGAGACCTAGTTGTTATGCTATGTTCGCTTCGTGTCCGAACAGCCCACTCCGCGAAACGTCTACGCTTTTGGGCTGACTTCCTTTCTGAACGATACCGCCAGCGAAATGGCGTACTGGGTGCTGCCGGCGTTTATTGCTTCTCTGGGAGCCGGGCCGGCGCAGCTTGGCATTATTGAGGGCGTCGCCGAAAGCGTGGCGTCGTTCGCCAAGCTTTTTTCCGGATACCTCGCCGATCATGTGGCACGCCGCAAGCCGCTGGTGGTGGGCGGATACGTGGTGGCGAATGCCGTCAAACCGCTGTTGGCCCTGGTTTCCGCATGGTGGCAGATTCTTGGTATTCGATTCTTCGACCGCTTCGCCAAAGGCATACGCGGCACTGCGCGCGACGTGATGGTCGCGGATTCGGTGGAACCATCGAAGATCGGATCGGCCTACGGGCTGATTCAGGCCATGGATTCGGCAGGCGCGATTGCTGGCCCTTTGCTGGCGCTCGCGTTGATTGCTCGTTACGGCATGCGCGGTGTATTTGCGGCTGCGGCGATTCCCGGAGCGTTGTGTGTGCTGGTCGCGTGGCTGGGAGTAAAAGAAGTTCGAAAGACTAGTTCTCAGTTCTCAGTTCCCGGTTCTCAGTCGCCAGATTCGAGCTCTCAGCTCTCGGCTGTCACCTCTCAGTGTGCTGCTGCTGGTGACCTGACCTCTGCGAATACCGGCCAGACAATGAGTGCCGCGCGGATCAGTTCCGCCCTGCGTATTCACCTTCCTTTCAGCTATTACTACGTGCTGGTGGTGGTCACGCTTTTTTCGCTCGCCAATTCCAGCGACATGTTTTTGGTGCTGCGGGCGGGGAGCATCGGAATCCCCGCATTACAAGCGCCGCTGCTGGGACTGGTTTTTAATGTCACCTTCACGTTCATGTCGTGGCCGGCGGGAAAATTCAGCGACCGCTTTTCGCGCTCGACCATCGCCGCGGGAGGCTATGCCGTCTTTGCGATTGTCTATTTTATGTTTGCGCTCGCTCCCTCGCGGCGCGCAATTTGGCTGACCATGGCATTTTATGGTCTTTTCTACGCGCTTACGAATCCGGTACTAAAGGCGCTGGTAGTTGAAACCGTGGGGAGCGACGTACGCGGCCGCGCGCTCGGGATCTACTTCTTCGTCACCAGCGTGACCACGCTGCTAGCCAGCGTAATCACGGGAGCACTGTGGAAGATTTATGGAGCGGCAGTTCCGTTCTACTTTTCGGCGGCAATTGCCGCGGTCAGTGCAGTCGCGCTGCTGGCGCATGATCAATTTTCAAGCCATGAATTTTCAAATTAAGTTCTTCAACCAGAACTGACAATTACGTCTTAGCGTATTTCAGCCACTTCAGAATTTCCGGCAGGGTTGGGCGCTTTCCGTAGATGAGTACGCCCACACGGTAAATGCGCGCGCAGAGCACCAGCAATCCCGCGATGGTCGCAATCAACAAGCTCAGGCACAGAACGATTTGCCACACCGGCGGCGTTTGTATGACGATGCGGGCATACATCAACACCGGCGCGAAAAATGGAACCATCGACAGCCAGATGACGGCGGGAGAGTCGGGCGTGCGCACGACTGAACTCAACATGAACACTGAAAGTACCAGTGGGATCACAACAATGAACTGGAGCTGCTGACCCTCTTGTTCAGTCGTCGTAATCGCTCCGATGGCGGCGTAGAGCGCGCTGAAAAGTAAATATCCGAGCAAGAAGAAAGTCACAAACGCCACCAGAACACCCGGGGAAACCCTGAGTTGGCTGAGATCAACGTTCATTGCAAGGGAGGGAAAAGCCAACACGCCGGCCATCACCGCCCAAACGGCGATCTGCGTAACGCCAACCGCACCCACGCCAAAGATTTTGCCGATCATAAGTTCGGTTGAAGTGGCAGATGACAGCAGCACTTCCATGACGCGCGAGTTTTTTTCTTCCAGCACAGAGCGCATTACCGAAATGCCATAAAGCAGCACGGCCACGTAAATCAGCATGACCATTACAATGACTTCGAGAAACCTCTTCCCGCTGCTATCTTTGGTTTCCCGCCCTTCTTCAATGCGTATTGCTTCCACGTTGACGGGCTTGAGTACAAGATCCGCTTGCTCGCCGCTGACACCGTTTTGTGAAAGCCGCGCGTACTCAAGAATCCTGGTCAATTTCTCGCTTAAGCGCGATCTTTCACCGGAGTTGCCCATGCTCCGGGTCGCGAAAGCGATCTTGCCGGCCGCAATCGCGTCGTCGCTCAACCAAAGGTAGCCATCGATAGCCTTCGAATTTACTTTGTCGCGCAGGGCTGCGCGTTCCGCTTCCGTGGGATTCGGATCCAAGTCAATAACGTATTGCTTCTCGGACCGCTGTTTTGCCGCGCCGGATTGGGAGCCAGCCGCTTCCTCATCGTTGCCGGAGCCGGCCGTACTCGCGGACAACAATTCCTGGCGGACCATCTCACCAAATTGCGGAGTTGAAGTTACAACTACAATATGCTGAACCTTGTCCCCCATGGTGGCGAGCTTTGCGGGCAGCACCATAAGAGCGGTCATGATAGCGGGGGTCAGCAGAGTTAGCACAACAAAAGAGCGAGTGCGCACGCGCTCCAGGTATTCGCGCTTGATAATCAGCCAGGTGTTACGCATTGGACTTGCTCACGGCCTCGATAAAGATTTCTTCCAGCGAGGGCTGCATCACCTCAAAGCGGTCCAATCTCGCTTTGGAGGACGCCAGCCGCAGCAGTTCCTGCGTATCGGCGCCAGGCGCGAGCCGCACTTCGACGTAGTTGCCGTAATCGTTGAAGGACTGGACCAGTTTCGGCTCGCGCAGGAAACTGGCGTCGCCGTCATATTTTATCTGGATGCTGCAATGGCCATAGTTGGCCTTGATCTGGTCCAAATCGCCTTCGAGGACGGCGCGGCCGTGGTTGATCAGGCAAATCGACTGGCACAGACGTTCGGCCTGATCCATGCGGTGCGTCGATAAAAGTATGGTCTTACCATTCTTGGCCAACTCAAGCAGCGCGTCTTTCAGAGACAACGCGCTGGAGGGATCGAGCCCGGAAAAAGGCTCGTCCATGACGATCAGTTCCGGATCGTGCAGGATCGCCCCTATAAACTGCACCTTCTGCTGCATGCCTTTCGAAAGCTCTTCCACTTTCTTGTCCATCCAGGCAGTCAGCTCCAGACGCTCGCACCAATGATGAGCCCGTTTGGAAGCCTCGCCGCTAGTAAGCCCCTTGAGTTGCGCGAGAAACACAAGGTGAGCCAGCACCTTCATTTTCTTGTAGAGTCCGCGCTCTTCTGGCAAATAGCCAAAGCGCCCGGTGTGGGCGCGGCTCAGCGGTTCGCCAAGAATGAGGACTCGGCCTGAGTCGGGGACGGTGATGCCGATCATCATGCGCAGAGTGCTGGTTTTGCCGGCTCCATTCGGGCCGAGCAACCCATAGATTGTGGCGGGCTTGATGCGGAGAGAAAGGTCGTCGACAGCGACAAAGTCGTCGTAACACTTCCGAACGCTGGCAAGTTGCACAGTGTCCACAACCGCTGAATTTCGTTGAGACGCAGGCGGCATAACTTGTAACTCGACAAGGCTCAACTACTCAGGAGGCAAATCATAGCACGCGCTGAGAGGCGCACGGGCGAGGTTATTGTCCTTCCTTATTGCGGGAGCTTTTCGCCGTATCAGGAGGTCGGCTCGGCCGAGGCGCTCGGCCTCAGCCACAAATACGCGCCCAGCAAAAATGCAAATCCCGCGATGCTGTCGAGCACTACATCGTGTACAGTTCCCGTGCGCGAGGGAATGAAACTCTGGTGCCACTCGTCCATGGAAGCGACGAATGCGGTGCCGATCCATGCCAGAAGCGCCGTCCGGACAAGCCATTCCCGCGCAGAGCCGAGCGTGGCGCGCCATCCACGCAATAACAAAAGAGCGAGCACGCCATAGCCGACGACGTGTCCAGTTTTGCGCAGATAGAAATGGAAGACGAGGAAGAAGCCGAAGTTGATTTCACCAAAAATGCGCGTCAGCAAAGAATACAGCACGCTTCCGGTGTTTTGCGACGAGAACATGTCGCTGGACTCAATGCTGATGAGCCCGATCCACACCGCAGCCGGCCACCACGCGCGCCACGGACTAAGTTTAGGACGAGCTACATACACTCGATCGTCGTTCTCGGAATTGTTGGGTAATTGGCTATTAGACAATCGGGCTTTCTCTCATTTCACTATTTCACGCGGAATGTCGCACTCCACGGGTCTTACTGCGCAAGCCTCATTCCACCGCGTAGTTGGGAGCTTCGCGCGTAATCATCACGTCGTGGACGTGGCTCTCGCGCAAGCCAGCCGAGCTGATGCGCACAAACCGCGCTTTCTGCTGCAGGTCGCTGACCGTGTGGCAGCCGCAATAGCCCATGCCTGACTTCAGACCGCCGACCATCTGGTAAACGATCATCGAGACCGATCCGCGATAGGGAACACGGCCTTCAATGCCCTCCGGGACAAGCTTGCCCAGGCGATTCGAAGCTTCTCCAACAACGGGAGCCGCAATGGACGCATCGCCGTCGGAATTCTGGAAATAGCGTTCGCTCGATCCGTGGGCCATCGCGCCCAAGGAACCCATGCCGCGGTAGGACTTAAACGTGCGGCCTTGATATAGAATCAGTTCGCCCGGACTCTCATCGGTCCCCGCAAACAGAGAACCGATCATCACCGCCGACGCGCCCGCCGCCAGCGCCTTCACGACATCTCCCGAATACTTGATACCGCCGTCGGCGATAAGGGGAACACCAGCATCGCGAAGTGCGCGCGCCGCCTCGGCAATGGCGGTCACTTGCGGAACGCCTACTCCGGTCACAATGCGCGTGGTACAGATTGAACCCGGCCCGATGCCCACCTTAACACCGTCCGCTCCGGCCTTCAGCAGGTCGCATGCGCCATCGAAGGTCGCAATATTGCCGGCGAGCAAATCGACCTCCGGCAGCTTCGACTTCACTCTTTTTACAGCCTCAAGCACGAGCGCCGAATGTCCATGAGCGCTGTCGATGGCCAGTACATCCACCTTTGCTCTGGCCAGTTCCTCGGCGCGCTCCAAAAAATCGCCGGTCGCGCCAATCGCGCCGCCTACGCGCAGACGGCCATGATCGTCCTTCGCGGCCTGAGGATATTTCAGTTTTTTCTGGATGTCCTTCACCGTAATCAGGCCCTTAAGGTTGTACTTATCGTCAACCACCAGGAGTTTTTCGACGCGATGCTCGTGCAAGATTTCTTCCGCCTGCTCAAGCGTCGTCCCCACCGGCACGGTAATCAGATTGTCTTTCGTCATCACCTTGCTGATGGGGATATCGAAGCGAGTCTCGAAGCGCAGGTCGCGATTCGTCAGGATGCCGACCAGCTTGCCGTCTTTTTGCGTGATGGGCACACCCGAAATCTTGTACTGTTTCATCATTTCGAGCGCGTCGGAAACCTTGGCATCCGGCGACATGGTCACGGGATCGACAATCATGCCGCTTTCCGAGCGCTTCACCTTGTCGACTTCGTTGGCCTGCTCGTCAATCGTCAGGTTGCGGTGGATGATCCCCATGCCGCCCTGTTGCGCCATGGCAATCGCCATGTGGGACTCCGTGACCGTGTCCATGGCGGCGCTGACAATGGGAATATTCAGTCGGATATTGCGCGAGAGCTGCGTCTGAGTATTCGCACCCGCAGGCACGACCTCGGAATGCGCGGGCAGTAGCAACACGTCGTCAAAAGTGAGGGCTTCGGGAACCGGGAAGTGGATCATAAGATTGCTGGGAGTAAACCTCTATTGTAGGGAGCAAGTCCGCAACGAGCAACTACGCAACTGGCAAACTCCAACGCCGGAATTGCGAGACGCCGGTCGCCTTGGCAGCGGGAAAAGCGGGTGGTGGAGATTGCCAAGTACCAAGGCCAGAAGATACAGTTCTTCCTAACTTGGCACGTTACCGTTTCCTGGAGGTTTGCATGTTCGCCAAATTACAACTCCGCATAGGCGTCGCGGCCAGCCTGGCGGTTATGCTCGCAGCCAGCCCCATCCTGTTAAGCGCCCAAGCGCCATCGTCCGAGGTTCCTCCGATCACAATCCGCACGAGCACACGCCTTGTCGTGCTCGACGTGGTTGTTACCGACAAGAAAGGCCAGCCTGTTACCGGGCTGAAAGCGGACGATTTTGTGGTTGAGGAAAGTGGCAAGAAGCAGCGCGTCGCCACGTTCACTCCGCCCGGCACAGCACAGGCTGCTGCGGAGCCGTTGCCTCCGGGCCTGTTCTCAAATCGTGCTGAGTATCTGCGGCCGGCAGGCAATCCAACGGTGCTTCTGCTCGACGCGGCCAACTCGCGCTTCCGGGATCAAGCTTATGGCCGTTTGCAAATGTTGAAGTATGTTTCGGAGCAATCGGGCTCGGGAACGCCGATGGCGGTAGTGGCGCTGACCGATCGTCTGCATGTGCTGCAGGAATTCACCAGCGATCCCAAGATTCTGGCCGCCGCGATCCGAAATCTGAAGCCCCAGGAACAAGTTTTGCTACCGGAGTCGTCTCCGTCATCGGCGGCCGCGACCGACGCACTCGCATCCGGTCCTAATGCCGGTGTCGCCATAGGCATAGCCCAAGCTGAGCTTGCTGCCTTTCAGAATTTGGTGACTGGGTACAACCTGGAAGTTCGCACGATCATTACAGTTCAGGCAATGCGCGATCTCTCGCGACTGCTGGCCGGCTTTCCCGGCCGCAAGAATGTCGTCTGGCTCACATCGGAGTTCCCCTTTGATTTGATTCCGGAAGACCGCAACATAAGCGATGCGGAATTGCGAGCTGAGTTGCCCGGCCAGGGCAAGCAGCGCATGGTGGGGGTGAATGCCGCTGGGGCGATAGCCGCCGAGGCACGCGAATTGCATGGCGGCGAGATCATGCGGGCGGAGTCGCAGTTGGCCAGCGCAAACATCGCCATCTATCCGGTCGATATGCGGGGCATTATGATGTCGGGAATCGACGTCGCCAACTCAGGAACCATGGAGGAAATCGCGGCCGAGACCGGCGGCAAGGCCTATACCAATCAGAACGAAATCAAATTCGGGATCGCTTTGGCCGCTTCCGACGACAAGGCTTCCTACTCGATCGGATACTATCCCGAGAACAAAAAGTGGGATGGGAAATATCGCAGTATCAAAGTGAAGTTGAATCAACCTGACACACAGGTCCGCTGCCGCAAGGGTTATTTCGCCATTGACCCCGGAGAGGCGAAGGATCGCAACTACAGCCAGGATGTAGCCGCGGCGCTCGCGATTAACGCACCCTCCACGCAGATCTCGTTCCGCGCCCAGGCCAAGCCTACTGGGCCAAACAAAGTGCAAGTTATTTTTCTGGTGGACGCCAGGACTTTGAGCGCCGAAGATTCCGGCGGCAACAAGAAAATGAATGTGACCCTCTACGCGGCCTTGTATAACTCTGCCGGTAAGGACCTGACGCTTCGCACCACTAAAGTGGACCGCGCATTCGATGCCGCAACCTACCAGCAAATTGTGGATAAGGGCATGATGGTGCCAATCGATATGGACGTTCCGTCCGGAACCACGGAACTCCGGCTGGCTGTGCTCGATGGCAAGACTGGCTACATTGGAACCGCGACCGGCCCGATTGGCCAGTAATCGCCGTCGGAAAGCCAAAACTGTCGGGTACGCGTACACGACCAGGAAATGCAGTCGGCTTATTGCCTCGCCTGCTCCTGCCCTTTTTCTGCGTCGCGAAGAGCCTGCCACGCGTTCCAAAACATGCCAGTGCAGTAAACGAACACGAGCAGTGCGGCCATTGAAACGAAAATGAGATACTTCCCAAATGACTGCCAGTACTCGTGAAGCGAGTGCCCATACAAGAATGGGTATATAAGTCCACAGCTCATGAGGAACGCTATGGTGGAGTAGAGCGAGCACCTTCGCCACAGGCTAATGCGTTCCTTAGCATACTGCCTAACCTCTCTCATCTCTTCATGGCTGAGAGGACTTTCAGTGTCGAATATCGTCATCATGTCGCAGGACGTCTCGGCTGCTATTTGATCACTACAAAGAAAGGACGTCCATATCGGACGCCCTTTTGCTTCTTGAAAACATTCCTTACCTAAACGCTACTATCGCTGACTACTCCTTCTTGTCGCCGCCCTCGGCTGGTTCGGCAGGAGCCGCTTCATGCTCGGCTTGCGCGTGAGCATCGGCTTCTTCCATAGCCTTGCGCGTCTCTTCGGCGCGTTTGGCGCGGATTTCGGCGCGCTTCTGGCGCTTCTCGTCGAGAACCTGCTCGCTGCCGAGCAGCTCAATGAACGCCTTCTCAGCGCCATCGCCTTTACGCCACGCGGTGCGCACGATCCGCAGATAACCGCCGTTGCGGTCGCCAAAACGGGGAGCCACCGTGTCGAAAAGCTTGTGAACGGACTCCTTGGTCATCAAGTAAGCGCCTGCCTGGCGGCGTGCCGCGAGGTCGCCCTTCTTGCCGAGCGTGATCATTTTTTCGACCAGCGGCCGGATCGCCTTGGCTTTGATGGCCGTCGTCTCAATCCGCTCTTCCATGATGATCGAAGTCACCATGTTCCGGAACATTGCCCGGCGGTGCGATGTGGTTCGTCCGAGTTTGTATCCTGCAACTTTGTGACGCATGCGAAACCCCAGTTCTCAGTTGTCAGTTCTCAGTTCTCAGTGAAAACCAGATCTCGATCAACTGAGAACCGGGAACTGAGAACTGGGAACCGTTTTCTACAGATCGTTGTCGCCGTATGCCGACGCGGGCAGAATCTGGTTCGAAGTCGGTCCGGGCACCGCATTGCCGTGCTCGTCGATCTTCATCCCCAGGCTCAGGCCCATCGAGGACAGAATCTCTTTAATTTCGTTGAGCGACTTGCGCCCGAAGTTCTTCGTCTTCAGCATCTCGGCTTCGGTCTTTTGTACCAACTCGCCGATAGTCTGAATGTTCGCATTCTTCAGGCAGTTGTAGCTGCGGACGGAAAGCTCCAGCTCTTCGACCGACCGGTTCAGATTCTCGTTCTTGATCTCGGGACGGCGCTCTTCGCTCGACGAGGCAGTCTCGATCTCTTCCTCGAAGTTGATAAAGATGTTCATGTGATCTTTAATCAGCTTCGCGGCGAGCCCAAGGGCGTCTCCGGGCGTGATCGAGCCATTGGTCCAGACTTCGACCGTCAGCTTGTCGTAATCGGTGATCTGGCCGAGACGCGCCGCTTCCACGGTGTAATTACATTTCCGTACAGGCGAGTGAACCGAGTCGATCGGAATGAAACCGATGCCAAGATCGTCGTCGAAATTCTTGTCGGCGGCAACATAGCCGCGGCCGCGCTTCAAGCGCATTTCCATATCCAGGCGGCCGCCTTCGCTCACCGTGGCAATATACACTTCCTTGTCGAGCACCTCGACATCGCCATCGGCTTCAATCATGCCGCTGGTCACGACTCCAGGCTGATCGGCGCGCAGGTAGATCGCTTTCGGGCCATCGCCCGCGAGCTTGAACGGCACCTGCTTCATGTTGAGGATGATGTCGGTCGCGTCCTCGACGACGCCGGGGATGGACTGAAACTCGTGCAGTACGCCTTCGACTTTGACCGCTGTGACGGCCGCCCCTTCGATCGAACTGAGCATCACGCGGCGCAGAGCATTGCCGATCGTGGTGCCGAATCCGCGTTCAAAGGGCTGCGCCCAGAACATTCCGTACTTGTCGGTGAGTGACGTGGCGTCGCTCGCCAGCCGTTTCGGTTTTTGAAAACCTCTCCAAAGCATTGGTGTTTCTCCTCTCGGCCATGTGGCTCCGCTGCGGCTCTCCGAACCGGCCCAGATTCGGATCAAGCGCCGCTGCAGGCTGATCTGGCGCGAAAAACAAGGCCAAAAAACAGTTCCTAGTTCTCAGTTCTCAGAATAATTTCGCCTACGGTTCTTCGATCTTACAGAGAACTGAGAACCGGGAACCGAGAACTTGTATTACTTACTATACAACTCAACAATCAGCTGCTCGTTCACCGGCAGCTGGATGTCTTCGCGTTTCGGAAGCGCGGTCACCCGCCCTTTGTAATTGTCGCGATCGACCTCAAGCCACATCGGAGCGGGCTGATGGCTGGCGAAATCCTTGGCGATTTCGAGAATCGGAATCTTCTTGCTGTTCTCGCGAATCGCGATCTCTTCACCGACGGACACTTGGTACGAGGGAATGTTGACCTTCTTCCCATTCACTTGTACGTGACCATGGCGCACCAACTGCCGTGCCTGGCGGCGTGAAATTCCAAACCCGAGCCGGAACACGACATTGTCGAGACGGCGTTCGAGTTGTTCAAGCAGTTTGGCGCCAGTCACGCCTTGGGCGCGGGCCGCAGTCTCAAAATAGTTGCGGAACTGCCCTTCCTGCGTGAAATAAATGCGCTTCGCTTTTTGCTTTTCGCGCAACTGCAGACCGTAGCCTACGACCTTGGTCTTCTTGTCTTTCCCGTGTTGTCCGGGAGCGAAGTTGCGCTTTTCAATGGGACACTTGTCGCTAAAGCACTTTGTGCCTTTCAGGAAGAGCTTGATGCCTTCCCGGCGGCAGAGACGGCAAACTGCATCGGTATAACGTGCCAAGTTGTTCTCCTTTTAGATGACCGGTTTACGGGTTTGGCTTCACCCTTCGTCCCGGACAAAATCAGTTCTCAGTTCCCGGTTCTCAGTTAAGATCCAGATCTCAAATTCTTCGATTCTTCTGAGAAACGAGAACTGGGAACTGAGAACTCCCGTCGCGTCTTAGACGCGGCGTCTTTTCGGCGGACGGCAGCCGTTGTGCGGAATCGGCGTCGTGTCCTTGATGGAACGCACTTCGATTCCTGCCGCGGCCAGCGCGCGCACGGCCGACTCGCGGCCCGATCCCGGACCGCTGACGCGAACGTCAACGCTGCGGACTCCGTGATCGCGCGCCATGTTGGCCGCGTTCATTGCCGCCTGCTGCGCGGCGAATGGCGTGCCTTTACGCGATCCGCGGAAGCCGAGCGATCCCGAACTCTTCCACGACAGAACGTTGCCGTTCATATCGGTGATCGTGACGATCGTGTTGTTGAAAGAGGCCTGCACATGCACCAATCCGTGCGGAACGTGCTTGCGCTCTTTCTTCTTAAACTTCTTCGTCTTGCCTTTTTTTTCGGGAGCGGCTGTGCCGCCCGCTGCTGCTGGTTTTGCCATATCTAAGTTCTCAGTTCTCGGTTCTCAGTTCTCAGTGAGAACCAGGTCTCAATGAACTGAGAACTGGGAGCTGAGAACTGGGAACTGCTTTATGTCTTCGCTGTCGCCTTCTTCTTCTGTGCGACCGTGCCTTTGCGCGGACCCTTACGGGTGCGGGCATTCGTGTGTGTGCGCTGTCCGCGAACCGGCAGGTTCCGGCGATGCCGGAATCCGCGATACGAGCCAATTTCGATGAGCCGCTTGATGTTCATCGAAACGTCTTTGCGCAGATCGCCCTCGACGCCACCTTCGCTCTCGATGACCTGGCGGATGCGGTTGACCTCTTCTTCGTTCAGGTCCTGTATCTTCTTCCCCGCCTCGACGTTCGCCGCCTTCAGAATTCGAGTAGCGCGCGAATTGCCAATTCCGTAAATGTAAGTGAGCGCGATATTCGTGTGCTTGTTGCGCGGAAGATCGACGCCTGCAATACGTGCCATGATCCCTCTCTTGAAACCAGCCGTCAGCCCTCAGCTGTCAGCTTTCAGTAACTGCAACTGCAAGACCGTTCCGTCCTTATCCCTGCCGTTGCTTGTGTTTCGAATTCTCGCAGATCACACGCACCACACCTTTGCGGTGGATGACCTTGCACTTGTCGCAAATTTTCTTAACCGATGCTCTTACTTTCATAAATCAGTTCTCAGTTCTCAGTTGTCGGTTCTCAGTAACCGCAACTGCCATGTAGCGCCGGCATCCTCGCCGGCTGTCCCGCGGGCGTCCCGCCCACCGCTTCCGAAGCACTATTTATATCGGTACACAATCCGCCCGCGATTCAGGTCGTAGGGAGAAAGCTCGACAGCGACTTTGTCTCCCGGCAGAATGCGGATGAAGTTCTTTCTCATCTTGCCGGAAACGTGCGCCAGCACCTGGTGTTTATTTTCCAGTTCCACCTTGAACATGGCGTTCGGCAGCGGCTCAATCACAACTGCCATCACTTCAATCGCGTCTTCTTTACTCATTACCCTCCGAAAATCAGTTCTCAGTTGCCAGTTCTCAGTTCTCAGTTCTCAGTCGAAGTTCGTCCGATTCTCACCGAGAATTGAGAACCGGGAACTGAGAACTACTGGGTCAAAATTACCGGCCCTTGTTTCGTGACCGCTACGCAATGCTCGAAGTGCGCACTATGGCTGCCATCGAGCGTTACCGCTGTCCACTTATCGCTCAGGACTTTCGTCCCAGGGCCGCCAAAATTCACCATCGGCTCGATCGCCAGAACCATTCCTTCGGAAAGCTCCGCGCCCTGGCCCTTCTTGCCGAAATTCGGGATCTGCGGCGCTTCGTGCAGCTTCGTTCCGATGCCGTGCCCGACAAATTCCCGGACTACGCTGAAGCCCGCCGCTTCCACAAGCTTCTGGATCGCAGATCCAACATGCCCGATCGTATTGCCAATCTTCGCCTGCTCAATTCCCTTATAGAGCGAGGCTTCGGTCACTTCGAGCAGCTTCTTCAATTCGGCCGTCAGCGTATCGCCCACTGGCACCGTGATCGCGGCATCTCCATAATACCCATCGAAAACCACGCCGCAATCGATCGAAACAATGTCACCGGCCTTCAGCACCCGCTTCTCCGAGGGGATGCCGTGCACAATCTCCTCGTTCACCGACGTGCAAAGCACACAAGGATAACCATAGTATCCCTTGAATGCCGGCGTCGAACCCAAATCCGCAATCAACTTCTCCGCGGCCTTCTCCAGGTCCATCGTCGTTACGCCGGGTGCGACTATGCTCTTCAGATGATCGAGCACCTGACGAACGATGTGGCCGCTGTGGCGCATCTTCTCGATCTCAGGCGGCGACTTACGAATGATTTTGTCGTCCCCGAAACTCATCGTCGTTCCCGCGCGGTCACTCTCATTGCACCGAAGGCCTGCACCCGTTGTTGTGGCTGTCTATCACGCCAAAAACCTGCGCCGTCACTTCCGGCATCGCCCGGTCCGCGTTCACGGCCACCAGCCTTTCCTGCAGCCGGTAATATTCCACAAGCGGCTTGGTCTGCTTCTCGTACGCGTCCAGCCGCTCCGTAATGATCTCGGAGCGATCGTCGTTTCGCGCCATCAGCTGGGAACCATCCAAGTCGCACAACTCGTCTACGCGAGGCGGCTGGAAGTGGATGTTGTAGAGCCGTCCACAGGTGGGACACGTGCGGCGCCCGGTAAGCCGCAGCAATAATTGAGTATAGTCGACCACGAACTGGATCACAACCGGCGGGCACATCCGCGAATTTTCAAAGAACTCTTTTCGCAGAAAAGCATCGAGCCATCCTGCCTGGGCAGCCGTCCTGGGAAAGCCGTCCAAAATAAATCCACGCCGGCAATCGGGTTCACGCAAACGATGAGCCACGATGCCGTACATCAATTCGTCGGGCACCAGTTCCCCGCGGTCCATGATCGCTTTCGCTTCGAGGCCGAGACTGGTTCCCCTCGCCACGTGATCCCGCAAAAGATCGCCAGTGGAAATCTGTGGGATACCGTAGTGCTCGACAATGTGCTTGGCCTGTGTGCCCTTCCCGGCCCCTGGAGGCCCAAGAAGAATCACCGGCCCAAAATTCTGTGCGATTTCGTTGGCCATCGCAACCTAGTTCTCGGTGCTCAGTTGTCAGTTCTCAGTAAAACCCCATCAAGTTCAGTACTGTGAACCGAGAACCAGGAACTGAAAACTCGCTTACCAGCGGCGTCCGCGAATGCGGCCGCTCTTCGGCGTAAATCCATCGTAATGGCGCATGATCAGCTGCGCCTCGATCTGCGTAACCGTATCCATGGCCACGCCGACGACGATCAACAACGATGTACCGCCGAAGTAAAAATTCACGCCCAATCCGTTCGTCACCCACGTCGGCAGATTCTCAAATACCCGCCCCAGCAGCGGCAGGTGGTTCAGTTTGATGCCGGCGATCATCCACTCCGGAATCAGCGAAATCAGAATCAGATAAAGCGCTCCCACCAGCGTGATGCGCGTTAGCACATCGTTGATGAAATCGGCGGTGCGCTTGCCCGGCCGGATGCCTGGGATAAACCCTCCCCACTTCCGCATGTTGTCGGCCACCTCGTTCGGGTTGAACACAATCGAGATGTAGAAGTACGCGAAGAAAATGATGCCAAGGCAATATAGCAGCGTATAGAGAGGCTCGCCCCATTTCAGCCAGTCGAGCATCGGGCCAATCACGCGATTATTGTGCAATGGCGCGGCCAGCATTTGCGGCAAGGCTAAAATCGAGGACGCGAAGATGACCGGCATCACACCGCCGGCGTTCACGCGCAGCGGCAGGTGAGTCGACTGCCCGCCCATCACTTTTCGCCCGATCACCCGCTTGGCATATTGCACGGGAATGCGCCGCTCGCTGCGTTCGACGTAGACAATGAACGCGACGACCGCGATCATCAGGACGATCAGAATGACCAGCGCCGGGACGGTGAACGCTCCCCAGGCAGCGGTCTTCGCTTTATCAAGCAGGTCGGCGACGCCCCGCGGCAAGCCGACCACGATGCCGGCAAAGATCAGGAGCGACATCCCGTTGCCGATGCCGCGCTCGGTAATCTGTTCGCCCAGCCACATGATGAACGCCGAACCGGTGGTCAGGGTCAGCATCGTCATCAGAACAAATCCGGGGCCGGGAAAATTGACAAAGTCGCCCGCTTTTTCAAGGCTGATGGCGATGCCAAATGACTGAATAGCGCTCAAGATGACGGTCAGATAGCGCGTCCATTGGGTGATCTTTTTCCGGCCCAACTCACCCTCTTTCTGCAATTTCGCCAGTGGCTCGTACACCACCGTGAGCAATTGCAGAATGATGGATGCCGTAATGTACGGCATGATGCCGAGCGCGAAAATCGTCAGCCGGCGCAGATTTCCGCCGCTAAACAGATCGACGAAACCGAGAACGCTGCCGCGGTTCTGTTCGAAGAATTGCGCCAACCGGTCGCCGTTGATGCCCGGCGTTGGAATGTGGCCGCCGATGCGGTACACGGCGAGCAGGCCAAGCGTAAAGAGCACGCGCTTGCGAAGATCGGGAACCCGGAATATGTTCGCCAGCTTTTCCAACATTACTGCAAGACCTCGAACTTGCCGCCTGCCTTGGTGATTTTTTCCTGGGCCGTCTTGGAAAATTTGTGGGCGTGAACGTTGAGCGCCAATGTCAGTTCGCCGTTGCCGAGAATCTTGACGGGCGCTTTGCCGTTGACCACGCCGGCTTTTTTCAGCACATCGGGCGTAATCTCCGTTTCGCCAAGCGAGGCCAGGCGATCCAGGTTCACAACGTCATATTCCTCGCGGAAAATATTCGTAAAACCGCGCTTGGGAATACGGCGATGCAGCGGCATCTGGCCGCCTTCAAATCCGCGGATCAGGCGCGCGCCGGTACGGGACCACTGTCCCTTATGGCCGCGGGTGGAAGTCTTGCCCATGCCCGAACCCATGCCGCGTCCAACGCGCTTCTTATTCGTGTTTGCTTTGCCCGGTGCTTTGATCGTCGAAAGATTCATAGTTAAACCCTTAAGGTCTCAGGTCTTAGGTGTCAGGTCTCAGAAAAACCTGTCACCTTACGATTTTCCTGACACCTGATACCTGACGCCTGAGACCTATCCTACAATCTCCACCAGATGCGGAATCTTCTTCACCATGCCGCGGATGGCCGACGTATTCGGCCGCTCAATAATCTGGTTCAGCCGGGTAAAGCCCAGCCCCTTGACTACTCTCTTGTATTTCAAAGGCGTGCAGATGGCCGACCTGACCAATTTGATCTGGATCGTGCCTTCCGATTTTGATGTCTTAGCCGTCATTTCACTTCCTCGGTCGTTAGTCGTTGGTCGTTAGTCGTTGACGAGCATCGTTTGCCACCGACTAACGACTAACGACTAGCTTTGCTACAACTCTTGCACCGACTTGCCGCGTAACGCGGCCACGTCTTCTCTGTTCTTGAGTTTCTTCAGTGCATCAAACGTCGCCTTGATCACGTTGTGCGGATTGGTCGTGCCAATCGATTTGGTCAGCACATTCTGCACTCCCGCCGAGGTCATCACCGCTCGCACCGCGCCGCCGGCAATCACGCCCGTGCCTTCCGGGGCTGGCTTCAGCAGCACCATTCCCGAACCATAGCGTCCGAGCACCGTATGCGGCACCGTCGTCTGCGTCAGGTTAATCCGCATCAGATTCTTCTTCGCCGATTCAATTCCCTTGCGGATCGCCTGCGGAACTTCCTTGGCCTTGCCCGAACCATAGCCGACGACAGCCGCCGACGGATCGCCGACCACCACCAGAGCCGCGAACGACAGGTTCTTGCCGCCCTTGACGACCTTGGTCACACGGTTGATCGAGACCACCTGGTCCTTCAACTGATACGCACCCGCATCGAGTTTCTTAATTACTGTTGGCATTCTGAAATCTCATTTCTTAAACTCGGCTCTTGCCTCTCGCTGTTGGGCTCTCGCAAACCTTATGGTTGCTCGTAGCTCGCGGCTCGAAGCTCGCAGCTCAAAATTGCAATCCCGCTTCGCGCGCTGCATCGGCCACTGCCTTGATGCGCCCGTGATAAATGTAACCGCCGCGGTCGAACACCACCTTCGTGATGCCCTTCTGCTTGGCCATTTCGGCGATCTTCTTGCCAATCGTCTTGGCCGACGCCACGTTGCCTCCCGTGACGCGCTCGCCCTTCTTGCCCATGGCCGTAGAAGCCGCAGCCAGGGTTACACCCTGAAGGTCGTCGATCACCTGAGCGTAAATATGATTCAGCGAACGATACACATTCAGCCGCGGACGCTCCGCCGTGCCGATGACCTTCTTGCGAATGCGGTCGTGTACCCGCTGCCGCGTTTGATTTTTTGAATTCTGTCTCAGCATTTCTCAAAGCCCTCAGCTATCAGCCGTCAGCCGTCAGTAAAATCACATCAGCCCGTAACTTAGAAACGGAGGGCTGATGGCTGACGGCTGAGAGCTATTTTGCTCCCGTCTTGCCAACCTTCTTCTTCAACCGCTCGCCGCTGTAACGCACACCCTTGTTCTTGTACGGATCGGGCGGACGCAACGAGCGCATCTCGGCCGCAACCTGTCCGACCTTCTGCCGGTCGATACCGGTCAACGTCAGCTTGGTCTGCTTCGGGTCGACGGCGCACTCGACGCCCGTGGGCAGCGGATATTCAATCGGGTGCGAATACCCCAGACTGAATACGACCGTCCCCTTGCCCTTCAGTTCGGCGCGATAGCCGATGCCGACAATTTCCAGGTCCCGGGTCCAGCCCTTGGTGACGCCTTCCATCGCGTTGTTGACGAGCGCGCGCGCCAGACCATGCACCGCGGCCTGCGAGTCGTTCTCGCGGATCGCAACCAGGTTGCCGTCCTTCTGCTCCACCTTGATGCCGGAGGGAAGAGGCGTGTCCAGTTTGCCCTTCGGCCCCTGCAACAGCACCGTGTTGCCTTCAATTTTGACCGTGACGCCCTTGGGGATCGCGATCGGTTTTTTTCCAATTCGTGACATAGCTTTTAGCTCTCAGCTCTCAGCTATCAGCCATCAGCTACATCTCAGCGGTTTAACTGACGGCTGAGGGCTGATAGCTGAAAGCGTCTCTACCAAACTTCGCACAATAATTCGCCGCCCAGGCCCTGCCTGCGCGCCTGACGGCCCGTCATCACGCCCTTGGGCGTGGTCAGAATGTTGATGCCCAGCCCGCCGAGCACCCGCGGAATCTCGGTGCGGCGTACATACACGCGGCAGCCCGGACGCGAAACGCGCGCCAGATTCGAAATCACGGCTTCATTATTGTTGCCGTACTTCAAATACACGCGCAGCAGTTTGTGCCCTTCTTCTTCCGTGGGCTTGAAGTTCGCGATATAGCCCTCTTCCTTCAGGATGCGGGCGATCTCCGTCTTCAGCTTGGAAGCCGGGATATCCACCTTCTGGTGACGCGCGCGAATCGCATTGCGAATGCGCGCCAGCATGTCTGCGACCGGATCGGTCAACCTCATCGTTTGCTTCTCCTCGAGCCGCCCGTTCGCTCCGCAATCAGCGGAGAACCTGCGGCAGCTTGCTCACTTATGCCGTTCTCTATTCGTCGTTCGCTAAAACCGTGCGAACAGCGAAAAGCGAACAGCGGCTTTTCTACCACGACGACTTCGAAACCCCAGGAATCTCGCCCCGCAGCGCCAATCCTCGGAAACACAAACGGCAAATGCCGAACTTCCGGAGGAAGGCGCGCGGACGCCCGCAAATCTTGCAGCGGTTGTGCTTGCGCGACGAAAACTTGGGGAGTTTCCTGTTGCGCGGTTTAGTCTTGCTCTCCGCGCCATCCTTGACTCGTTTTGCTGTTGTAGCCACTTAGCTTCTAGCTCCTGGCTGCTAGCTTTTAGCAACCCTTGTGTTGCGAATTTCGGTCTAACCTCTGAAATCTGACCTCTTACCTCTGACCTCTCAATCACGCCCTGAACGGCATGCCCAGATGTTTCAGCAAACTCCGCGCCTGATCGTCCGAGCGCGCCGTGGTCACAATCGTCACGTTCATGCCCTTCAGCTTATCGACCTTCGAGTAATCGATCTCCGGGAAGATCAACTGATCGTGCAAGCCAATCGTGTAATTACCGCGGCCATCAAACGACTTGGTCGAAACGCCGCGAAAGTCGCGAACGCGCGGCAGCACGATGCTGACCAGGCGATCGAAAAATTCGTACATACGGTCCCCGCGCAGCGTAACCATGGCGCCAATCGGCATGTTCTCGCGGACCTTGAACGCAGCAATCGATTTCTTCGCTTTCGTCACTACCGGCTTCTGGCCTGTGATCTGCCCGAGTTCGTTGACTGCCGGATCCATGATCTTCGCGTTCTGTGTCGCCTCGCCCACACCCATGTTCACGACGATCTTATTCAGCCGTGGCACCGCCATCGGATTCTTGAGTTCCAGTTCCTTGGCCAGCGCGACAGCGACTTCTTTTTCAAAGCGCACGCGCAGCCGAGGGCGCTCCTTTGCCGAATGCCGCGGAGCTTCCGGCCCTGCCTTGGGCTCTTCGGCCGCATGCTTCTCGGCCTTGCCAGGTTTCCCGGCTTTCGCCTTTTTCTGATCGTCCTTCTTCTGTTCTTCTTTCGCCATGTCCGTTGCTGCCTTCTCCACCACGGTTTCGGAGTGGTTACCGGTTCGTGAGGAATTTTGTAACTTCGTAATCCGGTAATTTTGTATTTTGAAACCTGGGTCGTTTTTGAATTACAAAATTACCCGATTCCCAAATTACCAAATCACTTGTCCAGCGTCGTCCCGCACTTCTTGCAGACGCGCACTTTCCGGTCGCCCTGCACCGCGTGCCCAATCCTCACCGGACCACACGTCGGACAAACCAGCGCCACGTTCGACAACGGGATCGGCCGCTCCTGCTCGGCGATGCCGCCCTTAATGTTGCGCTGTGGATTCGGCCGCACGTGTTTCTTCACGGTCATAACGTGCTCTACCAGCACTCGGCCCTCGTCGGGCATCACCCGCAGCACACGTCCTTCTTTTCCCCTGTCGCGCCCCGTCATCACCTTGACGGTATCGTTCCGCCGTATATCCACTCGCTTATGCTCTGCCGATATTGCAGTTCCCATTTCGTCAATCCTTCTCGCCAATTCTTCGGCCGCCGGCCGCCCTGGCAGCCTCGCGTTTCCTGAGGCCTGATACCTGACACCTAAAGCACTTCCGGCGCCAGCGACACAATCTTCAAAAACTTCTTTTCGCGCAGTTCGCGCGCCACGGGACCGAAAACACGCGTCCCCACCGGCTCACCCGTCTCGTTGATCAGCACCGCCGCGTTCTGATCGAAGCGGATATAGGTGCCATCGCGGCGGCGATGCTCTTTGCGCGTCCGCACGATGACCGCCTTCACCACTTTGCCCTTTTGCACCTGCCCGTCGGGCGCGGCTTCTTTCACGCTCGCCGTGATCACATCGCCCAGTCCCGCGTGCAGACCGGTCGAGCCGCCGAGCGGCATGATCATCTGTAGCTTGCGCGCGCCGGAGTTATCGGCGACCTCGAGCATGGATCTCATCATTACGGCCATGTTCGTTTCTCCCTTCGCCCGTTAGCTGCCCGCCGCAACATCGGCGTCGGCAACGATTTCCGGCACCAGCGCCGTCTTGCGCACAATCTCTTTCAGCGTCCAGCGCTTCAACCGCGACAGCGGGCGCGATTCTTCAATCCGCACCACGTCGCCGATATGCGCGTCGTTCTTCTCGTCGTGCGCATAAAATTTCTTGCGGATCGAAATCACGCGTCCATAAAGAGGATGCGCCTTCTGACGCGTCACTTCGACCACAATCGTCTTCTTCATCTTGTTCGACGTGACCTTGCCGATCAGGATCTTGTGGCTCGGCTGCCGTGGCTGGCCTGTAGTTTCCGCCATGCTATTTCTTCTCCGTATTCTGCGCGGCCAATTCCTGCTCGCGCAGGATGGTTTTCACGCGCGCGATGTCGCGGCGCAGCCCGCGAATCTTCTTCAGGCTCTCGGTCTGTCCCATATTCAGCTGAAACTTCAGCTTGAAGAGCTGGTCCGCCAGATCGCGTTCCTGGTGCTTCAGCTCGACATCGGTTGAATTGCGAATCTTCTCAGCTTTCATAAAATCGGTTCTCAGTTCTCAAAATTGCGGCCGTCGCTAACAGTCTGTTTGCTCGTAGCTGGTAGCTCGCGGCTTCTTTCCTACAGCACGTCGCGCTTCACGAACGCCGTGCGCAGCGGCATTTTGTGCGAGGCCAGACGCATCGCTTCGCGCGCCTCTGTTACCGTCACGCCTTCCATTTCAAACAGAATCTTGCCCGGCTTCACCACGGCAACCCAGTGATCGGGAGCGCCCTTGCCCTTGCCCATACGGGTTTCGGCAGGCTTCTTGGTGACTGGCTTATCCGGAAACAGCCGGATCCAAATTTTGCCGCCGCGCTTCACAAAACGCGTCATAGCCACGCGGCTTGCTTCGATCTGCCGGTCGGTAATCCAGCCCGGCTCCAGCACTTTCAGCCCATACTGGCCGAACGCGAGTTCCGACCCGCGCCAGGCCTTCCCGGTCATGCGCCCGCGCTGCTGCTTGCGGTACTTAACTTTTTTCGGCATCAACATAAAATCAGTTCTCAGTTCTCAGTTGTCAGTTCTCAGCAAGAGCTCAAAACCTTACGGCTTTTCACCTCTGACCTCTTACTTCTGACCTCTGACTTTAAAAAGCTCCGGTTGTCGGCACTTCCCTCGCCGGCGTCGCTTCGCGCTTCTTGGTCGGCAGAATCTCGCCTTTATAAACCCAGCACTTCACGCCGATCACGCCATACGTCGTGCGCGCTTCGGTGAATCCGTAATCGATATCCGCGCGCAGCGTGTGCAGCGGCAGACGGCCCTGCAAATACCATTCCGAGCGCGCGATTTCGTTGCCATTCAGCCGGCCGCTCACGCGAACCTTAATCCCCTTACAGCCAAAACGCAGCGCCGAATCCACCGACTTCCGCATCGCGCGGCGGAATCCCACGCGCTTCTCGAGCTGCAGCGCAATCGATTCCGACACCAGTTGCGCATCGAGCTCCGGCTTGTGCACTTCTTGAATATCGACGTGCACCTCACGCGAGGTCCGCTTCTGCAGTTCCTGCTTCAGCTTGTCGATTTCCGCGCCTTTACGGCCAATGATGATTCCCGGCCGCGCCGTCTTGATAATGATGCGCAGCTTATTGCCCGGACGCTCGATCTCGACCGAGCTCACACCCGCCGACTTCAGCTTGTCCTTCAGCTCGGCCTTCAGCTTGACGTCTTCAAGCAGCAGCTTGTCGTAGTCGCGCTCGACAAACCAGCGCGACTTCCACGGCTTGGTGTAGCCGAGCCGAAAACCGTAAGGATGGACTTTTTGTCCCATAGTTGCTCCTAAAACCTTTTCAGTCGTTCGTCCTTAGCCATTGGTCGTTAGCAACCCAAGTTCCCAAACGACTAACGACTGCCAGCCAGCGACCGTTCTACTTCTTTGCCGTCGCCTTTTTTGCGACTGCCTTCTTTTTTGCCGGTGCCTTAGCCTTAGCCTTTGGCTTTGCCGGAGACACCGTCTTCGTTCCCTCGCCTGCCGTATGCGCGACTGAATCGCCGTTCCGGGTGCGTTCGGCGAGCACAATCTCAATGTGCGCAATCCGCCGCACATAGCGAAACGCACGGCCCATCGGCGCCGGCCGAACGCGCTTCATTCGAGGCCCATCGTTCGCCGCTGTGTGCTTCACGTACAGATTGTCGACGTCGACATCCAGGCCTTTTTCGCCGCTCAGAAAATTCGCGTTGTCGATGGCCGACTGCAGCAGCTTGGCGACCGTCGCGGCCACGCGCTTCTTGGTGAACGCCAGCGTATTGCGCGCTTCTTCAACGCGGCGCCCGCGGATCAAATCCAGCACCAGCCGCGCCTTCTGCGGCGAAACTCGCATGTATCGTGCTTCAGCTCGAAATTCCATAATCGTTTTTTGCCTTTAGCTCGTAGCTCACGGCTCGTAGCTCGAAGCTGTTTTTATGCCTTCGGCGCAGACGGCGCAGACGGAGTAATTGCCCCCGGCCCGCCGGGTATGCCCGCCGGTTTCGCGGCTGTTTCGGTCGCCGCCTTCATCGAGTGTCCCTTGAACTGGCGCGTAAAGCTGAACTCTCCCAGCTTGTGCCCCACCATGTTCTCGGTCACATACACCGGAATGAATTTCTTTCCGTTATGCACCGCGATCGTGTGCCCCACCATCTCCGGGATAATCGTCGAGCGCCGCGACCATGTCCGCTGCACTTTCTTCTCATTGCGCGCATTCATGCCTTCGATCCGCAACGCCAGATGCTGATCGATAAACGGCCCCTTTTTTGTCGAACGTGCCATAAGTCAGTTCTCAGTTCTCAGTTCCCGGTTCTCAGTAAATCCAAACCGGGTCTCTGGTGCTTCCTCGTAACTCTGAAACCTGTGAAATTTTGTAACTCGTAGTCTTTGTCGCTACAAGCCTGTTACCTAACTCTTCTTCCTGCGGCTCACAATGAACGTGTCCGTGCGCTTGTTGTTCCGCGTCTTATAGCCGCGCGTCGGCTGGCCCCACGGCGTTACAGGATGCCGACCGCCAGAAGTCTTTCCTTCGCCGCCGCCGTGCGGATGGTCGACCGGGTTCATCGAAACACCGCGGTTATGCGGACGCTTGCCCACCCAGCGCGTGCGTCCCGCTTTGCCCCAGGTCACGTTTTCGTGATCCACATTGCCGACTTGCCCGATTGTCGCCAGGCAGTCCAGCAGAATTTTTCTGGTTTCGCCCGAAGGCAGCTTCACTAGGCCGTAGTCGCCTTCTTTTGCGACCAACTGCGCCGAACCGCCCGCCGAACGCACCATCTGCGCGCCCTTGCCCGGCTTTAGTTCCAGGTTGTGAATCGTTGTGCCGGGAGGAATATTGCGCAACGGCAGCGCGTTCCCCACCAGAATGTCGGCCTCGGGACCACTCAAAATCTTCTGCCCGACTTTCAATCCATCGGGCTGCACGATGTAGCGCTTCTCACCGTCGGCATAGCTCAGCAGCGCAATTCGCGCCGAGCGGCCGGGATCGTATTCGATCGTGACCACCGTCGCCGGAATGCCGTGCTTGTCGCGCTTGAAATCGATCAGGCGCAGCTTGCGCTTATTGCCGCCGCCACGAAACCGCATGGTCGTGTCGCCGGAATTGCGCCGCCCGCCGGACCGTATCTTGCCTTCCACCAGCGGCTTGTGCGGCTTCGTCGACGTGATGTCGTCGGTCGTCAAATGCGTGCGGTAGCGCAGCGTCTGCGTCGTCGGTCTGTATGTCTTGATTGCCATATCTAGCTCTCAACTCTCAGCTCTCAGTTTTCCGTCGCCGTTTTCACTGATGGCTGACGGCTGATAGCTGTTTTACAGATTCTGTGCGTACTCCGGCATCTTCTCGCCGGTCTTCAAACGTACGTACGCCTTTTTCCAGTCCGGACGGTAGCCGGAAAACTTGCCCCGCCGCCGCTCCTTGCCCGGATAATTCGCCGTGCGCACCGAAGCGACTTTCACTTTGAAGATCGCCTGCACAGCTTGTTTGATCTCGGTCTTCGTCGCCTTGGGCGCAACCTGGAACACCAGAGTGTTCTGGGTTTCCTTAATGCCCAGGCCCTTTTCCGTGATTACCGGCTTTTGAATGATCTGATATGCGGATTTCATCAGGCCACCTCCGCCTTACGCGAACGCCGCGCTGGCTTCTTCTTCTCGGCTGCCGGCTCGGCCGCGTGGTCGCGGCGTGACGATGTCTTCCTCAGCGAGTCCTGCAGCCTTTCCAGCGCCGGCTGCGCGAAGATCACGTGCGTGTAGCGCATTATGTGATACGGATGCACTTCGTTCGCCTTCACCAGTGCGAGGCCCTGAATGTTGCGCGAACTCAGCTCCAGGTTCTTGTTCTCCACGCTCGAAACATCGACCAGTAGAGTTGTCCCCTCGACCTTGAGCTTTCCCAGAGCTTCCGTAAACGCCTTCGTCTTCGGCTCTTTGATCTCAAACGAATTCACCACGATCAGTTTCCCGTCGGCAAACTTCGCCGCCAGCGCCGAACGCAGCGCGCCCAGCAGCTTCTTCTTCGGGAAAGCATAGTCATAGGAGCGCGGTTGCGGTCCATGAACCGTGCCGCCATGCCGCCACAGTGGAGACCGGATCGAGCCAATACGCGCCCGCCCCGTTCCCTTCTGCTTCCAAAGCTTCTTGCCCGAACCGGAAACCCGCCAGCGGTTTTTCGTAGCGTGCGTGCCCGCGCGGCCAGCGGCGCGATAATGCGTCACCGCTTCCCAGAGCAGGTCTTCGTTGACCGCGCCGAAAACCTCGTCGGCCAAATCAATCGTCCCGACCTTCGCCCCGCTCAGATTGTGTACATCGATAGTTGCCATATCGTCTTTAGCTTTTCTGACCACTGGCCACTGGCCACTGATCACTGGTTTAGCCCTTCTTCGCCGCTCTCTTCGCTGCCTTCAACGGATCGACTGTCGCCGAACCCGCAAATCCACGGCGCTCTCTAGGCGGCTTCTTAGCCTTATTAATAATGAGGTATCCGCCATTCGGCCCCGGAACGCTGCCTTCTACCACCAGCAGATTGTCGTCTTTATCGACGCCCAGAATCCGCAGGTTGCGCGTCGTGATGCGCGTATTTCCCATGTGTCCCGACATCCGCATCCCTTTAAACACACGCGATGGAAATGCCGAAGAACCGATCGAACCCGTGATCTGGAACATCGATCCATGCGACTTCGCGCCGCCTGCGAAGTGATGGCGCTTTACAACGCCCTGAAAACCGTGCCCCTTGCTGGTCCCGACGATATCCACAAACTTTTCGCCGTCGAAAATATCCACCAGCACGCGATCGCCAACTTTCAACGCGCCATCTGTGTTCTCGGTGGGCGCTTCCACTTCAATCGGAACCTCGCGCAGAAATTTCGCCGGAGGCAGATTGTTCTTGCCAAAATGTCCGCGCATCGCCTTGGTCAGTTTCTTTTCCTTCACGAACTCAACCAGGCCAAGCTGCGCGGCGGCATATCCATCCCGCGTCTCGCTCTTATGCTGCGTGATCACGCAAGGACCCGCCTGCAATACCGTCGCCGGCCGCACCTCGCCCTTCGAATCGAAGAGCTGCGTCATGCCGACTTTTTTTCCCAGAATTCCTGCAACCTTTGCCATTTCCTTCTCCGTTCCCAGCTTGGCTCGTCGTCTATTCAACGGCGGCTATTGGCTGGTGAAGCCTTTCGGCTTGCTCGTAGCTCGAAGCTCATAGCTCGCGGCTACTTATGTTCCTTACCGAACGCCTTAATCTCCACATCCACACCCGCCGGCAGATCGAGCTTCATCAGCGCGTCCACCGTTTGCTGCGTCGGCTCCAAAATATCGAGCAGGCGCTTGTGCGTCCGGATCTCAAACTGTTCCCGCGACTTCTTATCCACGTGCGGCGAACGCAGCACGCAGTATTTGTTCTTCATCGTAGGCAGCGGAATCGGTCCGGCGATCTGCGCGCCTGTGCGCTTCGCCGTCTCCACGATCTCGCCCGTCGACTGATCCAGAATGCGATAGTCGTAGGCTTTCAGCCTTATGCGAATTCTCTCTTGTGCACTCACTGTTTTTTCTCTCTAACCCCTCCCGGCATTTCCGGGAGGAAAGAACTGGCGGAATGTCGCAATCCGCGTTTTAGGTTTTACTTCTGCAATCTGACCTCTTACCTCTGACCTTGCCTTACTGAATAATCTCCGCGATCGTGCCTGCTCCTACCGTGTGCCCGCCTTCGCGAATCGCGAACCGCAAGCCCTTTTCCAT
>Ga0182030_10000063_pt1 | contig 150619 bp, 138 predicted proteins | sample 812S3MmetaG_FD_121299 | JGI IMG/M metagenome (GOLD analysis project Ga0182030, IMG submission 121299) | Permafrost microbial communities from Stordalen Mire, Sweden - 812S3M metaG (Illumina Assembly) | ecosystem: Environmental > Terrestrial > Soil > Wetlands > Permafrost | place: Sweden... | reverse complement strand
TGCACCATCGGCGTGACCTTCATACCGACGGCAACGGGATTAGCTACTGGCACGCTGAGCGTGAGCGATAGCGCCAACAACAGTCCGCTGACAGTGAGTCTCTCAGGGACTGGCGACTAAGGAGTTCCTCTGTCTGCAACTTCAGCCCCGCAGCAATGCGGGGCTTGACCTTGCTCGCTGCGCATACGATCCGGGCTTTTCTGTTGCCGACGGCCACCTGTTTCATCCTGCTCATACGCGCTGTGTGGGACAAGCACATTTACAACACACTTAAACAATCCTTGGGCATTCCTGGGTAGCGCGATTGCCGGCGGCGTTCCCCGGCGAGTTTTTCTGAAGATCCGGAGTAGCCAAAGCTCAGAAGTCAATTGCCTTTGGCGAGGCGGTTTCGGGCTTTTCCACAGAATTCCAGCTGGCTCCGATTTTCGTAAAGCGAAGATAAGGCGAAGCTTGGCGCCGGGAACCTTTCCCGTAAACGCAATCGGTAGTGGTCATCTGCGTGGTAAACCGCAAGATCTAGCGAGCGTCACTTTCAGTCCCATATTGGAATCTCAACCTGAAACTTTGGTATTGACAATAAACCAGTTAGGCGTAGGATGTGGTCAAAAGTGGTAAGAAGTGGAATCAACTATAGAGGTCGGGGCAAGAAAGCACCAATTTCGGAGCGCCAGTGGAATTAATGACTGACACCCCCAAAAAGAGCCCAAACGAACCCGATTCCACTTGCTTTGTGACCGCTTCTACCTCCCTCGTGATGCTGGTGGCTGTGGTAGCAGCCAGAACTCAACGGAGCCCAGAAACAAGCAGGGCGCATGTTTCGCGGAAATCACCCAACTCGCGTGGACGAAAAAGGACGGCTCAAAGTCCCCGCGGAATACAAGCGCGTGATCGACGAAAAATATGCGCAGAAATTCTACATCACGAGTCTGGACGGCGTAATTGGCCAGATATATCCCTTCGAGGAATGGGAACGGATCGAGCAGAGGCTAGCTTCGCTCTCGACGTTCAATCCCACGAAGAAGAAGTTTTTGACGCGCACGAATTATTACGGGCAGGTCGTAGAGATGGACGGGCAGGGGCGCCTGCTGATCCCTCAGATTTTGCGTGAGTCGGCGCAGCTTCGCGGGGAAGTGGCAGTGCTCGGCAATCTGACCTACCTGGAAGTGCGGAACATGGAAGCGCTCGACAAGGACATCAAAGAGCCCTTCACGGATGACGACACTAAGACGCTCGACAACCTGGGCATCTAGCGGCAATGGGTTTTGGAGAAAACATCCCCGAGCGGGGTGGACGTGGGCAGGCTGGCCACGTTCCGGTTCTTTTAAAAGAAGCGATCGATTTTCTGGCCATACAGCGTGGCGGAACTTATCTGGATGCCACGGTGGGCCTGGGCGGGCACAGTATCGAAATAGCAAAACGCCTCGGCGCACCGGGACATTTGATTGGCTTCGATAAGGATCCGGCGGCGCTGGAAAGGGCGACGGCAGTTCTCAGTTCTCAGTTCCCGGTTCTCAGTAACGACGCTGACGAGGGACTGGCGAGTGAGGGGCGGCAATCGAGGTTGGATTGGCCTACGGTTTCGCTGATACATGCTTCGTTTGCGGAGATGGGGGAGCGGATGGCTCCTGCATCCTTGGACGGAATTTTAGCCGACTTGGGCGTGAGCAGTTTGCAGCTCAGCGACCCAGAGCGCGGATTTAGCTTTCAGGCGGAAGGACCGCTCGACATGCGGATGAACCCGATGTCGGGCGAGACCGCCGAACAAGTGGTAAACCACCTCGACGAGCGCGAGCTTGCCGATGTGATTTACGAATTCGGTGAGGAAAGGAGGTCGCGGAGAATCGCCAGAGCCTTGGTCCGGTCGCGGCCGATACAGACGACAAAGCAACTCGTTGACGTCATATCAGCCGCGGCCCGGTCCATGAAACATGAGCGTATTCATCCGGCGACCCGAACTTTTCAGGCTCTCCGAATATTCGTAAACCGTGAACTGGACGATCTGAAAGCACTGCTGGAGGCTGCGCCTCGCGTGCTGAAGCCGGGCGGAAGGCTGGTGGTGATCAGCTTTCATTCGCTCGAAGACAGGATCGTGAAGGATGCGATGCGCGAGGGCGCAAAGCAAGGCTTGTACCGGCTGCTGACAAAAAAGCCGGAGATCGCGACCGAAGAAGAGATTGAAAGCAATCCGCGATCGCGCAGCGCAAAGATGCGCGCGGCGGAAAGAATTTAGCGTTCGTCCGGAGAAACTGCCGGGCTCCCGGTGCGGGGATTGTAAAGCGCGCCGGGTAAAGATTTTAGGAGAGCGGTAGAGACAGGAGCGCCGGCCATCCCGCCGGCAAAGGCATCAGCAAGCCAAGTTCTGTGGTGGAGTTATTCCGGAGCGGCCAAGCAGGAAAAAACAATAAGGCCCTGTCCGGAAAGGAAATCGGAATATTCGCAATGATGTTTACCGGCACACTCATCGAAGATCTGATCGCGACGGTCGAGCGCACGGCACAATCGCACGAGACCGCTGGCCAGGACTTCCGCGTTCCCGACGTTTGGATCGCCGGGGACAGCACCAATTACGAATCGAAACTTCCCGTTTGGCACGAGTCTGGAGTCGCATAATGAGCGCGGCCGTAGCGTTACAACCAATTCATTCCGATCGGCGCAAGTCCTGCTGGCTGGGCACGCCGGAAATCTATTTCCGCAAGCGCATCGACAATTCGCGCCTGGTGAAGGTGGAAGATCCGCGCCGCGAGCGAGAGATGCGGATCTTCGGAGTAGTGTTGTGCCTCTTGTTTCTATTGGTCATGGGCTACGCGCTGCAACATTTCCGCGCCATTGAGTATGGCTACAAGATAGAAGCTCTGCGCAATCAGCGCGACGGCCTGGCTGGCATGAATCAGGCATTGCGTCTGGAAGAAGCGTCGCTGCGCGATCCCAAGCGGATCGATCTGATGGCTCGGCAACTGGGGCTGCAAGCGCCCGATCCCGGCCAGGTGATTCAGATGGATACCATTGCCGATCCGGGTGCGCCAGTAATGGCCAGCGTCAAGCCGGTGGTTGTGGTCGCGGCGCAGTAAGACAGTTCTCAGTTCCCAGTTCTCAGTTCTCCGCTGGATGCCTTTTGCTGAGAACTGAGAACTGAGAACTGGGAACTGAAATGGCATCATCCTCCAACAGCGCACGAATCCGTATTTACACCTTGTCGGGACTGCTCTGCCTGTGGGTGGTGGTCATCTGCGTTCGCCTGGTTTATCTCCAGATATTCTGCTACGGCGATTTCGAGCGCCGCGCGCAGCACCAGCAGCAGCGCAGCTTCGACCTCTCGGCGCGCCGCGGCGTTATCTACGATCGTGCTGGCCACGAGTTGGCGATGTCCATCGACGTGGACTCGGCCTTCATCGTACCGACCGAAACCCCCGATCTCGCCAATACTGTCAGCCTGATTTCCCGCATCACGAAAGACGATCCGCGCGTGGTTCTCGCCGATTGCAAAGCTCACAAAACATTTTGCTGGGTTGCAAGAAAGGCCGATGCGGAAACCGTGGAGCGCATACGCTCACTCAACCTCCAGGGCATTCACTTTCAGAAAGAGCCGAAGCGTTTTTATCCAAAGCGTGAACTGGCTGCGCAGGTTCTCGGCTACGTTGGAACCGACGATCAAGGCCTAAGCGGACTGGAACGCGAGTTCAACGATCGACTCGAAGGCAGGCCGGGCAAGCTGATGATCTCGGTCGATGCGCGCAAGCGCTGGTTTGCGAGCGTCGAAAAACAGCCGGAACCCGGCGACAACCTTGTTCTCACCATCGATCAAAATATTCAGTACATCGCCGAGCGCGAACTTGACCGTGGCATGGAAGAGACGAAAGCCATTGCGGGCACGGTGGTTGTCGAAAATCCGCATACCGGGGAGATTCTGGCGCTCACGAATCGGCCGACATTCAATCCAAACAACAAAAAGGAAATCCGGCCCGAATCGCTGAAAGACCGCGCTGTGAGCGACATCTACGAGCCCGGCTCCACGTTCAAGATGGTCACTATCTCCGCCGGCCTGGAAGAAAAAGTCACGCGGCCCGACGAAATGTTCGACTGCCAGATGGGCTCGATTGTCATCAACGGCATGCGCATCCGCGACAGCAGGCCCCACGGCATGCTCTCCGTCTCCGACATCATTGCCGAGTCGAGCGACGTCGGTGCAATCAAAGTCGGGATGCGCCTTGGCAACGAACGTTTCTACAAATACATTCGCGCCTTCGGATTCGGACAGCAGACCGGCATTGAACTGCCTGGCGAAACGCGCGGCATGACGAAACCAGTCGAACGCTGGTCGAAGGTCTCGTTCGCGGCGATCTCGATGGGGCAGGAAATTGGCATTTCGGCCGTGCAACTCACGGCATTGATTTCGACGATTGCAAATGACGGGGTGCGGGTTCCGCCGCGCATCGTCGCCGGAACAGTCACGCCTCAGAATGGGCCTCAGACCGTGGCGTTCCAGCCCGCCCAAGGCACGCGCGTGGTTTCGTCGCTGACGGCGGCACAGATGCGCCAGATGTTGCAAGGAGTCGTGCTGCACGGCACAGGCCGCAAGGCGATCCTTGAAGGCTATACTTCGGCGGGAAAAACAGGGACTGCGCAGAAGGTCGATCCTGCGACCCACGCTTACTCCAAAACAAAATATGTCGGCTCGTTTGCCGGCTTCGCGCCGATTAACAATCCGCAGATCGCGGTCGTGGTGATTCTCGATTCCGCCGTGGGCTTGCATCAGGGCGGACAAGTTTCTGCGCCGATCTTTCAGCGCATCGTGCAGCAAGTACTCGAGTATCAGCACGTGCCGCACGATGTGGAACTGCCCGCCAGCCGCCAGCTCTTAGCTCGCCGCAACGTGCCGGAGACAACTCTCGACGAAAGCTCGCCCGATCACCTGGGCGAGAACCTCGATATGAGTGATGCGGGGATCGAGCCATTTTCGAGCACGGCAAGTCTGTCGCAGACAAAATCCGCGAGCGCATCTGCGGGAGATGCAAAGCAAGCCGGCATCGCCTCGCAGATTGTGCCAGCGGCGCAAAAGCAAAAAGAGCTGATGGAGACTGCGCAGGCAGCGCACGGGGCAGCATTCTCGGCGACTTCGCCGGGTGCCCCATTCAAGCCTTCTTTTGGCTTGAGTGGGAATGCTGCAGGCCAGTCCGCGGCAGCGTCAGGGCCGGCCAATCCCAACGCGGGTGGCGCACCCGCGAAATCGCCAACCAGCGGAACCGTGGTTCTCGCGGTAGAAGAAGGCGGCATCGAAGTTCCGTCGTTCTTAGGCAAGAATCTGCGCAGCGCAATGGAAGCGGCTCAGGATGCCGGACTCGATCTGGATGCCATAGGCAGCGGCACAGCCCGAGAACAATCACCCCAGCCCGGCGCGCACGTCGCCGCCGGCGCGAGGGTGGTAGTGCGGTTTGGAAGATGACGAATTCAGTCTTTCGAGTACTTCCAACACTTGACTGGGCGGATGGCGGGACTCCTTGTTTGGGACTGACGCCGGTTCACGATAGTAATCTTGAACCGCGCCGCGCCTTGATGTGGAATTCGTGTATGCCGAACCCCAAGCCCTTAAGCTATCTAGCGATTCATGCAGTACGTAGCACCTTGTGTGCGGGGTATGGAAAATTAACGACGCCCCAGTTGGCAATTTCGGAAGTCCTTGCGTGTGCAAACCTCCTGCTGGTCGGCGCGATATATGGATTCATTGGCGGTCGAATTGTAGGTGCAATTCAGTTCGTCATCGTCCCGGTCGTTCTGCTCGCGACTGTGGCTTTCGCGACCAAAGATTTCCTCCATCCTAAGACTCGTTTGCATTCGGCGGTTGCACTCGCGCTGTCGGTTCCGGTGGGCTTCATGTACTTTGTCTGGCACGGATGGATTTTGCCGTAACGCAGCCCAGTTCGTTACTGGTTCAACCTCTGCAATCTGGCCCTAACCTCTAACCTCTGACTTACAATCTCTCCAATGACCTTCCAACAACTCCTCGACGGCGCCGAACTCCTCTCCCAAAGCTGAAACTAGGCTGGAAACCCGCACGCCGCCGCATCTGATCGTCTGTTCCCGGAGATTGCCACGCGGATGCGGGCCTGAAAGCTTACTTATCTAGCCTTCCGCTTCCTGGATCCTGCCTCAGGTCCCCAAGGTCGCTGGCGCGGCCGAGGGCGCGTTTGTTTGCCACCAGATCGTCGAAGGAAATGAAGTGCACGGGAACACCGAAGAATGTACTTGCGACCTTTGTTTTCCAGGCGTCAGCGAACCTGACGCCGGTGATTTCGGTCAAAATGTCGATGCGTACGGGAGCGATTCCGATCTGATAAACGACCTGTTTTTCGGTGAATGTCCCGGGAGTGATGCCATCCTGGTCGAGCGGCGCGCCGAATCGCTTGAGCGCCTCGACTACCTTTTGAGAATTCTGGGCTGAATTGCCGACCCACACGTCGAGGTCTTTCGTGTAACGCGGCTCGCCATACTTCATAACCGCGAAGCCGCCGACGATCAAATATTCAACCTGAAATTCGTTTAAGAGTTGTAGCAGTTCTTTGTAGTGTGGGTTTTCTGCCATGGCTGATTTCCTCAGCTAGTTCCACCAATTCCCATGCCGCGGAAAAGATGGCTTCATCTCCCTGTGCTTGCCAGAACTCAATGTCGAACGAACGATCTGGAAATCCCCGCGTGACCAGCCGGGTTTTCCACGAAGAATCTTGAGGAATACTCATGGCTCCTCTTCAGAGTGGCCCTTAGGCATTGTCAGCATATCAGGGTTGAACGGCTTTTCGACGAGGTTCCTTCCGCAGTCTGCCTTGCCTTTTGCGATCGCTTTTCACCTCTGCCCTCTGACCTCTAACCTCTGACCCATTCGACTCGCTTCGCTCGCTCAGGATTTCGCCTGCGGGCTCCCGCTCCTCCACCGCATCACGCGAAAAGCGCGCGTGATGGGGGCCCCGGATTCGCTCACGCCCGCAACCCGGCTCAACTTATAATCTCTCCAATGACTTTTCAACAACTCCTCGACGGCGCCGAGATCCTCTCGCAAAGCGGAAGCTCGACGGGAAATCCGGCCATCACCGGCGTGGACTACGATTCGCGCCGTGTGCGACCCGGCTTCATTTTCGTCGCCATGAAGGGAGAGACGAGCGATGGCAATCGCTTCATCGATCAGGCCATCGCTGCGGGAGCCGTCGCAATTGTCAGCGATTCAACAACAGAAACTCCGCGCCCCGGAGTTGCCTGGGCACAAGTTCCGCACGGACGCCGCGCTCTCGCTCGCCTGAGCGCGAATTTCTACAAGCATCCAGCCGAGCGCATCGCCAATACCGGTATCACCGGCACAAACGGAAAAAGTACGACCGCATTCATCATCGAGTCCATTCTGCAGGCAGGGGGCCGCAAAACCGCGCTAGTCGGCACAATTGAATATCATGTTGCCGGAAAAGTTCTTCCCGCGCCGCACACTACGCCCGAAGCGCTCGAACTGAATCAATTGCTCGCTGAAGGGCTGGCGCAGGGCGTGACCGAGTCGGTGATGGAAGTCTCCTCGCACGCGCTTGCCCAGGAGCGGATCTTCGGCATCCCCTTTGACGTTGCTGTCTTTACCAATCTCACGCGCGATCATCTCGATTACCACGGCACAATGGACGAATACTTCCACGCCAAGAAAATTCTCTTTGAAGGCTGCGGAACCGAGCCGCCGCGGGCGGCCGTCCTTAACATCGACGACGAGTATGGCCGGCAGTTGCTGACGCTCGCGAAGAAAAAGAGTTCCGTGGTGTTCACCTACGGCATGAGCGCTGGCGATTTCCACGCGGAATCAGTCGAGATCACGCCGCGCGGCACGCGTTTTGAGATGACGACGCCGGCGGAGAAGATTTCAATCTGGTCGCCGCTCATTGGCAAAGTGAACGTGTATAACGTGCTTGCCGCCGCGGCTGCCGGTTATGCACGACTAGCAAGCGCGGACAGGAGTGTCCGCGCCGCACAGGCCGCGGATGCGATCGCTCGGGGTGTTTCCAATCTCACTCGCGTTCCGGGGCGCTTCGAACGCGTGGACTGCGGCCAGCCGTTTACAGTTGTCGTCGACTACGCGCACACCGACGACGCGCTTCGCAATCTCACAATGCTGGCACGCGATTTTGTTGCCCACAGTTCAAGTGGAGCGACGGGTGCCGCCGCCCGTCCGGCTTTGAATGCTGCTGGCAAAGTCATTACGCTGTTTGGATGCGGCGGCGACCGCGACCGTAGCAAGCGTCCGTTGATGGGCGAAGCCGCCGGCAACGGAAGCGATTTCGTCGTGCTCACCTCCGACAATCCGCGATCAGAGGATCCGCTGGCTATTATTAACGACGCCGTCGTTGGATTACAAAGGTCGGGATTACAGAAATCCGGCGCGAGATATGCGACCGAGCCCGACCGCCGCAAGGCCATCGCACTCGCGATCGGAAAGGCCGCGCCCGGCGACATTGTCCTTCTTGCGGGCAAGGGTCACGAAAAAACGCAGACTACGCGAGAAGGTTCCGTTCCCTTCGACGATGTCGTTGTGGCACGGGAAGTGCTCGCGTCGCTCGGCTATGAATGCGATCCCGCGCATGCAAGCCCCGCCGGGAGCCGCGCATGAAGCTCTCTCTTTCGCGCATCGCCGAATTTATAGGAGCCGCCGGGCAGTACGACCCCAACACGTTGGCTCAGGGATATTCCATCGACTCGCGAACGATCCAGCCCGGCGAACTTTTTTTTGCCGTGAAGGGCGACCGCTTTGACGGCCACGATTTCGTCGAATCCGCGCTGAGCCGAGGCGCTGCTGCGGCCGTGGTTCGCAAAGATCGGGTCAGCCGATTTTCCAAGTTGGCTCATGTGGAGACGGCCGGCCAGCCCCTCCAGCCGGCAACTCTGCTCGCGGTTGACGACACTCTCATCGCGCTGCAAACGCTGGCCACGGCTGTTCGGAAATTGTGGGGCAAGACGGCAATCGGAATCACTGGCTCGGTCGGCAAGACCACCACGAAAGAGGCCGTTGCGCACCTGCTTTCAATCAAGTATCGCGTGCATCGCACCAAGGGAAATTTCAATAATCATTTTGGCCTGCCGCTGGGCCTGCTTACGCTGGAACCGGAATACGATCTGGCCGTGGTTGAAATGGGCATGTCGCACGGCGGCGAAATTGCCGCGCTCGCGCGCATTGCGCAGCCCAATCAGGCCATCATCACCAACGTCGCTCCTGTACACCTTGAGTTTTTCGATTCCATCGCCGGGATCGCCCGCGCAAAATACGAGTTGGTTGAGTCTTTGCCCAGCTCCGGCACGGCATTTCTCAACGCGGACGACGAATACGTCAGCCAGTTCGGCCGCAACTTTAAAGGCAAAGTTGTTTTGTTTGGACTCAAGCCAGTCGCCGACGTTCGCGCGGAAAATATTGAAGTGATTGGCGCGCAGGGCACGCGCTTCGATCTGGTTTGCGACGGCATGCGCCAGCCGATGCACAGCCCGTTGCTGGGCCAGCACAACGTGTATAACGTGCTCGCCGCCGCGGCCGTGGCGATGGACCATGGCATCACGCCATCCGAGATCGCCGCTTCCCTGCCCTCACTCGCGGCGGCCGACAAGCGCGGCGAGGTCGTCCAGGTCGGCAACATCTCCGTGCTCTACGATTGCTACAATTCAAGTCCAAAGGCGTTGATGGCTGCAATCGACACGCTGGCTGCCATGCCTGCCAGTCGCCGCATTGCCGTTGCCGGAGAAATGCTGGAACTTGGAACAGCCGCCGAGCAGTTGCATCGCGATTGCGGACGTTACATGACGGGCAATAAGAAGATAGATTTTTTGCTCGGCGTGCGAGGCATGGCGAAGCCGATGGTGGAAGCTGCGCGCGAAGCCGGCATGAAAGCCGAATTTGTAGCCACGCCGGAGGAAGCCGGCGAATGGCTGGCAAGAGAAACGCGCGAAGGCGATGTGGTTTTGCTTAAGGCATCGCGCGGCGTGAAGTTGGAAAAAGCCTTAGAGGCGTGGAAAGACAAATTGGCGGCGCGCGCAGGTTAAGGACACGGCGCCGAACCGACTAATAACGACTAATGACGAACGACTAACGACGGGGGTAAGTTTTTGCTCTACTGGCTGCTCTACCTGAAGCTCTACCATTACTTCCCGCCCTTCCGCATCTTTCGCTACCTCACGTTCCGCACCGCATTCGCCAGTCTTACTGCGCTCTTCACGGGACTCATTGTTGGCCCCATCGTTATTCAGCGTCTGCGCGATTTTCAAATTGGCCAGTACATCCGCGAAGAAGGCCCGCAAGCGCACCAGAAGAAGGCCGGCACGCCGACCATGGGCGGACTGTTGATTGCCATAGCAATTCTCGTCCCCACGCTGCTTTGGGCCGACCTGGCAAATCCATTTGTTTGGATCGCGGTCTTCTCCACCGTAGCGTTCGGCGCAATTGGCTTCGCCGACGATTATCTAAAAGTCGTTCATCGCCGCAACCTGGGCCTCACCGCACTCGCCAAGATCGGCTATCAGGTCGCAGCGAGCGTGGTGATCGCCATTGCGCTCATCGCCCTCCAATACCGCGGAGAATATTCCACCAAGCTGCTGGTTCCTTTCTTCAAGCAGTTCCGCCCGGATCTCGTTATCCAGCGGCTGACGACTTATCCTCATCTCTGGCCCGTTGCGTTTCTGCCCTTTGTGATCTTTGTGATCATCGTCATCGTCGGTTCGAGCAACGCCGTCAATCTGACCGACGGCCTTGATGGGCTCGCCATCGGGTGCACGGTGATCGCCGCCGGCGCGCTGGCGGTCCTAACGTACCTGAGCGGGCACGCAACGTTTGCCGCATATCTTGAGCTACAGCGCATGCCGCAGGTCGGCGAGCTCACCATTTTCTGCGGAGCCATGGTTGGCTCCGCGATTGGGTTCCTTTGGTACAACGCGCACCCGGCGGAAGTATTCATGGGCGACGTAGGATCGCTTTCACTCGGCGGGGCAATCGGCACCGTCGCCGTCATGATCAAGCAGGAGCTGCTGCTGCCCTTCATCGGCGGAGTATTTGTCATTGAAGCGCTCTCGGTGATTTTGCAGGTCGGCTCCTACAAGCTGCGCAAGAAAAGAATTTTCAAGATGGCGCCCATTCACCATCACTTCGAGCTGTTAGGCTGGTCGGAGTCGAAGGTGATTGTGCGCTTCTGGATCGCGTCGCTGGTATTCGCGCTGTTCGCGCTGACGACATTAAAATTGAGATAAAGCCGCATTCGGCGTGGAGGGATTTTGTAATTCCGTAATCGGGTAATTTTGTAACTTGAAAAACCTAATCCAGACAAATTGCCATTGCTTTCAAATTACCAAATTGCAAAATTGCAAAATTAGCTCAATGGATCTAAAAGACAAACGCGTTCTCGTAGTCGGCCTCGGCAAGTCCGGCGTCGCCTCAGCTCTTTTCCTGAAATCCCGCGGCGCGCGTGTCACCGTTTCTGACACCAAGCCCGAAGCCGAGTTGCGCAAGGAAATCCTGCTTCTGCTCGAACATGGCGTTACCGTCGAAACCGGCGGCCACGGTGATCGCACTTTTCGCGGACAAGACATGATCGTCGTCAGCCCCGGCGTTCCCTACGATGCTCCGCAACTCGTACAAGCGCGCAATCTTGGTGAAAAAGTAATCGGCGAGATCGAGCTGGCAGCGCACTTTTTCCGCGGTCCCATCGCCGCCATCACAGGAGCGAACGGCAAAACCACGACCACCACGCTCGCGGGAGAAATCCTGGCCGCCGCGAAGGTGCCCGTACTTGTCGGCGGCAACATTGGCACGCCTGCTATTACTTTCGTAGATCAGGCTCGGTCCGAAACCTGGGTCGTCCTCGAAGTTTCCAGCTTCCAACTCGAAACCATTGTCGACTTCCATCCGCGCATTGCCGTGATTTTGAACATCACGCCCGATCATCTCGATCGCCACAAAACTTTCGACAACTACGTGAATGCCAAGGCGCGCATCTTCGAGAACCAGGGCGGCGAAGACTTCACGGTGCTGAACGCCGATGATGCGACTACCGCTGCGCTGCATGGCCGCACGCGCGCGCAAATCATACACTTCAGCCGCAAGAAGGAAATCGATCGGGGAGCTTATGTCCGCAGCGGCGGCATCTTTTTTCGCGATGGCCAGCACCAGAGTGAAATCATGCTGCTGTCGGAAATCCCGTTGAAAGGCGCGCACAATCTCGAAAATGTGCTGGCCGCAATTTCCATCGGCATGTTGGCCGGCTGTGCGCCGGAGAAAATCCGCCAAGCCGTTCAGAACTTCAAAGCTGTCGAGCACCGCCTTGAGTTCGTCGCCAAGGTTGCCGGAGTCGATTACTACAACGACTCTAAAGCCACCAACGTCGACGCGACTATCAAGGCGCTCGAATCCTTTCCCGCCAACATTCACCTCATTCTGGGCGGCAAGGATAAGGGCAGCGACTACACGCTTCTTAACGATCTGCTTCGCGCGCGCGTAAAACGCGTGTATACCATCGGCGCCGCTGCCGCCAAAATCGAATCCCAGATACATGGCGCCGCCGAAATCGACCACGCCGAAACTCTGGAGAACGCCGTCCAGCGCGCCTCCGAGGCAGCCGTTCCCGGAGACATTGTTCTTCTCGCGCCAGCCTGCTCCAGCTTCGACCAGTTTCAGAACTACGAACATCGCGGCAGCGTCTTCAAAGAAGCCGTGCAGTCCCTGGCGACGGCGCAGTCGAGTAAGTAAATCCGACTGGAAGCGGCCGGCAAGACGCACGGGTACAATCATTTTTTGCAACAGGAGGGGGCGATGGCCACCGACTCCGTTGAACTCATCACGCGCTGGATTGCTCGCGTATGGAGCATTCTCTGCTTCGCACTCGTTCTCGCGTTCGCCGTGACTGAGGTTTTGCAGGGCAGCGGCCCGTCGCCAACGCGGAACGAATGGCTGGGGCTGGTTTTCTGGCCAATTGGGGTTTGCGTGGGCTTGGCCGTGGCTTGGTTGCGTGAGGAGTTGGGAGGATCGCTCGCCTTAGGATGCTTGATCGCATTTTATGTCTGGAATCTGGTCCGCTCCGGACATTGGCCTCAAGGTCCGTTCTTCTTCTTGATTGCTGCGCCCGGTCTCGTCTTTCTGCTAGCGGGATTTTTGTCGCATCGCGCTGCTGCCCACAAATCCTAGAAGGCTCTTTTTCGGATCGCGAAAGCCACACTCGAACGCGAAACCGGCCACGCGAACCAACATAGTTATCCCCTGCCCAAATTCGCAGTCTAAATCCCGCCGCGCCTCGGTGTCTCCGTGGTGAAATGGATCAATCCCGACTCTTGCAATCCGGCTGAGACTTACAGGGCGAGCGGGGCTGCACTGAGAACCGAGAACTGTCGTTATGGCCAAGCGCGTCAGTGTCGATCGTTGGATGTTCACCGTCACCACTCTGCTCGTTTTCATCGGCCTGGTCATGATTTTCTCCGCCTCGGCGGTCATGGCGAAAGAGCGCTTCGGCTCAGCCTATGAATTCCTGTTGAAGCAACTTATGTGGGCGGTCGCCGGGCTGGCGGTCATGCTCATTGCGATGAAGATCGACTACAAGCGCCTGCAGCACCCAGCGCTGGTTTTCACGTCGCTCGGCCTAACCACGCTGTGCCTGATTTCCGTCTTCTTTCTGGATCGGGCACACGGCACGCACCGCTGGTTTCACTTAGGACCGGTTTCATTTCAGCCGTCCGAATTCGCCAAGCCGGCCATCATCTTATTTTTGGCGTGGTTTCTGAGTAGTAAAGCGGCGGAGAACAAGTCCCACTTCATGGACGACTGGCGCAACACGCTCCTCCCCGCCGTCGCGCCCACTACGGTCTTTCTCGGACTCATCGTCTTCCAGCCCGACTTAGGCACCGCCATCGCCTGCGCCGGAATCACTGCCTGCATCCTGTTCGTCGCCGGCATACGCCTGCGCTACTTTGGATACGCTTTTGCCGCCGCGATCGTCCCGCTCTATTTCCTGATCTTCCACGTCTCCTATCGCCGCGACCGCATCCTCGCATTCCTAAATCCCTACGCCGATCCCAAAGGCTTCGGCTTCCACATCATTCAGTCGCTCATCGCCGTCTCCACTGGAGGCGTTACCGGCCTTGGCCTGATGGAAGGCAAGCAAAAGCTCTTCTATCTCCCCGAGCCCCACACCGATTTCATCTTCGCAGTAACTGCCGAGGAGTTAGGGTTGGTAGGAGCGCTGGCCGTCATCATCTTATTCGCTATTTTTCTTTGGCGGGGCACGCGCGCCGCGCTGCGCACGCAAGACAACTTCGGGCGCTTCCTCGCCGTCGGCATTACCAGCATGATCACCCTGCAAGCCTTCATCAATATCAGCGTAGTGCTGGGGCTAATGCCCACCAAAGGCATCCCGTTACCCTTCGTCTCCTACGGAGGCAGTTCGTTATTCGTAACGCTGGCGTGCGTTGGAGTGTTACTCAACATCACCAAGCAAGCGGAGTAAGCGACCCTACTCACCGCAAGAAGGCGATGAGTCGGGCACCCGCCCAGGCGCTTGCGCTCGGCTATATCCTCATCTCCGACAACGAAAGAGAATTCGCGCTTATCGATGACCTGCGGCTGGAAAACTGGCTGCGGTAGCCGCTGCCAGACTTCGTTACCACACTTCGAGTTGGAATTTGCAATAACGGCGGATGGCCGCGAAATCGGCACGGCTCGAAGTGATCGGGCGAGCCCCATGCGAGCGCGCGGTCGGGGCAATGAGCACGCCGAAGTGCAGGTCTCTCAGCTTGTCGGACCTATAGCCGCTCTCCAAAGCTCCCTCATGAGGGAATCTTCCGCAAAACGTCGCTTCTATGGGTGAGCAGCAATTTTGCAGCAACCAAATTCAGAAGGACCATGAAGGAGATTCGCCATGAAATCCAGTTTTGCACGCTCTCTCGCACCTACACTGCTGTGCCTTTTCGCTCTCGCGTCGGCCAGTTTCGCCGCCACCAACCCGCTCAACGGGCCGAACGGTCTCGCCATCGACTCCAGCGGAAATCTGTATGTCGCCAATAGTCTTGGCAGCAACATCCTCGTGTTCAACCCCAGCTATGCGCAGGTGAAGGCCGATACAATTACGGCGGCCATCGCCACTCCCACTGGCATTGCCATCGACCCGAAGGGCAATCTCTGGGTGGCTAACTACGCTGCAAGCAATGGCGGTTCGCAGGGCAGCATTACCAAATATACAAAAGGAAAGCAGGACGACGGCGCAATCACGTCGGGCATTTCCTTTCCCGAAGCGCTAGCCATCGACGGCGCGGGAAACATCTGGGTTGAGAATGGACACAATTACATCAACGTCTATGCTCAACCGGTGCTTTCCAATCAAGGCGTGCCCACTTTGGCGCAAACCTTCGGTCTCACCGGCCCTATCTACGGAATGGCGGTGAGTAACGGAACGATTGGCTGGGGCACCGCTTCCAATGTATATTTCGGATCTTCGACTTTGGCCCTGGCCAGCGGCTCAACCGAGGGCTTGGAGGCTCTAACAGAGGCGGAGGGTGATACCGGTCTTTCAATCGCCACCGATGCGAGTGGCGATTTCTACATGGGGAACTTCGATAATACCGTGTACATTTCGCGTCCCAACCAGCTCCCGGCCCTCTTCGTCCAGTTAGCATTCGCGCCGGCTGGAATCGCGGTCGACAACGTTCGCGGACGGGTTTACCTCTCCAATTACGCCGGAAACTCTATCTCGGTCTACAGCACTGCGGGTGTTTTGTTGAAGGTTATAGAATAAGTCGCTGGTTAGTAGTCGTCAGTCATGAAACTGATTGCAGTATCTGGACGGCTTCCCAGGTCCGCAGCTTCGCGACCTGGGATTTTTCTATCGTCACCCCTTAGTCCGCGTCCTCTAATACTTCAGCGTCTGCTCGGTCGGCGTGACCTTCAATCCGTACCCGCATTTCGGCGTGGTAGTCGAACCCGCGGGAGCTTTTGTCCAGCTTGGACTCGATACCAAATCCAGGTTCTGGTCATACAGCTGCGTAGTAAAGACGGTGCTCTTATTGCCCTTTGGAAAGTCCGTGCATTCTGTGACGCCATAGATCTCCATCACGGCGCCGAAGGCCCAATTCCAAACCTGTCCATCGCTCGGAGTCTTAGCCAGTGTCGTCTTCTTCCCCGTGTTCTGGTCTTCACTTACTATGTTCCACTTGGCGCAGTAAGTAACTCCTGCCTTGCAAGTGGAACTGATGGTTCCGAGAATCGTATCTCCCGGGCTGACTTTCACCGGCGTGCTCTCAACTGTGATGCCCGAGAGGCAGCAGTTCCAACTGGCTACCGCCCACGGTCCGGGCGCATACCACTGCAGCACCGGCTGCAAAATGCTCTGCACGGCGCTGATATCCTCGAGTCCGTTAAAGAAAAACAGCGTCTCACCATTATTGATTGCCGGCAGCGGCGGCACTGGCCACGTCGAGCTGATTTCTCCATACGAATCGCTCGTATCCACCCACACGCTCTCAAGCCAGCCGTTCACCGTTGGTACATCCGTCCTGCTCAGGTTCAAGAAGTCCTCGGTCACAAGTTGCCCGCTCGGCGAGTAACGCGGATAACCGCATGCCGGAGGGTTCGCATCAGGCGTTCCATCGGCGTGTTCAATCCGTCCGTCGGCAAGCAGCGTCTCTCCCTCTTCCATTCTCAGCACACACGACGGATGAAAATACCCGAACGGCGTGATCACATACCCCTCTGGCACTTGGGGAGGCCGATCCGGCCCCGCCACAGCGAGGCCATCGGCTAATCGATTGGAGGCCGCCTGCCCACTGAGCGAACCAGCACACATGAAAAGGACAGCCAGAACAACAAAAACAGTCAAAGGGTAATTTCTAAACAGCCGGGAACCGTGGGCCATAGTAACTCTCCTAATCGTGTACAGGCGAAATTGAAGGCCACGTAAACGAAAGACACGATGGCCCTTTGGCTGACAAGTATGCACCAACTTCAAGGGAAAAAACAGGAAAACAGACCGGCCGATGAAGCAGTCCGGCGGATTCACTGCCCCATGCTGCCGGAATCATCACTTCCTGAAGTGATCTGCATCACAGTCCGATGTTTACGGTCGCCGGACAATCGTTAATGGACGGATGGCCTCATCTGCCCGAGGTGAAAGACATGTTTGGAAAGATATTCGATGTGGTTTTTGGCTGTTCTCACGATCGCTACAGTTTTCCGCGAACGGTTCAACGGCGCAATTCCGCGGCTCTTGCCACGAAAATGTATGTGGTATGCCTGGATTGCGGAAAGGAATTTGGCTACGACTGGGACAAAATGTCGGTAGTTCCGCTGGAGGCAAGAACCAAGCACTTACTCACGCAAACTACGATGTCGAACCAGCCGGTATAGCGCGGGAGCGCCAGTTCCCGCGAACGACCTAAACTATGCGGACTATCCAGTAGTAAGTCCGACGAACGCCGCCCTTGGAAGCGCTGTCCGTGATAGATTTTTTGTTTGACCATGCGCGTCATCATCGCGGGCGGAGGCACCGGCGGACACGTTATCCCCGCCCTGGCCATCGCCCAGCAACTCAAGAAACAATTCGCCGCTGAGGTACTCTTCATCGGCACTGCGCGCGGCATCGAGACACGTCTCGTCCCGCAGGCCGGATTCTCGCTCGAACTGATCCAGGTCGGCGCGCTCAAGAACGTCAGCCTGCTGACGCGAGCCAAAACCATTTTTGATCTGCCGCGTGCGCTCTGGACGGCGGGCCGCATCGTCTCCGACTTCCGCCCCGACGTGGTTATCGGAGTCGGCGGTTACGCCTCTGGCCCCGCGATGATCGCCGCCATGCGCCGCCGCATTCCTACGCTGGCTTTCGAGCCCAACGTCATCCCCGGATTCGCCAATCGCATGGTTGCCCGGTTTGTGTCCGCCGCAGCGGTGCATTTTGAGGAGACCCGCGAATACTTCCGCAACGCGAGGGTCACAGGAGTCCCCGTGCGTGAAGCGTTCTTTAATCTGCCCGCGAAGGATATCGGCGGCGGAAACAGCGCCCCTACGCTGCTTGTTTTCGGAGGAAGTCAGGGGGCGCACGCCATCAATCAAGCCATGATGGAATCGCTGCCCGGATTGCGCGCCAAGGTTCCGGGACTCCACATCATTCATCAGACCGGCCAGCGCGACTATGAGACCATCGACGCCGCATACCGCAGGCTGGGAATGACCGGCGGATCGCCGCTTGCGCCGCCGGGCTCGGCACCTGCCGTTTCGGGCGAAGTCCACAAGTTTATCGACGACATGCCGGCAACGTTCGCGCACGCCGATCTGCTTGTCTGCCGCTCAGGAGCCAGCACGGTGGCCGAGATCGCGGCGGCGGGAAAACCAGCAATCTTCATCCCGTTTCCGCGAGCCGCCGACGACCACCAGAACGTCAATGCCCGCGCCTTGGAACGCGTGGGAGCCGCGGTGGTAGTCGAAGAATCCAATCTCGAAGCCGCGTATCTGGTGGATATAATCGCTGCCCTGCTCAACGATCCGCTGCGCCTGCGCAGCATGTCGGCTGCCGCGAAGTCGCTCGCGCACCCCAACGCGGTGCAGGAGATTGCGGAGATGGTAAGAGGGCTGGCCGGGGACTCCGCTACCGCGGATGAACGCTGATTAACGTAGATTAAGGTTTTTCGGGCGAGCGCGAGCGCTCGGGACAATGAGTGTACCGGTGACATCCTCGGAGATGAGCCGTTGGGTTTCGAGAGTTTGGCCGCTGGTTTTAGTCGAGCAAGCGCGCTGCGACGGCGTGAAGTTGCGAGCCGGAGCATAATAAATGGAAAGCCTACATGATCGTACGTCCCAAGCGAGCTAGGAAGTTCGGCGTACTAATGGCGGTCTTGCTGCTGGCGGGCTTAACTGGCGTAGGTCTGTACCATGTCCGTTCGCAATGGGGTGAACGACTTACGCGAAAGGACATCATTATCGACCGAAAGCTTGCGTCGCCTAACGGGTCTTTGCTCCTGATTGACTATCGTTTTGATCTCGGCGCTCTGGGTTGCTCGGCAACCCGGGAGGTCGTCGTACCTGTTGATCAGGTGGGCGCCGACTTGACACCGTTTAGACTGCCCGAGAAATACACCGCCATCAAATGGGAGGCCGACGACTCGCTTGCCGTAGAAGTGAATCTAGTTCAGTGCATTTTGAAAGGCTGGGATTGTTCTGAGACGGATGACGCATTTCGTGGGACTCGGCTCAATATTCATCCAGTTGATGACACAGCAGGAAAGCAAAGGGAGATTGAGGCTGATCTGCCCTCCCCGGACCGGAGGATGCATCTGGTTGCCTATCGCTATCCAGGTGATGACCACTCTAACTTGGGCCCGGTACACATTTCTGTTATTCGAGCAGGCGAGCCAATTCCAAGATATGGAAACTACTACATCGCGTCGGGCAGCGGAGATGGTGTGCTTGGAGCACGTTGGAGCGGCAACTCATCTATCATCTTGCTAACGAATAGTCGTCAAAAGCACCTCCTCGAATATGCCGAGAGTTTCATACGTGGAGTTCCGGACATCGCGTACCGCGTCGAAATAGATGATCGTCTTCATGGATATCGGTGGCTATCGAAACCGCCGGATGCAACTGTTGTGCAATGGCAATAGCTGGCCCAGCTGTTCTCGGCGTTCTCTGCGTCTCGGCGGTGAAATGTTTTATGATCAGCGTGCATCCGCGTTGATCCTCGGAGAATGAAGTCGACCGCGCAAAGTGGAGTTTGCCCGGAGTAAACGCGCCGAAGCGGTTTTATTAACAATGTTCGCCAAGATTCAACGCATACATTTTGTAGGCATCGGTGGCATCGGTATGAGCGGGATCGCCGAGGTCATGCTGAATCTCGGCTATAAGATTTCCGGCTCTGACCTGAAGAGTTCCGCCGTCACGCAGCGGCTGGCGAGTCTTGGCGCGCAGACTTTCGAAGGCCATCAAGGATCGAACATCGCGGGCGCCGACGTCGTCGTCACCAGCTCCGCCATTTCGGTTGACAACCCCGAGGTCGCCGAAGCGCGCCACCTGCATATCCCCGTCATCCAGCGCGCCGAAATGCTGGCCGAGCTAATGCGCCTGAAATACGGCATCGCCATCGCCGGCATGCACGGCAAAACGACAACCACTTCGATGGTCGCGGCCGTCCTCGCTGGCGGCGGACTCGATCCCACGGTCGTGGTCGGAGGCCGCGTCGATGCCATGGGATCAAACGCGCGCCTTGGCAAGTCGCAATATCTTGTTGCGGAAGCCGACGAAAGCGACCGCTCGTTCCTCAAGCTCTCACCGATTTTGTCGGTCGTGACCAACATTGACCGCGAGCACATGGATTGCTATCGCGACATGCGCGACGTGCGCCGCACCTTTCTTGAATTCATGGAGCGCGTGCCGTTCTATGGCCTTGTCGTTGGTTGCAATGACGATCCCATCCTCCAGCGCCTGTTGCCTCGCGTTCATCGCCGCGTCACCACTTACGGCACCAGCCCCGGCTCCGATTTCCTGATCGCTATCCAGCCGACCAATGCCGCCAGAGAACAGGTGCCCCAGGTTCGCGGCCGTTCTTCGACCGCAAACCCAGCGGGCGCCAACCTGGGCGAGGCGGCGTTCAGCCGTTTTCGCATCCTATATAAGGATAAGAACCGGCAAGAGCGCGACCTCGGCGAATTTACGCTGCGCGTTCCGGGCAAGCACAACGTGCTGAATGCCTGCGCTGCGATTGCCGTGGGGACGGCTCTTGACATTCCCGCCGATCAGATTCGCGCCGCGCTCGACGGCTTTAGCGGCGTCGACCGCCGGTTTCAGCTCAAAGGAAAAGCCGCGGGAGTAACTGTAGTAGACGACTACGGCCACCATCCAACCGAAATCCGCGCCACGCTCGCCGCAGCGCGCCAGTGCGGATTCCGCCGCATTCACGTCATCTTTCAGCCGCATCGCTACACGCGCACTCGCGATCTAATGGACGATTTCGCCGCCGCCTTCGGCGATGCCGATACACTTTCCGTGCTCGATATTTATGCGGCTAGCGAGAAGTCGATAGAGGGCGTCACCGGCGAGGCACTCGCGCATCGCATCGGCCAATCGGGAAAGCCTACCGCAACTTATGTCTCTTCATTTGCCGATGCGGCCGAGCGCGTCGCACAGCTTGCCGAACCCGGCGACATGATTCTGACGTTAGGGGCGGGCAGCGTGTCGCAGCTTGGGCCGATTATTCTGGAGATTCTAGAGAAAAAGTCGCTGGTCGCTCGTCTTTAGTCTGCGGCGTGTTATTGGACTTTCGCCTACCAATCACAGACCGCCGGCCACTGCATTTCCCCGCACTCAACTTTGCACTGTCTCATTTCGCGAAAGCGCGTTATTCTAAACAAGCTCAGCGGTTTTCTGACGACAACTGACCCGAACGAGTGGCGCGCAAATCAAGTTCCACTGCCGTCCAGGAAGAGTTGTATCCTCTTCCCGAGTCTCGCGAGGATGAACGCGAGCGTGGTCATCGCGACGATGACGCCTCGCACCCAGCGGCTCGCGCACGCGAGCCTTTCGACGATTCGCGCGTCATCGATCTGGAAGCGGAGCAGGAATCTCCATTCCTGCGCGGCCAGAAACGAGTCTCAGTCCGCCGCGGATCGCTCCCCAAAAAGACCGCCAATGGCCTGAAGTGGGCCGCGCTGGCGATTGTTGTCCTCACTGTTCTCGCCATTTTCGGCGCCGCTCTCTACCGCTACGGCAAGCATTCCTGGCGATTCCGGATAGACTCGAGCGATCAGATCGAGGTTTCCGGCGCGCAGCACGTCACGCGCGCGCAGGTGATGGATGTAATGGGTGGCGACATCGGCCGCAACATTTTCTTCGTCCCGCTCGAACAACGCCAGCAGCAACTGCAACAAATTCCCTGGGTAGAATCGGCCAGCGTGATGCGCTTTGTGCCCAATCGCCTGCGAATCGAAGTACACGAGCGCACGCCAGTCGCCTTCGCTCGCATCGGGTCGCATATTTCGCTGATCGACGCCGGCGGCAATCTGATGGAACTCGCGTCTGGCCCGAAGCACAAATATTCTTTTCCCGTAATCGCCGGCATGAATGCAAACGAGCCGCTTTCCACGCGGGCAGCGCGCATGAAGAACTACAACGAGCTCGTGCGGCAACTCGATTCCGGCGGCGCGCACTATTCGCAGGACATCAGCGAAGTCGACCTCAACGATCCCGAAGACGTGAAGATTACGACCGCCGATTCCACCGGTGGAGTGCTCGTTCACCTTGGCAGCAGCAATTATCTGCAGCGCTACAAGATTTATGTAACGAACGTCGAGGCATGGCGGCAGCAGTTTCAAAAACTCGAATCGGTGGATTTGCGCTACGACGGACAGATCATCGTCAATCCCGATCTGGAGGGCATTCCGCGTCAGCCAGCATTAACACCCGCTGCCGCGAAAGCAGCTTTGGCCGCAGGCGTGAAGAATGCCGCGATTGTGAACTATGAAAAATTCGTAGATCGCCCCGCGCCGCCAACTCCTGCAGTGAAGATTGCGCCCGCGAAATCGAAGGCGACTCAAAAGGCTGCGGCAAAGCCCACAGCGAAGATCGCGCCCAAAGCCGCATCCAGAGCGGCGGCTCATCATTCCGCGCAAAGGGCAAAGGCCAAAGCGATTACCACCAGGCCGGCGGCATCCACTGTGACTGAAAAGAGCAAGCCGCCCGCCGCTGCGCAGAAAGCGCCGGCTGCAAAGTCGGCTCAATCTCCGGCGCCGAAGCCCGCTCGCACGCCCTCTGCACTCGCCAGCAGCCAGAAGAAGCCAAGCCCCGCCATCGCGAAGGAGGTCCCGCAAAACTAGCGGTCATCATGCCTACCTTCGCGCCCAATTTCATTACCGCCATCGACGTAGGCAGCGCCAAAACGACCGTGCTGGTGGCCGAGCTGAGCGACAACGGCCTGCGCTATCGTGGACACGGCATCAGCGAGTCGCGCGGCCTGCGCAAAGGCGTCATTACCGAACTCGATAAAGCGGTTGGCTGCATTCAAAAAGCTGCCGAGGCCGCCGAAGATGCCGCAGGCATTCCCATCGAGCATGCCGTCATCGGCATTGCCGGAGCGCACATTCGCGGCATGAACAGCCATGGCGGCATCAGCTTTGGCGCGCGCTCGCGCGAAATTGGCCGCGATGAAATTCGCCAGGCCGTGGAAAAAGCGCGCAGCCTGCCGTTGCCCGCCGATCGGGAAATTCTCCATCTGCTGCCGCAGGAATTTATCCTTGACGATCAACCCGGCGTGCAGGATCCCACCGGCATGATGGCCACGCGCCTTGAAGTCCGCGTCCACATCGTGACCGCGCTTTCGAGCGCCACGCAGAATCTGGTCACCGCCGTGAACAAGGCGGGAGTCCACGTCGATGACACCATCTTCGAGCCGCTCTCCTGCGCCGATTCCGTCCTGCGCGCGGACGAGCGCGAACTTGGCGTCTGCCTCGCCGATCTCGGCGCTGGCAGTTGCGATCTGATCGTCTTTCAGCAGGGCGCGGTCGCGCACACCGCCGTGATTCCTATCGGCGGCGATCACTTCACCAGCGATCTTTCCGTCGGCATGTGTACCGGCCTTGCCGACGCCGAGATGCTCAAGAAAACGTTCGGCAATGCCGTGCCCACGCTGATTCCCGAGGGCAATGAAGTCGAGGTTCCTTCGGTTGGCGATCGTCCGTCGCGGATGATGTCGCAGCGCATGATTGGAGAAATCCTCGGTCCACGTGCCCGTGAACTTTTCGAAATGATGCGCGATAACCTGCGTCAGGCGGGCGTTCTGGATCATTGCATTGCCGGCCTCGTCCTCAGCGGGGGAGCTTCTCGACTGCCCGGCCTGCTCGATGTCGCGGAATCGGTTCTGCGCAAAGCCGCGCGCCTGGCTTGGCCCACGCCCATGGCGAAGATGCCATCGTTCATGGCCGAGCCGGAATTTTCAACCGTGCTGGGGATGATCTATTACGGCCACCGCGCAAGATTAGCGAGAGGGATGCAGGAGCAAGGATTCGGATCAAGGATGAAGGCCCTGTTCGCAAAAAAGGGAGCGTGAAGTTGCGCCGGCCACTCGCCGGCAAAAGAGGTTGACTGAGAGCTGACAGCCGAAAGCTGAAAGCCGAATAGCGAACGACCAACGACCAACGACAGACGACGAACAACGAGGTGCACCATGATCGAAGACAACGGACTCCGCATCAGCTTCAACGAAGAAGCGCGCAACGACGCACGCATCAAAGTCATCGGTGTTGGCGGAGGCGGCAACAACGCCGTCAACCGCATGATCGACTCCGGCATGGAGCACATCGAGTTCATCGTGGCCAACACAGACCTGCAGGCTCTCCGCATGTCGCGCGCCGCTACGAAAATTCAGCTCGGCGTCAAGCTCACCAACGGACTCGGCGCGGGCGCCAATCCTGAAATCGGCCGCAAAGCCGCGCTTGAGGATTCCGATAAGATCATCGAAGCCATCGAAGGCGCCGACATGGTCTTTATTACCGCTGGTATGGGCGGCGGCACGGCGACCGGAGCCGCTCCCATCATCGCCTCGCTTGCCAGCGAAATGGGCGCGCTCACCGTGGCCGTGGTCACCAAGCCATTCGCCTTCGAAGGCAAACGCCGCATGCAGCAAGCCGAGCGCGGCGTTTCCGAACTTATGGAGTCGGTTGATACCACTATCGTCATCCCCAACGAAAAGCTGCTCGCTGTCGCCGAAAACGCCGGCTTCTTCGAATCGTTCCGCATCGCCGACGACATTCTTCGCCAGGGCGTGCAAGGCATTTCCGACATCATCACCATCCCTGGCATCATCAATCGCGACTTCGCCGACGTGAAAGCCATCATGGCCGGCATGGGTTACGCCGTCATGGGCACGGCTACCGCGTCCGGCGAGCGCCGCACCACTGAGGCCGCCCAGCGCGCCATCGCCTCGCCTCTACTCGAAGCCGGAGCCATTGATGGGGCGCGAGGCATCCTCATCAACATCACGGGATCGAGTTCGCTGAAGCTCGCCGAAGTGCAGCAGGCTTGCACCATCATTCAAGGCGCAGCTCACGAAGATGCCAACATTATTTTCGGAGCCGTGCTCGACGAGAAGATGAAAGACTCGGTGAAGATCACGGTGATCGCGACGGGCTTTAAAGACGGTTGTGGCGAGAGCGCCCTAGCCCGCAATGCCCGCCGTAATGAGAGCTTCGATCCAATCATTGTTCCGCGCCACCGCGATCGCCTCCACGTGACCGACCATGCAGATGATTTTGCGGATGGCGTAGCTGCCAGCGAATCGGCGAGCGCAGCGCAGGATCTCGGCAGTTCCGCGGATGCTGCGGACAATGACTTCGCGAACCGTGAGCCGGTGTTCGAGCCAGAACCAGCCTTTCAGCCCGATTCGGCGTCCGCGACGTTCGATCAGATGCCAGCCCCGGCGGCCTTTAACTCGCAGCAAGCGGAAGTAATTTCGCTGGATGGAATGCGCGTAGCAACGCCGAGTTACCCAGTAGAAGACTTAGACGTACCGGCCTTCCTGCGCAAACGCAACGATGTGATGTAGAGAGAACGGCTGAATTCCCCGAGGCTAGGGACGGGCCCGAAACGAGGGTTAACGATCGGCTACCGACGTTGTGACAATCCTCTCCATGTGCTTGCCCTTGGTCTTATTCTTGATTGAGACTGAAGCATGGCGAAACAAAAGAAGGATCCGATCACCGAACAGGATCTGAAAGAGTTCGTAGCAAACGATTCCGACTTCGCTTTCGAGATGCAAGTCCTCAACAGATTGCGAGACCTTCATTTCGAATGCTGGCATTCTGGCACATATCAGGATCCCGTAAGCGATAAGGATTCGCCAGTTCGACATTCGCGCGACGAAACAACAAGGTTCGCGGAGGCTCGAACTAGCGATCGAATGCAAGAATCTCCACGCCAGTCGTCCACTCCTTCTGAGCGCAGTTCCTAGGATCAGTGCGGAATCCTTCCACGATGTTATTGTTCACCTAGTAGGAGCAATACCCACAGTGCAGGTCAGAACCGTGGGAGTCGATTCTATTTACAAATTGGGCGAGATGGTGGGGAAGAAGACCGACCAAATTGGGCGGGATGGTCAATCAGGACAGCTTTTTAGTGATGACAGTGCGACCTTCGAGAAGCTCAACCAAGCTGTGAATAGTTGCAAGGACATCGTATGGAAGGCTGTAGGCACTCCGATTGCGATGCCCTTGCCATTCTTCCAGGCGATCGTACCTGTTCTGGTTGTTCCTCCCGGCCTTCTCTGGCAGGTTGACTATGCGGCGGATGGGAACGTCCACAAGGAAGCGCGAAGAGTCACAAGGTCGAGCCTTTTTCTCAACCACACATGGTCCGCACCTTGGCTGTGGGGCACGGCAAACTATCGCCTTTCCCACCTCGAAATCATCACTCTAGACGCGCTGGACAGAATTCTCCCTGCATGGCTCGGGCCGTCTGGGCTTCTTCCCCAAACTCTGGGTTGACTCACCAATCCGTGATCGGAGCCCGCCGCGTCCGTTGTGGCGTCGATGGCATGATTAAGAGAGAACCGGCATACTTGACCTTCAATCCTTGAACTCACCAGCGAGCAAACTGCAAAGCGCCTCTCCCGCCGCACGCCATCGTCGCCGCATCGCAACCGTTGTCTTCTTCGGTTTGGTCCTTCTAATTCTTCTGCTTCTTGCCCGCCCGGTCGCGACTCACCTTCGCGCCGTTGCGCTACTGCTGCGGATCGAGAATCCACAAGACTGGGGCACGCTCGCCCGCTTCGGCACTTATCCTATCGAGGAAAAGCTGATCGAGGTGCCGACACCCGCAGGCCCGGTTCGCGCGCGGCTGTATATTCCGCAGGGCATCGCCAATGCGCCCGCGATGGTCATTGTGCACGGCGTGCATCACCTTGGCATCGACGAGCCGCGCCTGGTCGCCTTCGCGCGCGCCATGTCGGCCGGCGGCATTCGCGTGCTGACGCCCGAGCTTTCCGCCCTCGCCGATTATCGGATCGACAGCAGTTCCATCGATCTCATCGGTTACTCCGCCCGCAGCCTTTCCACCGACACTGGTCAAAAGGTAGGCTTGCTCGGGATCAGCTTCGGAGGTGGCTTATCTCTCATCGCCGCCGCCCGCCCGCAATATGCGCCTTACATCGGCTTCGTGGTTTCGGTGGGAGCGCATGACGACTTGGAGCGCGTCTCCCAGTTCCTGATCACGAATACGATCACGCGGCCAGACGGCACCACGCTCGCAATGCAGGCCCACGAGTATGGACCACTGATCCTCATCTATTCGCATCTTGACGAGTTCTTTCCGCCCGCCGATATCGGCGCCGCCCACGAAGCGCTCCAGCTGTTGCTATGGGAGAAGGTTGACGAATCGAAGAAAGCTGCCGAACAGCTAAGTCCGCCGTCTCGCGAGAAGTTCAAGTTGCTCTACAACCATGATGTGGACGCGCTAGCCGGCGAGATGAAGCAATCCATCGTCCGCCACCAAGCGGAGATGGCGCCCGCGTCTCCGCACGGGCAATTAGGATCGTTACGCGCGCCGGTCCTGCTGCTGCACGGAGCCGCCGACAATGTGATCCCTCCATCGGAGATGCTCTGGCTGCAACACGACATTCCCTCCGGCTTGGTGAAAGACGCGCTCATCACTCCGGCGCTCAGCCACGCTTCAATCGACGGCAAGCCTTCGCTCGCCGATAATCTGCGCCTGGTGCACTTCATGGCTAAGCTGCTGGAGTTATCGGACCTGGAGTTTTCGAATAAAACAACAGCGTTTCCTCCAAAATCATCTGCGCAATAGGGATTTTCCCGATGGCCCGCTAGTGGCCGGAAAATGGCCGGGTGTGGCGTTCGGAACAATCACGCCTCTCAACCTTTCGTCACTTGAGGCCGCCTGACGCGAACGGTAATCTGCACCGAGGAGACAGCTCTTGTCCACGACCGCCGCGGTTCCCGCTGCCACTGCCTCAAACGCCAACGCTTCGCCTGCAACTAACCAGGGCATCCCCACGCCCGCGCTCTTGCTCGCTATGCTGCAAGCCGCGCCGCGGGTCAGCGATCTTATTTTTTCTCCGGGCAGCCTGCCGCATATAGAAGTTAGCGGCCAGTTAGTGCCGGTCAAAATTCGCGGACTACAAGCTCTGTCGCCCGACGACACGCACCGCATTTCGGAAGAACTGATGGCGGGCAGCCAGCAAGCCAAGAGCAGCCTGCAACAGCAAGGCTCCTGCGATCTTTCTTATAGCCTGCCGGGCCACTGCCGCTTTCGCGTCAACATTTTCATGCAACGAGGAAGCCACGCCATCGTGATGCGCGTGATTCCTAAAGCCGTGCCCACGTTCACGGACCTCAACTTACCGGCGCAACTCGGCGAGATTGCCAATCTCAAGAACGGCATCGTGCTGGTGACGGGGCCAACCGGCTCGGGCAAATCTTCGACCATGGCAGCGATTGTCGACCGCATCAACGAAACCAAGTCCTACCACATTCTCACCATTGAGGACCCGGTCGAATTCGTTCATCGCCACAAGAAGTCGATCATTCACCAGCGCGAATTGCATAGCGACACGCCAAGTTTCGCCCTCGCTCTGCGCGCCGCTCTGCGCCAGGCTCCAAAGGTAATTCTGGTGGGCGAGATGCGCGACAAGGAAACGATTGAGATCGCTCTAGAAGCGGCCGAGACGGGCCATCTCGTCCTCTCTACTCTGCACACGATCGACGCCTCCAAGACTGTCGAGCGCATCGTTGGCGCGTTTCCGTTGAGCGACCAGGAGATCATTCGGACGCGCCTCGCAAAAAGCTTTCGCTATATCGTGTCGCAGCGTTTGGTCCCGCAAAAAGAAGGTGGACGCGTCGCCATCATAGAGATACTTACTTCGACTCTTCGCACGCGCGAATACATGGAAAAAGGCGAGCAGGAAGGCAAGACGCTGCTTGACGCCATGCGCGACGGCGATACCGAAGGCATGCAGGATTTCGACCGCAACATTGAGAAGCTGGTTCGCGCCGGGACAATCGCGCTTGAAACAGGACTCGCGTTCGCGACGAACCCTGGGAATCTCCGGCTAGATCTGTCCGACATCGCCGAACCGCAAGGCGAAGGCGCAGAGCGGCCGCGCGAGACTCGACAAGACAAGGCTCCTCAGAAGCCATCAGGAACACCGGGCCGCGAACCCGAGATGGTTATCGAATAGCCGCGCTCGATCCTATCATCTTGACTTTGGGTGGCGCAGCACTTAAACGCTGCGATAAGTATCTTGTCTATGTTGACGGCCTTAGAGGTTGCGGAAAAAGTCATTTGTAGGCGCCAGCAGCCGCCCTCAGGCGCTAAAGCGCGAGTCCGTTTTCAGCGGCTAGCGGCACGAGTGGAACTCGTGCCCTTCCCAAAACCACCGTGAATCGGCTTTTCCCGCAGCCACTTTTGCCGCTGCGGCCGCCACTATGATTGGCTTCGCGGCGACTCAGCCTACTTCCTCTCCTTCATCCACTCCTCAATCTTCTGCTGCAGCACATCCAGCGGCAGCGGTCCGGAATCGAGCACCGCGTCGTGAAACGCCCGCAGATCGAACTTCGGCCCTAACTCTTTCTGCGCCTGCGCCCGTAACTCAAGTATCTTCATCTGCCCCATCTTGTAAGAGAGCGCCTGCCCCGGCCACGCGATGTAACGATCCACTTCCGTATTAATATTCTCGTCATCCATCGCCGTGTGCTCGTGGAAATAGTCGACCATCTGCTGCCGCGTCCAGTGCTGAGAGTGCACGCCGGTATCCACCACCCATCGCACCGCCCGCCATATCTCATTTTGCAGCCGTCCGTATTCGCTGTAGGGGTCCTGATAGAATCCCACTTCCTTCCCCAGCCGCTCCGAGTAAAACGCCCATCCCTCTGTGTAAGCGTTGAGATCCAGGTTGAACTTACGAAATGGCGGTAAGTCGGACAACTCCTGCGCAATCGAAAACTGTAAGTGATGTCCCGGTACGCCTTCGTGATACGCGATCGCCTCCACGTTCAGCAGAAGCCGCTTCTCCGGAGCGTACTCATTGACGTTGATCCGCCCCGGCCGCGAGCCGTCTCCCGCGCCAATGGAATAATCCGCCGGCGGGCTGGAAGCGGCGCGGAACGATTCCATCGGCACCACCTCCAACTTATTCTTCGACAGCTTTCCGAAAAGCTCCGGCAGCTTGCCATACATCTGGTCGCGGTAGTGCGTGTACAGATCGAACAACTGCTGGCCCGACTTCGCGTGTAACGCCGGATCATGCCGTATGTGCTCGTTGAACGATTTCAGATCGTGGAATCCTTGCGCCTGCGCAATCTTCAGCATCTGCGCTTCAATTTCCGCCACGCTCTTCACGCCTAGTTCATGTATCTGGTCGGCGGGCATGTCGGTCGTTGTCTGATGCCGCACTGCAAACCGGTAGCGCGCTTCCCCATCGGGCAGCGCCCACAGGCCCGGATCAACCCGCCCATGCGGAGCGTAATCCTCACGCACAAACTTCGCGAACTTCGCATACGCGGGCGCGACCTCGTTCTTGACTGTCTCTTCAATCGCCGCGCGCAGCCGCTTTCGGTCCGCCTCGCCAACTGAATCCGGAAACTTCCCAAGCGGCGAAGTAAAAGGACTCTTCTCCACCGCATCCTTACCCAGAGACTCGTCCGCAATGTCCTGCGCCTGGGTCGAAACTTTCTCCAGCAAATACTTAGGAGGCATCAGCCGGTCGCGCACTCCATCCCGCATGTGCCCTTCGGCCTGCTCCAACACGCGCGGAATCTGATGAAGCCGGGAAAGATAATCCTCGTAATCCTTCACGTTGCGAAGCGGCGTATCGAACGGAAGTGACGCGTATCCCAGATGAATGCCGCCAAATTGCGTCGCTGGCATCTCCCAGTCTTTGAACTTCGCGCCTTCCAGGCCCTCGCGAAGCGTGCGCACCATCAGCGCATGATTCAGCCGCTCCTGCTCGGGAAAACCGGCGACATCAACCGCCTCAAACCGCGCCAGCGCCTGCCGGGTGTGCTCGAGATCGTCGGCAATCGCCTTGTCGGAAAAGTCGCTGAGCCGGTCGTTATAACGGTTGTCGCCAACCTGCGTCGCCAGTTCGGGCTGCGTGCGCAGCGTGTATTCCCACTCGTCGGCAAGCATACGATTCAGCTCCGCCCGCCGCGCCTCCAGGGTCCGGTCCGCCGCCTGTGCCGTGAGAGACATCATTAAAGTGTAAGCAATACCCGCCGCCAGCATAGGGACTGAGAATGAGAATGATGTTCGCAAAATTGTAGCCCTCCGAAATCCGCCGCTTGGCGGTACCCCACCATCGCGCGCCGCTCGACGACTTGTAACGCAAGGAATGGGTGCATTCCCGCAGCGTTTCAAGCTACATGACTACATCAGGAGCACAAACGATTGCAGAAGCAGTATCAATATAGTAACTGCCGCAAGACTCATTACGAATGGGCCTGTCCTACGATTCATCGCACATTAAAATATTGTAATTAAACACTTTATGCTCGCCGTTACGCTATTTATCAGTTTGTACTTTTTGATTGCACCCAACGTGTAGATCTCCTACTATCGAATAGTTGCCTAGGGATCGCCCAACGTGCCACCACATTGGCGATTGCTTTGCACCTAATTGATTGATAGCTTGGTAGCTGGGGCTATTCATACTATCCGGGGATGGAACCTGTGAGGGGTAAGTTTTTCGCTGTTTCGCTTCGTCTAGCCTTCTTTTTTGCATTGGCGTTCCTGCTCGAGTCGAGCGGCATGGCTGCCAGTGTCAGTCCGCATGCCCTTTCACCACGCTCAAAATCCCGTAGTGTAACCGAAAGTCAGCACGTCCGGCGTCGTATGCATGCGCTCGCGCATAGCCGCGCGCCGCTTGCAAAATCCGCTGCGCATCGCCGCCGCTATTACGAGCGCTTTAGCACCAGTTCGTTCGCCTCCGGCATCACCGAGGGCGACCTTACCGCGGGCGAAGATCCTATCGTGCGCCAAGCCGCCCTCGACGCTCTCGGTAACATGAACGGCACCGTGGTCGCCATTGAGCCGACCAGTGGCCGCATTCTCGCCATGGTGAACCAGAGGCTCGCGCTCTCCAGTGGCGCACAGCCTTGCTCCACCATCAAGCTCTCAGTCGCGCTGGCTGGCGTGAGTGAAGGCCTGATTGACAAGGAAACCCAAGTTCCCATCGCGGGACGTACCCGCATGACCTTGACCGAAGCGCTCGCCCACTCCAATAACGCCTATTTCGAGGCGGTGGGCCGCAAGCTCGGCTTTGAAAAGGTTCAATATTACGCGCACCAGTTCGGACTCGGCGAATACGCCGGTTATCACATTCCCGGTGAGCACCTCGGTGAATATCCGGAAGAAGAAATCTCCTCGAAACTCGGCGGCGTGGGCAAGATGTGCTCATTTGGGGAAGGCATTTCGATGACTCCCCTGCAACTCGGCGCGATGGTCGCGGCCATTGCCAACGGCGGCACGCTTTACTATTTACAGCATCCCAATTCACCCGAAGCCGTGGCCAACTTCCAGCCCGTCATCAAACGCCATCTCGATATCGCTTCCGCCATCCCCGAACTTTCCGACGGCATGGCCGGCGCCGTTCAATACGGCACCGCGCGCAAACTGCGGCTCAATTTCGATGAGGAGTCCATCCTCGGCAAGACCGGAACCTGCTCCCACGCGGGCACGCGTTTCGGATGGTTCGCTTCCTACGCAAACACCGACATAGGCAGAATTGTGACCGTAGTCTTCCTGCAAGGTGGACGTCCCACGTTCGGTCCCAAGGCCGCAGAGATCGCCGGCCGCATGTATCGCAATTTGTATGACCACAATTTCTTCGTGGCGGGCTCAGGTTCGACGCGCGATCTTGATCGAATCCTCCCTGCCGCTGCCCGGCACTAGAACTTGGCGCCCGACACTTCTCTTCATTTGTGTCGCCTGGCCGCATGTTGGGATCTGAATTAGGACATCTTTAGAGACGCCACCCGACCGATCACTCCCCTTCGGAACTTGCCACTCCCCTGATCCCCAAGTTGTACTAGTAGTGCGAAGCGAGTATGCCGGAGCAAGTTCTCAAAATAGCAGGGCACGTTCCTTATCCTGAGACAGTCGCCATCGCCGCTTTGGTCCTTGCGATCGTCGCTTTCGTTGTCCAGTTTCGGCTGAAGCGTCGCATTGCCGGTTCGCTCGCAGGCATAGCTATCCTGGCTTTGGGGCTGACTCCTCTCGCGGCTTCCCACATTCTTCATGTGCGGAATGTGTATCACATTCAGGTCTTTCTAGTTAGACCCGACAAGACTCCCATCTATTACGCCCAATTGAAATCCACTCCGGTCGACGACCTGCAAATCTCGGAAGGCGGATGGAGGCTCGATATTCCTCCGCAATTTCGTCCCGCCGACGGGAAAGTGACCTTTTCCGCCGAGGTCAAGGATGAGTTTTTGAAAGGCAATTCCATGTTTATTCTCGCCGGCGACTATTACCCCACGGTCACGATTCCGCTGGTTGCCGACACTTCGGCCAAGGTCCGTGGAGTGGTGGTCGATGAAGGTATGGCTGCGGTATTCGGCGCCGCGGTTTCGGTCGCCGGCTATCCCGACGTAGTTCTCACCGACAAACATGGCAACTTCTCTCTGCCCGCGCATGCCGGCAATGGCCAATTGGTTGAGGTCCGCGCGGAAAAAGATGGAATAATGACGCGCATGAACGCACCCGCCGGCAAGGCGATCGAAGTCATACTAGGTTCTGAATAACGCCCTTCGTCTTCTTCCGTTTCCCAAACCAGATCAGCCGGCACATGACCTCGAATTTGCTTCCGGCCGCGCCACGCCCATGATCGGCCTCGGCCTGAAATCGAACCAACCGGCGGGGAACCTCTGCATTTTCTCCCGAGCTGGGTCAAAATAGTTTTAGCCATGACTTCGTCTCCAAGGGCCACAGTCGCAAACCAACCGGACAAAACACGAGTCCTCTCCTCCTTGAAATTGTCTCTCTCGCTTAAGAAACGGAACATTCTGCTCGCCTTGGCACTTGCCGCCGGCGTCTTTGCCGTCTACAGCCCGGTCCTTCACAACAGCTTTCTCAACTACGACGACAACGTCTACATCACCATTAATCCCCCTGTAACAGCGGGCCTCACACTGGGCACTGTGAAATGGGCTTTCACGACGTTTCACGCCGAGAACTACCATCCACTGACTTGGCTGTCTCATGCGCTCGATTGCCAACTTTTCGGCCTGAATTCCGCGGGCCACCACGAGGTGAACGTCCTCCTCCATGCAGCGAATGCCGTGCTTGTTTTTCTACTGCTCCAAAGTGTTACAGGATTTACCTGGCGCAGCCTTTTCGTAGCCGCTTTGTTTGCGCTGCATCCTATCAACGTCGAGTCCGTAGCCTGGGCCGCCGAGCGCAAGAACGTCCTGAGCATGCTGTTTTTCCTGCTCGCACTAAACGCCTATGTCGCCTACGTTCGTCAGCCAAGACTCGGCCGGTATCTTCTGATTGCGCTTTTCTTCACGCTTGGATTGCTGAGCAAACCGCAGATCATTACCCTCCCGTGTCTGCTTTTGCTTTTGGATTACTGGCCGCTCGACCGCGTCGCCTCGATGCCGTCTGGGAGCGCGACCCACAAGGGGCGTCGCGGTTCCAAAGCTCGAATGTCGGCCCGAGCATCGGCACGCACATCACTCCGGACATCAATCCGGACGTCGGTCAGCCCGTCAGCTGACGCGATTCGGGCCAGCGCATCAAGCACCGTCCCTCCTTTGCCCAGAGTTTCGATTGCCAGGCTCGTGCTCGAAAAACTTCCCCTGTTCGCGCTTTCCGCCGCGAGTGCTGCGGTCACCATGGCTGCTCAGCAAGCCGGAGGCGCTGTCCAATCATTGTCGGTATTCGGTCCGCTCCTTCGGGTGGAAACTGCGGCAGTTTCCTACGTTACCTACCTGGGCAAGGCGTTCTGGCCCGCGAACCTGGTGGTGCTCTATCCACATCCTTCCGAGCTCTATCCAACGTGGGAAGCGCTTGGAGCCATATTGCTTTTAGTAGTCATCACTGTTGCCGTTGTTCGTGCGCCCGGCCGACGCTATCTAGCCGTGGGATGGTTTTGGTTCCTCGGCGCGTTCGTTCCGATGATCGGATTCGTCCAAGCCGGCCTTCAAGCGATGGCGGACCGCTACGCGTACATCCCATTCCTGGGATTGTTCCTGATGCTGACCTGGTTAATCGCCGATTGGGCGCAGGCTCGCCAGGTTCGCGCTACGTGGCTTGCCATTCCCGCCGTCGCGACGCTGCTCGTGTTCAGCGTCCTCACTTATCGCCAGATTGGCTATTGGCACGACACTCCCTCGTTTTGGACGCACACGATCGAGCGCACCAAGAACAACTTCATGGCTCACGACCTGCTGGCCGACTACTTGTCCAAGCAAGGCCAGCCCGATGAAGCCGCCGCACATTCCCGCGCCGCCGTCGCCATCCGCCCCGATGACATGCCCGCCCATTTCGCCCTGGGAAATTATGAGCAAGCTCATGGAAACCTCCGGGCGGCCATTGATCACTATCGGATCGTCGCCTTCCGCGCGTCTAACGCCCTTCTGCGCGCCGCCGCTTTGAGTGACCTCGGGCTGGCCTATCGCCAAGCCGGAGACCTCGACGCCGCAAAACAGTTTCTGGCGGAATCTCTGCAAATCGTGCCCAACGATCCCAAATCCATAGTCGGCATTGGTCTGATTTTGCAGAGGCAAGGAGATCTCGCCGGGGCCATCCGCGCGTATTCGCAGGCAGTGGCAATGCAGCCGAGCGATGTTGGATATCTGCTGCTGGCGCAAGCGCTCGAGAAACAGGGCCGCACAGAACAGGCCCAAGCGACGGTCACGCGCGCGGCCAGTCTTTCGCCGAATCTCTCTGCAGCGCAGAAGCAGGTCGCGTCGCTGCTCGGCAACTAAAAAGTACTGGCACAACATGGGGGAGACGGTGTAAGGGGGAGACGGTGTCAGATGGGGATTAGCTGCGGGTAGATTTGCACGCGGATTCAGAGAACCGCCGATCACACTGGGCCGATCCCGGGTCACTGAGTGTAATCGCGGCATCGGGATTGATTGGAGCATTGCAGCCGAGCTCAGACATGCCGACGGTAATGAGCTCGGCAGCAATGGCGGCGCGTTCCTTGAGAACGGTGTCATCCTCCGCAGTGAGACTGACCGCAAGGGTGATGGTGTTCATTCGTTTTCCTCTCTTTAATTCTCAGCTGTTCAACGCGCCAGCCAGCTTCGCTGTTAATGCGGAGGATGTTAACAACGACGTTAACAAACTTGTTGCGCATGACCCCAGCACGTAGAGCCATGCTCATAACGAGTAACATCCGTTCGTTTCTTATAGTTAATCGTCGTCCGGATCGCTGTGATCAGCGAGTTCTCGGCGTGTCATTTTCCGCGCCTTGATTGGAACAAAACCTCTCCGTGCATCTCCGCCGGCCTGGAAGAAACCGCTGAGATCATCCGCGTAGCTATCGGCCCAGGTCCCCGGGCCAATGAAGCCAAGGTTAAAGTTCGACTCGACAAAATGCAGAATCGAACCAAAGTCGTGAACGTCGTTGTCAACGTAGCCTGGCGGGGTTTGCGAAGAGATTACGAGCAGCGGAACGCGAAAGCCGTAACAAAAGATCTGGCACCATCCGGTGTGATTTCCGAGCGGAATCACATGGTCGTACCAGCCTCCCCAATCGTCCCAGGTCACGAGAATGGCCGTATCGTTCCAGTAAGGCGACTGCCCGATCGCATTGACAATGGAGGCGACCCACGCCGGGCCGCCTCCGCTGCTCGAGCCCGGATGATCACTGTACGCGCCGGCGGGCGTAACCCAACTGACACCGGCTAGCTTGCCGGCAGCAATATCCTTTAATACCTGTGGGGGCTTAATCACGATGTTGGGGGACTGGTAGTAGTTCTCCAAAGCCAACGGAGCGTCCCAGAGACCGCCGCCTGAAGGAGTATAGTATTTCCACGTTATACCGGCATTATCGAGCAGCTCAAGGATGGACGAGCGCTCGAAGCACGGATAAATGGTACCCCTTACACCGTTCGGGTCGATTGTTGAAACGAGAGCGTTGGCGGCCGCGCCGCAGCCGTAATGACTGTCATCGGTCGAATTCCCCAGCACGAACAAGTCGCTCGTATCCGATGGAGCAGAGGTTCCTGAAATCAGGAACTGGTGGGAAGGAAAGCTCTCACTCTGATTTGTCTGATACATCTGATTGGCAAAGCCATATTCCGCCGCCATATCCCAGTATGGCTGCGCCCCGCTGGCAACGTAATCGTAATAAGCAGTTGGCATCTTGTTGCCACTTCTGGTTTCAAAGATAAATTCGGAGTAGCCATGGGGAAGATCCGGCCCCTTGGCAAGCGGAATTCCAGTGCCTTGCGGCGTAGTCATCGCATTGATTCCCGGGATACCGGAAGCTCCAAACAGGTTATCGGGTGTACGATTTTCCTGCACAATAATGATGATGTGCTGGAATGGTGGATTGGGCTGCGCGCCGCACAAACTGGCGGGCAAAATGACCGATAGCAGTGCAAACCATTTTAGACAGCTCGTAAAATCCTCTCCTTATCTCAGCCGGAATCCCGAAGGCCCCGGTCTACTTGGTGCTTCCAATGATCAGCGGAACAAAAACCAACATTCGACGAAGCCAACAGAGAGTTCAAGCTCCCAGCGTGCAGCATCGAGACACAAAGTCCAGAAGCTCGCCGTCCAAAAAATCTTTCTGAGGGCTAGAATTCTCGCGGTAATTGTGCCGGTCAGAGTCTGCCCTGATCTGCACAATTGGATCGTCTGTGCTGTCCATGGCTCTTGGATTGGCCATGAATACACGTTCACGGACACTACAACGAGGGCCTAAGGTTCACCTCAACCACGGTGGCAAATTGCAATGACCGCCTAACGGAATCGCCTTCTATCCCACGGTAATCCAACGCGTCTTGGGGTTGCGTGTCAGTGACGCTTCGCACGATAGGATGTGACAAAGAAGAAGTGAACGGCATCAATCCAGGGACTGGGAGCGGGTCGAGATCAAAAGATTTCGCATGCCGATTCGTAACTGAGCGCGACTGTGACGATGGGGATTACACGGCATGCTGTTGGTTCAGCGCGCATTCCAAAACATGTGGCTGGAGATTACAGCAGCGGGCATTGCAGAAGATCGAAAAACGAACGACGAACAGCCAACGACAAACCTTATCGCCCTTCTTTCACCTCGTCCCGAGCCACGATGCCATCTTTGATGTAAATGATGCGGTGCGCGTATTCGGCGATATCGTGCTCGTGCGTCACCAGGACGATCGTATTCCCTTCCGCGTGCAGACGATCGAATAGCGCCATGATTTCATTGCCCGTTTGTGAGTCGAGGTTGCCGGTTGGCTCGTCGGCCAAAATGATCGCCGGCTTATTGACCAGCGCGCGCGCCACCGCCACTCTCTGCCTTTGTCCTCCAGAAAGCTCGTTCGGCTTATGGGTCATGCGGCTTTCCATGCCCACAGATGCCAGCGCCGCCTTAGCCCGCTCCATGCGCTCCGCGGACGGCACACCCGCATAAATCAGCGGCAGCTCCACGTTATGCAACGACGTTGCGCGGGCCAGCAGATTGAATGTCTGAAACACGAATCCGATTTCCTTATTGCGAATGCGCGCCAGCTCATCGTCGTCGAGCTCGCTGACCAGCTGTCCGTTCAGCCAGTATTGCCCCTTCGATGGCGAATCCAGACAGCCAATCAGATTCATCAGCGTCGATTTACCCGATCCCGAAGGCCCCATGATGGCGACATACTCATTGCGCCGTATGCGCAGATTGATTCCGCGCAGAGCGTGCACCTGCTGCTCCGAACCCATGTCATAGGTCTTCCACAGGTCCTCTGTGGCGATCATGCAGGAATCCGGAGCCGACCAATTCGCGGGCTGGTCGCCCGTTGGGCTTATGTTCGTCGGCTTGTCAATGGAGAGTATCTCCGCTGTCGCCATGTCGTTCTCCTTCGGCTCGGGCACGCACACTCCTCTGGCCGCTTATTACTTTGACGTTCTAACCCAGTATCGGTTAGTCGTCACTTTGTAGAAGACGCGGATTGCCACGCCTTCTCTTCTTGACCAGGCAATCGGAGACGGGGCAAGGCCGTCCCTAGTAAGAGCCTAGCTGCTTTCTTCTTCCTTCTTCGGCGTCGAATTATCGATTTTTACGCTCGTCCCCGGCTTGAGCGTACGCAGAACCTTATAGCTGCCCGTGATCACTTCGTCGCCGTCTTGCACACCCTTGATAACTTCGATGTCGGTTGTCCCGCTGATGCCGGTCTCTACCGGAACAAATTCCGCTTTTTTGTTACGAATTACGAAAACACCTTGAATCTCTTCCTTCTGCTTGGCGTCCACGGGAGCAGCAGCCTGCACAGACCCCTTCGAATCTTTCGGCGCCAGATCGGCTTGTGTGCGCACGGTCAGCGCCTGGATCGGAATACTCACCACGTTATCCCGTGTCGCGGTCGTGATTTTCGCGGTTGTCGAAAGCCCCGGCCGCAAGTCCGGCGGGGCATCGGTCAGGGTCACCACCACCTTGAAATCCTTCGCCTCCTCGCTGGTGGAAGTGGCCTGCGAGGTCGAGACACCGGTCGAACGCACAATGGCGTTATCGCCGATTTCGGTTACCGTCCCATGAAACGTCTTGCGCGGAATGGCGTCGATCGTCACCTCCGCCGATTGGCCCATACGCACGTTGACTATGTCGGTCTCATCGACTTTCACCTCCGCCGTGATTACAGCCATGTCGGCAAGAGTCATTAGCGTGCTGCCCGGCGAGTTCTGGATCCCGATCACCACCGTCTCGCCCTCCCGCACCGGCAGGTTCGTAATCACGCCGTCAAAAGGAGCTTCATACGTCGTCTTCCGTAGTACGTCGGAGACCCGCGTCAGGTTCGCTTGATTTTGAGAAATGTGCTTTTGGGCGGAATCCATCTGCGCTTTCGCCTGGTCAACCCGCGCCTGTGCCTGCGCCAATCCAGCTTCGGCCTGTTCCCACGCCGCCTTTTTTGTGTCGTAATCCTGCTTGGCGATCAGTGCGTCTTTGAATAATCCCTGAGCGCGCTCCCAATCCAGCCGGGCATGAGCGGCGTCCGACTGCGCCCGATTCAAATCAGCCCGTGAAGTCTGCAAGCCAGCTTCCGCCGCCACGAAGTCTGTCTCCGCAGCCTGCAACGATGCCCGCGTCGCATTCACATCCGCCGAAGATTGCACGTTCTCCAGTTGGGCCAGCAACTGTCCCTTCTTCACGCGATCGCCCTCTTTTACATGCAGCCGGACAATCTTGCCGAACGCGTTCGCTCCGATGTTGACATAAGTCTTGGGCTTGATTTCGCCCGAAGCGCTCACCACCGAACTCAGTTTTTGCTTTTGCGCTTTGCCGGTCTGGACCGTGACCAGGTTCTTATGGCTCTGATAGACCGTGACCGCAACAATCGTTCCTAGCGCAGCGACAGCGCCCACCCCGATCAACGCTTTTTTCCAGGTTTTCATTTCACGCACGATTCCACGTCGCACACACGGCCATATCTATCAATTACGTCGAGCCCAGAAACAAAGTTCCCGCAGGCGCACCGCGATACCCACGTTCTTCCTCAACGCGAGTTCCACGCGGTTTCGAGAAGCCGCAAGCAAGCCCAAGGTATTATATCGTGCCGGGCAAGTTGCAATGTCCCCTATCCCAATATCCCGGCGGTTGCACTTCGGCGCACCCAACACTCACTTTCTCAAGACGATAGCGGTCGTCCCCTGGGCAGAAAATCGCCCGCTCCAGGCCTCTTTTCCTTGCCTTGTTGTATCCAATCAACATAGAATTAAAGATATAGTCGTCTCTCAAGGTAGGTCCTTCTATTATGTTTTCCTCTGGTTTCCAGGAAAGATGCTGGGCGGGTATTTTGATGGCTGTAACGGTGCTAGGCTTTTCCGCCTTAGCCCCAGCCCAGGACAGTTCCCCTCCCCAAGACCAAACCAAAACTGCGGTCCAAACCCAGGTCACGGACCAGAGCCAAAATCAAGACCAAAGCAAATCTGCGGCCCCAGACACCGGCGCTAAGGCTCCCAATCCGCAAGCTGCTCAGCCAAATTCAAGCGATCCTCTAAAGCGCCCGCTCCCGGAAAAGCAGAAAAAAGCCAACGCCAAAGCGCTCAAAATCGAGTTGAGCAAGACCTACCGGAAATGGCTCGATGAGGACGTCCGTTGGATCATCACCGACCAGGAAAAGTCCGCGTTCATGCAGCTTTCCAACGACGAGGAACGGGATCAGTTCATTGAGGCCTTCTGGCAGCGCCGCGATCCCACGCCCGATACCGAAGAGAACGAGTTCAAAGAAGAACACTATCGCCGCATCGCCTATGCCAACGAGCACTTCCCTGCCGGCATCCCCGGATGGAAGACCGACCGTGGCCGCATCTACATTGTGTTTGGCCCAGCCGATGAAATCGACGCCCATCCTTCCGGTGGTACCTATGATCGTCCCATCGAAGAAGGCGGCGGCGAAACCTCCACCTTTCCGTTTGAAACCTGGCGCTATCGCTACATCGAGGGCATCGGCCAGGAAGTCATCATCGAGTTCGTCGATTCCTGCATGTGCGGCGACTATCACATGACCATGGATCGCTCCGAGAAGGACGCCCTCAAGTACACGCCCAATGCCGGTCTCACGCTCTATGAGTCATTGGGCATGGCCAACAAGGCCAACCGCTTCACCGGCGGCAATGGGATCGAGCAACTCGGCACCTCGCCCTTGAACAACGATTTGCAGACCAAGGAATTCGACCGCCTCGAGCAGTTCGCCAAGTTGCAGGCCGCCCCGGCTGTCAAGTTCAAGGATCTCGAAGAAGTCGTCAGCCACAAGATCAGCGTCAACCTCATGCCCTTCGACGTTCGCGTCGACTTCGTAAGAGTGACCAGCGATACCGTCCTCGTTCCAGTCACCATTCAGATCAAGAACCGCGACGTCACCTTCCAGAACAAGGATGGCATCCAGCGCGGCACCGTCAATATCTTCGGACGCTTCACCACCTTGACTGGCAAAATCGTCCAGACCTTCGAGGATCCAGTTCAGGTCGATGTGCCGACGGAGCTGCTCCCCAAGACTGCGGAGAGTTCATCCGTCTACTGGAAAGCTGTGCCCCTGCGCATCAGCCAGAATCGTTATCGCCTCGATGTCGTCGTGAAAGACGTCAATGGCGACCGAACTGGCTCCTGGAGCCGCGGCATCGTCATTCCCGATTTCACCGAGGATCACCTCAGCAACTCGTCGCTCATCATCGCCGATCAGATGGAGCCCGTCGCCGCCAAGAACGTTGGCACTGGCAGTTTCGTTATCGGGCAAACAAAAGTGCGGCCCCGTGTGGCTCCCGCCGACGGCAAGCCAATTTCCTTCAAGCGTAATCAGAAACTCAATTTCTGGATGCAGGTTTACAATCTCAGCGTGGACGAGAAGACCCACAAGCCTTCCGCCACCATCGAATACAACGTCACCGACGCCAACAACAAGCCCGTCATTCATACCATCGAATCGACGGACACCATGGGCAACATTGGCGATCAGGTCACGCTGCAGAAGACGCTTTCCGCCGCCAATCTGCAGCCCGGTACCTACAAGATCGATATCAAAGTGAACGACAAACTTTCCAAGCAGTCAGTCGACCCCACCGCGACCTTCGCTGTGGAGTAAACTGCTTGTCCAGTGGAACGGCGGGCGCCTTGCCCGTCGGGAGCAATTGCTGGTGAAGTAGAGCGACGGGTTCCCGTCGCCAGAATTGGTGGGCGTGATGTTCAAGAACTTTCGGATGTTCGCGACCGTCATCATCATCTGCCTGGCGATCCCTGCCTGGTCTGCGGCCGGCTCCGGTGCCATCTCTGGCTATGTTCGCGATTCCAGCGGCGTGCCGCAAATGGGTGCAGCCGTCGAACTTCTGCCTCTCATCGGCTCTGAGCTGATACAGCCAGTCCAGGCTCTTAAAGCCTTTACCGACGATCGCGGTTTCTACTCCATCGCCAAACTCTTACCCGGAAACTACAGCCTCAAAGTCAGCGAGCCCTCTTTTCTTCCCACTCTGCGCGAGAGGATCGGCGTCCGCTCCGGCGCACGCCTCATGGTCAACGTCACCATGACCAATCTTTTCGAGGCCATCCAGCTCGTCACCATTCCCACGCAAACCGATCAGGATGACTGGAAGTGGACTTTGCGCTCCATCTCCAACCGGCCCATTTTGCGCGTCCTCGACGATGGCACCACCGCGGTGGTCGAAAGTAGAAGCGACAACGATCTCAAGGGATCCGTCGCCTTCCTCGCCGGTTCTCCGGATGAAGGGTTCGGCAGCCCTTCCGACATGAACACTGCCTTCTCTGTGAGACGCTCTCTGCTGTCGAGCGGCACAATCCGCCTCAACGGCGACGTCGGCTACTCGTCGGATGGCAACGCCATTCCTTCCACTTTGCTTCGCACGTCTTACACCGGCCACTTCAACAACGTCTCCGAGCCTTCGTTCTCGCTGACCGCGCTTCGCCTGAATTCCGCCGACCCAACCAACACCCTGCCCGGCGCCACCTTGCAGGCGGTCTCACTCACCAGCGCGGATCGTGTGGTCCTCGGAAACAGCCTTGAAATGCGTGTCGGCAGTGAACTTCAGACCATCCAGTTTCTCGGCCATGTTCACGCCCTCAAGCCCTTCGGCTCCGCCGATCTTCACCTTTCGCCGGATACGGTTTTGGAATACCAGTACCGCAGCTCGGTTCCGCGCTTGACGCTCGAAAACCTCTCCGGCGATTCGTCCGATCCCGCTTCGTCCGATCAGAGCCCCACCGGACCCCGCATGAGCATCACGAATTTCGCTCCCGCCGTTGAACGAGCTCGCCATCAGGAAGTCTCGCTCTCCCAGCGCGTCGGCAAGAACAATATGCAGCTCGCGTTTTTTTCCGATAGCATCGTCGATCCGGCCCTCACCGGCATTGGCGGTGTCTCTGCCGACTCCGGCGACGTGCTCCCCGATATTTACTCCGGCACATTCAGCTATCAGGGAAACGACTTCTCTACCCGCGGAATGCGCGTCGTGCTCGAGCGCAGGTTCTTATCCGATCTTACGGCAACGCTCGATTACTCTTACGGCGGCGTACTCGATCTTTCCCGCCCCGACATTCAACTCGAGGACGCTCACAACTTTATTCGCACGGAAAACCGCCGTGCCGTCGCCGCCAAGTTACGTGGAACCGTGCCCAAGACTAAGACGCGCTGGATCGCTTCTTATCGTTACGCTAACCGCTCGCTTACACCAGTCGATCTCTTCAACACTTCGGCTGGCGAGTCCGATCCTTACTTCAATCTGTTTGTCCGCCAGCCTATTCCATCCAGCTTCCTCGCCGGACACCTCGAACTGCTCATCGATCTCCGCAACTTACTCGCGCAGGGCTATGTTCCCGTCGTCGATCAGGACGGCCATACCGTTTATCTAGTCCAATCCGCCCGCAGCGTCCGCGGCGGCTTGGCTTTCAATTTCTAGAACGCGTTTGGCTCTGTACACATTTATTTCCGGAAGTTTGTCTTGCTGAGCGAGGATTGGGCTTCGCCAAGGCGATGCTCAACCGCAGTCGAAGCATCCCTACCTCTCCCGGGCGCGCCGCGATAAGCAGGATATCGACAAACCCAAACATGCCTCCTATCTCATGACTCCCCTGCTTTCTCGACCGTGTTTCATAAATCGAGTATGGGAAGGGCACGGCTTCAGCCTTGCCGTAAACGCCCTGCAAAAACGCGGGGCTGTAGCCCCTGAGGGAAGTGCGCCTCGACTCGAAAGATGTTGAAACACTCTCTAATTAAGCCGGACTAACTTGTATACGCGAAGATCCGCACTATTCCATTTGGTAAAACTATTTCACGTTGACGCCAGCAGGCGGCAGGCACATAATGGCCCGTTCTTGAATATCCCTAGGAACAAAATTATGCCAGGAAAGAAATTGTCACCAATCTGGAGGATCGCTATGGTCGGACAACGTCAACTCGTCACTCTCAGTGCTCATATATTGGTTGTTCTTTTTGTCCTGCTGATCGCCGCTCGCCCGGCGCAGGCACAAACGGAAAGTATTCTCTACCCCTTCGCATGCACGAATGGTGGTGGTGGCGCATGCACCCCTTGGGAAGGCGTTGTTCTCGATAAGGGTGGTAACGTCTACGGCACGACTACTGAGGGTGGCACCTCTGCGCTGGGCGTAATATTCAAAGTAACGCCGTCCGGAGCATTTTCAACGCTCTACAACTTCTGCTCGGCTTCGGAGTGTGCGGACGGTGGTTGGCCCATCTACGGCTTGGTCATCGATAAGGAAGGCAACCTCTATGGCGCAACTGTTTACGGTGGCGCCTTCGCCAATGGCACTGTGTTTAAAGTGACGCCATCAGGAACTGAAACGGTGTTGTACAATTTCACTTCCTCTTACAGTATCTATTACGCGCAGCCGAACTTAGCCCTCGATTCGAAGGGCAATCTCTATGGAGTAACTCCCGACACGTTCAGCATATTCAAGCTGACGCCGTCGGGAACATATTCGACGCTCTACACTTTCTGCTCCGCCCCGAACTGCGCGGATGGAAACGAACCATTGGGGGGCGTGATCCTTGATAAGTTAGATAACCTTTATGGCACAACCAAGTTCGGCGGTGCTAATGGCCTCGGTATAGTATTCAAGTTGACTCCTTCCGGCACGGAAACTGTGCTCCACAGCTTCGACGCCAACGGCGAGGACGGCTTCTATCCTGAGGCCGGAGTAATTCTGGATTCGAAGGACAACATTTATGGCACAACGACTTTAGGTGGCAAAATTGGTGTTGGCTCGGTCTTTGAAGTCACTGCGTCCGGTACTGAAACCATTCTCTACAGCTTCGCCGCCGGGGCGGACGGCTTCTCGCCCTATGCGAGCTTGGTCTTCGATAAGAAGCACAATCTTTACGGCACGACTGCCTATGGAGGTTCCTACGGCTCGGGCACGGTGTTCGAGGTAACTCCGAAAGGCGTCGAGACCGTCCTCCATAGCTTTGAACGTAACGGGACTGACGGATATTTTCCCGCCACTGGGCTGGCCATCAATGCGGCGGGCGACCTTTACGGCACCACAACAGACGGCGGTAGTGGTAAAGGCACCGCTTGTGTCCCGAACGGATGCGGCGTGGTGTTTAAGGTCATCCCATAGCATCGCGCAGGTCGATTAAACCTGAGCCCCGCCCAACTCCACTTGGGCGGGGTTTCCTTTAGTGGCCGCATTCATCGCGTGACTGGAAGCACCCCAGGCCACAGCCCTCACCCACCCCCGATGGTTGTAGCGCCTTGCCTTCAATCTCGGATTTCGTAAATCCATAATTCATTCTGCGTCCGTTCCGCGCTTGTCATTCCGATGAGAGAACGCAACCCGAAAAGCCGAATCCGCTCTCGCCTTGACGGGCGTCGCCGAGGTCGCGTACTTTTTCCTTGACCCCACCTGCCAATCCTTGTCACTATCGATGTATCCACTCTAGATTTCTTAGTGAAAGGGCTCCGATTAGAAAAGGAATCCTAGTGGGCGCATTGCGTTGGAACTGTTTATTGGCCGTTAACTCTAAGGCAATCAATGCTTTGCCTGTAACTATCTGTGAATCAAGACTTTGAGAGGAAGATCGCGCAAAGTATTGATTCCAATAGGCCGGTATAAGGGGGGGGGTACCCTCCCAGCGCGCAAGGCTCACGCGAATCCGGGATAGTGACCAACAGTCATTCGTAGCTGAAGGCTTCCAAGCGAACTAAAAGTGGCGCAAAACTCCCCCGAACGACGCTCGCAAAAACGCACCCCTATACAGGTTCCAGTCAAGGTGCGCCCTCGAAGCAGCGATGCACCCGAGCAATCTGCGCTGACTCGTGACTTAAGCTCTTCCGGCATCTTCCTCTATTCGGAATCCGGCATCGAGCCTGGAGCCAAGCTCGATCTTGTGGTCATGCTCCCTGAAGGAGTAGGTCTCGGTCCCGGCGGTTGGACGGTCTGCCAGGCCTCCGTCGTGCGCGTCGAGAGGTCCGATGGCAAGGGGATGGGCGTGGCCGCGACCATTGACCGCATCGACAAGCTACCGGAAATAAGCTGAAAAAATGTGTTTTTCTGCCCAAATCGCCTTCCCACGCACCAAAATTAGTGCAATAATGTCCCGGCCTAAAGCAGCCCCAAATCAAGGAACGCTGAAATTTGAGAAAGCGGAAGCGCTGCTTTTCTCATGTGGATTTCCGAATGTGGATTGAAAAACTACTCGCCGGTGTTCTCGAGCTCGATACCTCGATCGGGACTCGTTATCTGGAGCCGAACTTGCCTCAGCGGATGCGTCTGCTGTGGACGTTCCGGAACTTCGACTCTCTCCCTCACCAAGTTTTGCACCCGAGCGAGTTGCAGTTGATCGAGCGCCTTCTCGAAGAGAACCAATCCATATCCAAGCAAACACTTGCTGCGAATGGCCGCCCGATTATCGGACGAGTTGAGGGAAGAGTCGAGCGTCCCGAACCCGCAGATTCAGCGGAGGCTCTTCCATCGCGAAAGCCGGCTGCCTCCGCAGTCGCCGACCGAAACCGCGAAGCCGCCGCTTAGAGGTTCGGCTGACGGAAATAAGCAACGTTTCCTAGGCCTGCTAAACAGCCAGTAACAGATGTAACCTTGCCAGCCGCTTTTACGGCTGAATTAGCGAAGAATCTTCCTATACTCGGTAGAGTGCAGTCATCCGCTCCATCCCTGAACACGGCCGCGCAGATCCCGGTCGCGCAACTCCTCCAAAAGAACGGCGTGATGGAGATGCTGATCTGCGCCCTCACCGCGCTCGCGTATTTGGGAACGCTCGGGTTCGGCTTCGTCTACGACGACAAGCCCGTGATCGTCGAGAACACCGCCATCCGCTCCTGGAGCGCGCTCGCCGCTTACCTCATTCCCAAGGCTGCAACAGGCGCTGTTGGCGGAACATTCTTCCGCCCAGTCACAATCTTGTGGCTGCGTCTCAACTACATGGTTTTTGGCCTCAGGCCCGCAGGGTGGCACTTCGCCATGCTGATCGGCCATGTGCTCGCGACTTGGCTGGTTTTCACACTGGTCAGAAAGCTCACCGCCAATCGGACTACCGCAGCCATTGCCGGGCTCCTGTTCGGATTGCATCCAGTCCACGTGGAAAACGTCGCATGGCTCTCTTCAGTTAACGACCTGTTGATGACGGTGTTGCTCCTCGGCAGCTTCATTGCGTATCTCGAGTTCCGCGATAGCAGGAAAGCGTCGATCTCGCACGCGGCGTTATCGAATACTGCGGTATCGAACACTTCGTCGCCGAACCCATCGCTGGCCGCGAAGATTTCCGCTTCTGTCGCGTGGATCACCGCTTCGATCTCTCTGTTCTTGCTGGGACTCTTGTCGAAGGAAACCGCAGCCATCTTCCCGGTCGTGATTCTCGGCTTTGCGGCCATCTGCCGGGATTCTCAGTCGGCGGCGAACTCTAGCTCGGCGGAAGATGCGAGTATCGCGCCCATCTTCAAAGCGGGCCTTTGGTTGGCCGGAAAGGAGGCTGCTGTCTCCATCCCTTACTTCTGTGTGCTCGCGGCCTATCTGGCGGTTCGCCGGATAATGCTGCATGGGATGGCAAATCCGATTGCACCGTTAAGCTGGAGCACGATGATCTTCACCTGGCCTTCGGTGATGTGGTTCGACCTGAAGCATCTCATACTGCCGGTCACATCCAGCGAGTTCTATTCGTTGGCCTATGTAACTGCGCCCAGCCTTAATAACTACGTATTACCCGCTTTTCTCTTGCTGATTGCTTTTGCGGCCGCGTGTTACGCAGTTACCAGACTGAAGAATCCCCGTCTCGGACTCTTCGCTCTGCTGTGGATCGTGCTATCGATCCTGCCCACGTTGTATCTGCGCGCCGTGGCTCCGGACAATTTCGTCCATGACCGCTTCCTGTATCTTCCGTCTGTGGGATTCGTGATTCTGCTGGCGCTTGCCGCGCAGCAGTTCCCGGCTCAGCTTGCCGGCGATCGCGGCGCAACGGTGAAGTGGGCGATTGTAGGAGTTTTTTGCGCTGCCGGGGTCGCCGGCACGGCGCATCACCAAATGCAATGGGCCAATAACCTTCTGCTCTACCAGAACGGAATGGCATCAGCCCCCCGGAATCTGGTGGTGCAGGATAATCTGGCCAACGAACTATCCGACTTAGGCCGCTATGACGAGGCGACCGGGATCTATCTCGGCGCCCTGCAACGCGACCCGTGGTTCTGGTCCGCCAACTACAACCTCGGTTACGCGTATTATCGTGCGGGCAAATTCGCGGAAGCTGAAAGCTACTTGCTTCGCGCGGTCCAAATCGACGCCCGTGATCCCGACCAATTCATCTATCTGGCCCGGGCTCAAATGCGGCAGGGAAAGCTGACCGAGGCTGCTCGGAATGCCGAGCGCGCCCTTCAGCGCAGTCCCATGTCTCCGGGGTTCCACCTTATTCTCGGCAAGATTTTGGAGGACAGCGGCCAACGGGAACAGGCGATTGCGGAATACAAGATGGAAGCGCTACATCATCCCGAAAACGCGCTCGCTCGAAATGAGCTCGCGAGAATGCAGTCTCAATAACCGCTGAGGTGTCGAGAGGCAGTCGAGTTCCCTACCGGCTGTAGCGGTTGCGTTTCTTGTCACGGTGCCTTTCCAGGCCAAGCTGAATCAGCCGGTCGATCAACTCGGGATACGAAACACCCGTCGCGCCCCACAGTTTGGGATACATGCTGATGGCCGTGAATCCAGGCATGGTATTGATCTCGTTCACGTAGAGTTTGCGCGATTTTCCAGGTTCCATGAGGAAATCCACGCGCGCCAGGCCCGAACAATCGACTGCCTGAAATGCGGCGATCGCGAGCGTCTGCACGTGCTTCATCTCAGCCTTGCTGAGCTTGGCGGGGATCACGAGCTCCGAGCCTTCAGCCAGGTACTTTGCGTCGTAGTCATAAAATTCCTTGCAAGGGACGATCTCGCCCGCAACCGAAGCCTTTGGCTCGTCGTTGCCAAGTACCGCGCACTCAATCTCGCGCGCCTTGTGTTTCTTTCCGCCGACGCCTTCCTCGATCACAATCTTGCGGTCGTACTTTGCCGCTTCCTCAATCGCGGGTCCGAGTTCCTTGCGGTCGTGCGCCTTCGAAATTCCTACCGATGAACCCAGATTCGCGGGCTTCACAAATACCGGATACTTGACCTTGCTCTCGACCAGCTTCTCTACTTTCCTGGGCGCGCCTTCCCACGCCGAGCGCAGCACGGTCACGTGTTTGACGATCGGCAAGCCTGCATTTTTGAACAGAGCCTTCATTACGTCTTTATCCATGCCTGCCGAGGAGCCAAGCACGCCCGCGCCGACATAGGCGATGTCGGCGAGTTCGAGCAGCCCCTGAATCGTGCCGTCCTCGCCGAACGTCCCATGCAGCACAGGAAAGATGACATCCACATTGATAGCGCGATCAGCCGCGCGGCGGAGGCTCGCCGCCTCCGTTTGAAATGGGGCCATGCCCGAGTCGCGATGCGCCGGTTCCGGTGGAAAAACCACGGATTCTCCAGCCGCAAGCACTGCTGCGCCGGGAGTTGCGTCCGGATCGCCCGCACGTAAATGCTTCGCGCTCGCTTCGCCCTTCAGCAGACGCTCCGCATGCTCGGCGGTCAGCCAGCGGCCCTCTTTTGTGATGCCAATCGGCACCACTTCATACTTTGTTTTGTCGATGGCCTTCAACACAGACGCGGCCGAGAGCAGCGACACTTCATGCTCGCCGCTACGTCCGCCAAAAAGAATTCCTACTCGAAGTTTTGCCATAAACAATCAGTCTGGCTGGAGGCGCTGCTCTCCGTCAATTGCGCAGCTGGTTCGCGGAAAAAGGATGAGAGCTTGCAGACGCGAGAACTCAGCGCTACGCGTATTCCCAACGCCGCGCCACCCTGCGTGCAATGGCGAACAGGACGACGGCAATCGCCAACAAAACCAGCACCTGCGGCCATAGCTCGGAAATAGGCTGGTCGCGCCAAAACACCTTGGTGAAGCCATCAATCGCCCAGGCGTTAATCGTGAACAGGCCCGCTTTCTGCATGCCCTCCGACATGAAATAGCGCGGGAACATGCTGCCGCCAATCGAGGACATGATCAAAATCACCAGCGTGGAAAGAGCGCCCAGTTGCGCGCGAGTGTGGCAGATGCTGGCCAGCAACAGTCCAAATGCGGCCACCGCTACAGCCGTACACACGCCCATCACGATGAATCCGGGAATGTGCGACCAGAAATCGAGTTTAAATACCGCCCATCCCCATAGAAACATCAGCAGCAATTGCGCGAACGCGAGCAGCGAGTTGTAAATCAGCTTGCCCAGCATCAGCGAGGTCATGGTCACCCGCGAACTAAGCACACGGTCGAGAGTGCCACTCTCCGCTTCGTCGAGCAGAGCGCCTGCCGCGCCGCTAGCCGTGAAGAGCAGAAACATAACTCCGATGGCAGCCGCGTAAAACGAGACCATGGGATTGTTCTTGTTTTCGCCGACAACGGCGCGCGAGGTGACCGCGACAATGCCGCCGCTGCCCCCGCCGGATGTGGCCGCGCCGCTATCTTGACGCTCCCGCAAGAAGCGAATGCCCTCGTCAAGACGGTCGCGCTGTTCGCGGGTCAATCCTCCGGCAAATTGATCGAAATATTTCGACCCTTGTTCCGCCATCAGGTCGGGCATGGACGTCATCGCGACTTTCTGGAGCAGTCCCCCAATCATCTGTGGCGCAACCATGTCGCTGCTGTCTTCGAGCAACTGGATGCTCGGACGATTGGGATCGGAAGGCCCGAACGCAATCGGGTTTTCGCCAAACCCGTGAGGGATGATCAGGGCAACGGGCGCCGCTCCATCCCTTACTGCGGCCTCCGCCGTCGCCGCCGTATATTCAGGCTGCTCGACGCCTTTCACGGCGGCGGGGCGAGCCTTGACAATCAGCGATCCCTCCTGCTCCAGGCCCTTCGCTAGACGTTGCGATGCACGGCTGTGATCCTCGTCGGCCACAATTACTTTGACCTTGGGCGTGCTGTCGCGGCGTCCGCCGAAAATAACGGCGAAGATGCTGAAGAATACGATGGGCAGGATGAAACTCAGCGCGAGCGCCCCGCGGTCGCGACGAAGGGAGACGAGAGCAGTGCGAACGATGGCAGAAATATTCATGGCAATGTCAGTCGAGACTGTAAGTCAGTCGCGCAGCGCCCTCCCTGTCAAATGCAAGAAGACCGATTCGAGGTTTGGCTTACGCAGGGAAACGTCTACCAGCTCGAAGCCGGCATTGGATGAGGATTCGAGCAGCGTCGCAATTTCGGCCGGATGCTCGATTGTGAATTCCGCCGAGCCATTCACCATTTTGCCACCGCGCCCGGTAACCCAGGCCGCGACGCGATCCTCTGCGCCGGCAAAGCGTGCCAGCACCTGGCTGCGCGAGCCAAACGCACCCTGCACAAGATCTACATTCGTGCCGAGCGCGATGATCTTGCCGTGATCGACGATGGCGATGCGGTCGCACAGGCGCTCGGCTTCCTCCATGTAATGCGTGGTGTAGATCAGCGACATGCCCTCGGCGCGCAGCTTTTCGATCATTTCGAAAATGTGATTGCGCGACTGCGGATCGACGCCGACGGTGGGTTCATCCAGCAGAACAAGCCGCGGCCGATGAATCAGGCCAGCAGCCATGTTGAGGCGGCGCTTCATGCCTCCCGAAAGGTTTCTGACCAGTTCATCGGCGCGATCGGTGAGTGTTGCCCAGCCCAGGCACCACGCAATTGCCTCGTCCAGTGCGGATCCGCCCATGCCGTGATAACGGCCGAAAGCCAGCAAATTTTCGCGGCAGGTGAGGCGCGGATAGAGCGCCAATTCCTGCGGAACCCACCCCAGCGAATTGCGCGCGGCCATGGAATCGGCGGGCGCGCCAAAAACCGTTATGCTGCCCGCGTCCGGAATGACGCGGCCCACAATGCTGCGAATCAACGTGCTCTTGCCCGCGCCGTTGGGGCCGAGCAGTCCCAGGCATTCTCCGGTGTGCAGTTCAAGCGTGATGCCGTCGATAGCGGTCAGCTCACCGAAACGCTTGACCAAGGCGTCAACGCGCAGAGGAGTCGATGAAATGGGCACGGCATTGGCCGAGGACGACACGGAAGGAATCACCTCGCAGACTCCAATCATAGTAACGGATACGCGATTCTGTCATAGCAAGTTCCACGCGAGCGCATGTAGATTCCTTTACGTCTGTCGTTCAATGTCCACCAAGGCAGGAACTTTTCGGCCCGTTTTTGCGTTCCATACGCAGGCCGTGAAGGCGGAGGACACCGATTGAAACTGAGCATTGAACGCGTGAGCAAACAGTATCGCGGCGATTTGTGGGCACTGCGCGACTTCAGCCTTGAGTTGCGGCCCGGCGTTCTGGGTTTGCTTGGACCGAACGGCGCTGGGAAAACCACTCTGATGAGCGTTCTTTCAACCATCACGCGGGCGACGCATGGCCGGGTACTGTGGAACGATATCGACCTGGCGCAAAATCCTAACGCGATCCGCAGGGTGCTTGGTTATCTGCCGCAGGACTTTGGAGTGTACCCAAACCTGAACGCCGTGGAATTTCTGGAGTATCTCGCCGCCGCCAAGGGACTCGATGCGCCCACTTCGCGGAGAAGAATTGGTGAGTTGCTCGACCTGGTCAATCTGAACGACGTCCGAAAACGCCCGCTGGGTGGCTTTTCTGGCGGCATGAAGCAGCGTGTGGGGATCGCGCAGGCGCTTCTAAACGATCCGCAACTGCTGATTGTCGACGAGCCGACCGCCGGCCTCGATCCCGAGGAACGGGTGCGCTTCCGCAACCTCCTTTCCGAACTTTCGGGAGAACGCGTCGTCATACTCTCGACACACATTGTTTCCGACGTGGAAGCGACGGCTACCGACATCGCCCTCATTTCGGCCGGCACGCTGGTCGCGCACGCGGCGCCGGAAGAACTTCTGCGGCAGGTGGAAGGCAAAGTCTGGGAGGACGTTGTCCCCAGCAGCGAAATGCATGCGATCAAGCAGCGTTATTTGATTAGCGGGACTGCCCGCCGCAGCGATGGAGTCCACGTCCGCATCCTGGCGGCCTCGGCGCCGAACGGAGCGCAGCCGCTTGTGCCGACACTGGAAGATGCCTACCTCTATTGCCTCAACGCGCATCGCGCCGGGGTGGCCGCATGAACCACATGCGTGTTCTCTATCATCTGGTGCGTGCCGATTTTCTTGAGCGCGTGCGCCGCTATAACTTTCTGGTGACGCTGGCATTTGCCATCTACCTCGGCTATTGCTGCGTCACGGGCAAAGTGGTAATTCGGCTGGACGAATATCGCGGCGTCTACAACTCGGCCTGGGTTGGCTGCCTGATGGCGCTGGTTGCAACCATGTTTCTCAGCCTGATCGGTTTCTACATTGTAAAGAACGCGATTCAGCGCGATCAGGAAACGCGAGTCGGACAGATTCTTGCGGCCACGCCAATCACGAAGAGTTTTTACACGGTCGCCAAAATGATCAGCAATTTTGCGGTGCTGGCCGCGATGGTCGCGGTCATGGCGATTGCCGCGGTAATCATGCAAGGGCTGAAAGCGGAGGATACTCACGTGCAACTGTAGGAACTCCTCTCGCCTTTTCTAATTTTTGCGTTACCGGCTGTGGCATTCACTGCGGGGCTCGCGGTTTTGTTTGAGTGCGTCCCGGGCTTGCGCGGCGGAGCGGGCAATGTCATTTATTTTTTCGTTTGGACCGCGCTGCTGGCTGTACCGGCAGCCACGATCGATAAAGGCGGAAAGGTCAGCGAGGCAGCGTACTTTTCCGATTTCAGTGGAATCGTTTCCGTGATGAGTCAAATGCAGCAAGACTTGCGCGGCATTGACCCCGCATATAAGAACGGCGCGTCGCTGACGATTGGCGACACTGCAACCAGCAAGAGGTTTTTATGGTCCGGAATACGCGGAACGCCAGCCCTTTATTGGAGCCGCGTGACTTGCATCCTTGCGGCAATTGCGCTGGCGCTTCTCGCGGCGATTTTTTTCACCGCTTCGATCCCGCGCGCGAGTGGAGCATGAAGAAAGTGCCGGCAGAAAACCATCCTGCTGCGAATGTGGAAGTGGCGGCGCTCCCTGCACAAACAGGGGCGCGCTTGACTCCAGCCGCGCACACGTCTGGCGCTGCCACCATGCTGCGACTCGTGGTGGCGGAACTGAAATTGATGCTGAAAGGCCATCGCTGGTGGTGGTACGCCGGCGCGGTAATTATCTTCATCGCAAGCGTAGCCTCGCCTCTCGATGCCGTGCGCGGAGGCGTGGCACTGGCCGCCTTGATCTGGCCTGTACTGGTGTGGTCGCAGATGGGAACGCGGGAAGCGCGCTTCAATACTGCATCGCTAATTTTCTCCTCCGAGCACTCGATTCATCGACAATTGCCGGCCATCTGGATCGCCGGCGTCGGCGTCGTGGCGATCACCAATGGCGGCCTCGCGATTCGTCTGTTGATAGCCGGCGATCACCAGGGCCTTTTGTCATGGATCGCTTGCGCTCTTTTCGTGCCGTCGCTCGCATTGGCGCTTGGGCTATGGAGCGGCACCAGCAGGTTTTTTGAGGCCGTGTACACGGCATGGTGGTACGCCGGACCGGCACATCACACGCCCGGTCTGGACTTTCTTGGCACAACGGTCCAATCGGCCCGTCCACAGCTCTATTTGGTGATGACGGCGGCGCTCACGGTGGCTGCGTACCTTGGACGGAGGGCCAAGCTCGCCTACGCCTGAACAAGTCGCCGAAGCGCCACTCGGTTTGCAAGTTTTAGTCCAAATCTCAGCCTCAAGATCAGTGTGCTTAACCCACACCGGAAGAGCGGCTTCCGGCAGGTAACCAGCAACGAGAATCAAAGGGACGGTAGCCTCGCCGGCTAAGTACCGACTTTTGTCATGTACCTTTTGGACGTTTTCCACGACCTTTCGAAATCTAGTCACACGCCAAAAGCCGCGTCAGAATGGGCTTTTAGAGGATTACATCCGGTAACCCCATGTCGGTGACCTCCAGCCTTCCCCATGATCTTGCTCCCCACCGTAAAGCGGTGGCGTGCGCGGCTCTGTTTGATCTCTCCGAGGCGTCTCGCGATATGGTCGCAGATTGCTTCCGGCAATTTGGCATCGATACTCTTCGGTTGGCACGTCAAGACGTCGCACGCCTGCAGACAGAAAAATTCGAGGCTTGCGTCCTTCCTTTAGAACCTTCAGCGGGACGAATTATTGAGCTGGCTCGCGGGTCGGCCTCAAACAGCCGGATGGTCATCTTCGGGCTCGGGGGCAGCGCCCAGGACGCCATGCGCTACTCGAAGCTTTGCATCAACGCCATGTTCCAGGAACCTTTGGAGCGCACAGCGGCGCTCAAACTGGTGCGCTCCGCGCGCACGCTGGTGATGCATGAATTCCGGCGCTACGTGCGCATTCCGGTCATGACGGAGGTTGGGGTTGTTGTGGCCGATGGCGGCCGCCTGACCGCAACCAGCCGTGAAATCAGCTGCGGAGGAATGTCGCTTAAGGGCAGTCACATGCCCGAGATGGGGAGCATGGTGGAAGTATCCTTTTCCCTGCTGACACTGCCCCGCATCTGGGTGCGCGGAAAGGTCGTCTGGCGGAAGAGCAACAAGACCTTCGGCGTTCGCTTCGATTCGACGGACGAGCGCCGCCAGCGCCTCAAGGAATGGGTCATGGGCTATCTCGACCCATAGTGAATTTGGTTGTCACCTCGAGCAAGCGGTTTTTGCGCCGCGAGGGATCTAGCTTGCCGCGCGAACTGGGGTCCCAGCACGCCCGGTTTTTGGCGTGACGGGGTGGGCGACGCATCGCGGTTCTTGCGACGCGATAATTGCGCGTTTGGCCCGCCTCCTTCTCATAATGAGCCACTAGCCAATTTTGAACTGCTAGCTCCCTCCACGCAGATAAAATGGCTGCGTGAGTTCTTCTCCTGTTGCCGATAACCGACCTTCGGTTCCTTCTGGCGATCGTCCGCCCCATCGGCAACCTGCTTCGAACGCAAGCCGATTCTCTCTGAAGCAGCGAATTCTGCTTTGGCTCATCAGCTGGGCAAACTATCTGGCTATTGTTTTGATCGGACCCACTCTGCGCTATTCCATTTCGTGGGAGGAGCTTCCATCGCCGTCCGAAGCGATCTACGAGAAGCGCGTGATCTATTCGTTCTGGCATCGCGCTGTGTTCGCGAGCGCATGGCTGTGGAGAAATACCGGCATTGCCGTCATGGTAAGCCGCAGCTTTGACGGCGAGTACATTGCTCGGATCATAGAGAAGCTGGGCTTCATCGCGGTGCGCGGATCGAGCAGCCGGGGCGGTGCGCCCGCTCTGCTCGGCATGAAGAGTCAAATTGAGCGAGGCAATCTGGTAGCTTTCACAATTGACGGCCCGCGCGGCCCCAGGTACGTCGCCAAACCGGGACCTGTTTTGCTGGCGCGATCGACAGCGGCCCCGATGGCGGCATTCTACATCGCTATCAACGATGCCTGGGTGTTGAACTCGTGGGATCGAATGGTGATTCCGAAACCATTTTCAAAGGCGCTGGTGCGATTCAGCGCAAAGATATGGGTTCCCGCAAGCGCCGATGACGCCCAGATGGCGGAGTTTCATCGGCAGTTGCAGGCGGCGCTTGAACGTGTGACCAGCTTTGCCGAAGCGAACGCAGCACGCGTAGGTTCAGCGGAGTTTCCAATCCTGAAGAAGCCGGCTACGAGTTAATCGCCTCGAATGCGAACATGTTTTTTCGTCCCCCCGTTTGACTTCCCCGCGTCTGTGACGATAGATTTCAAGGTTGTTGTTTTTGTTCTTTCTCAACCTTAGGTTCGCGCATGATCGTAGCCCCGGTTTCGTACCGGAGCTATGGGAAGCGGGTGTAAATCCCGCGCTGCCGCGCAACTGTAAGCGAGGACAATCGCGGTTGTTCACTGGGGATTACCTTCTTGAAATCCGAGGAGGCGCACTAAGAAAACCCTGGGAAGGACGCCGCAATCGGCCGGACTCGAATGAGTCCTTACTCGCAAGCCAGGAGACCGGCGCGAACCATCCCCCACAACCCTTTCGCGTGAAAAGGAGAATGGTATGCGTTCAACTCTCGCCGCATTTTTCGTCCTATGTTTTTCCGTGGCAGCTTCGGCTGTCGATCTCAAAGTTAAAGTGCTTGATCCACAATCCGCCGTTGTCGCCGGTGCGCAAGTTTCGCTGCTTCGCGCAGGCGAAGCCGCAATGCTCGCTACCGAGACAACTTCCGCAGAAGGAACCGCAACGTTCCACACTTCCTCTTCTGGATCTTACAAAGTCCAAGTGCTTGCTCCGGGATTTGCGGCCGAGAGCGTAGACGTTCCATCCGACATTTCATCAAGCGATCAGCTAACCGTGAACTTGCGGCTGGCAACTGCGTCGGAGACGGTGGTAGTCAGCGCCACGCGCACACCAGTGCCGGGAGAAGCGGCGGGCGCGGACGTGGATAGTCTCAGCGGCGCGCAATTGACAACCATGCAGCCCATCGCTGCCGACGATGCTGTGCGTTTTCTTCCCGGCGCGGTGGTGAACACGGCGGGGCAGCGCGGAGGCTTGTCGTCATTATTCGTGCGCGGCGGCGAATCCAACTATAACAAAGTGATCGTCGATGGCGTCACGGTGAACGAACCAGGCGGCACATTCGATTTCGGCACGCTGTCGCTGGCGCAAGCGGACCGGCTGGAATTTGTTCGCGGCGCGCAGAGCACTCTTTATGGTTCCGATGCGATGACCAGCGTCATTCAGGTTTGGACACGCACCGGAAGCACGCCGATTCCAGAGCTCCGCGTTGCTTCCGATGGTGGAAACTTCGCGACTGCGAGCGGTCATGCCTCGTTGGCGGGCGCTCGCGGACTTTTTGACTACAACCTGTTCGCGGACCAATTCAACACCAGCGGCGCGGGCGTGAACGACGATTATTCCGATTCGCTGCAAGGAGTAAACGTCGGCGCCGCTCTCTCCGATGATGTCTCCCTGCGCGTGCGCCTTCGTCACTCCAACAGCCGCACTGGCCTGCCGGGAGAATGGAGCTTCAACGGCTACGATCCACTGGTTCCGGTAGATGGCGTTGGCCCGGCTTTCCAACCCTTGCCGCCCAATCCTCTCGACCACTCGCGACTGAATAATATGCTCGGCAGCGTGGAACTTGCGGCTGGCACACCCCACGGATGGCAGCATCGGCTCACGGCTTTCGACTACCTTTATCGCTACGATGAACTGAATCCGTTTCCGGAAGGCGACCCGGCCCGCGTCAACCAATTGGGCTACCCAATCGATTACGCGTCCAATGAAGTCGACCACATCAACCGCGGAGGTTTCGAGTACCAGGGAGATTACTCCGAGCGCACGTGGGCTCATACCACCTTCGGCTACCGTATCGAGAACGAAAACGGATTTGTGGGCGATCTCGATTATGGCGCGCAGAATCATGGCCAGCGCCTGAACCAGGACACCTATGCGCAACAAGAATTGACCTTAGGGCGTTTGGGCGTGATCGCTGGAGGCCGCTTTGTACACGACAGCGCCTTCGGCAATGCTGGTATCCCGAGGGTCGCGTTAACGCTGACGGCGCTTCGTGGGAACGATGTATTTTCGGGCACTCGCCTTCGCTTCACTTACTCCACCGGCTTCAAAGAGCCGCGGCTGGAAGAAACCTACAACGGACTTCCAGGACCGGATCCCTACAATATCCCTAATCCAAGCCTGAAACCGGAGCGCGTACGCGCGTTCGAAGCCGGCATTCAACAGGGCTTTGTGAAGAACAAATATGAATTGACCGCGACTTACTTCAACAACCTCTTTCACGATCAGATCAACTACGTGACATTGAACGATCCGCCCAACTATCCGGGCGAATATGTAAACGTGAACCAGGCTTTCGCTCAGGGTGCGGAAATCGTGCTGCGCGCACAACTTCGGTCAAGACTCCTGCTCAACAGCGCTTACACCTACACCTCGTCCGAATATCTTGATAACCCGCAGCCGTACGATGCCGTATACAATCCCGGCCAGCCGTTATTGCGCCGCCCCAAGCATTCGGGAACGACCCTTCTCTCTTACATGGGAAACCGCTGGGGTGCAAACCTGGGCGGCAGCTTTGTAGGGCGTCGCGCAGATTCCGACTTTGATGGTTTCGGCATTGACCATGCCGCCGGCTACGCGCTCGTGAATGTGGGCGGATGGTATGCCATCAACTCATACGTCTCCGCATACGCGAACCTCGACAATGCACTGAACCAGCATTACAACGAAGTGGTTGGATATCCGGCACTGACGGCAAACTTTCGGGCGGGGTTTCGGTTTCGAATTGGCGGAGGAAAGTGAGAGTCGCAGCTCTCAGTCGTCAGCTATCAGCAGATGTTCTTGACGACTCGATCTGACGACATTGGTCGCGTTTCGCAGTTAGGCTGTCAGGGAAATGAAACGATCTGCGAACAGGCAAGGAATCGGAGGTCTGCGGGCGTGCTATCTTCGGCCGCCGGCAGTCTCTGCCTGTTCGCGGGCGGCTTCCAGGCCATTGCCGGCGACAGGCCTGCGAGCGGGCGCTGAGTAGTTATACCGCTGGCGAACTTCGATCAACTTCTCCACTTCCTTTTCGCCGAGCGGCTGGGCCTGGCCTAGCAGGTGAGTTACGAGCGCGATCCTCGCGAAGTGCTCGACTGTTTCCATCTTCATGAAAGCGCTCTCGAGCGAAGGGCCAAAAGTCACCACCCCATGGTTCGCCATCAGAATCGCGTCGTGATTGGGAATGAGCGGTTCCAGCGCATCAGTCAGCTCCGGAGTTCCTGGCGTTCCATAACGCGCCAGCGGAATCGCTCCCAGCCCGACCACTACCTCGCACACCAATGGGCTGCTCAAACCCATACCAGACGCCGCGAAGCCAGTCGCCGTGGGAGGATGCGCGTGCACAATGCCGCACACATCCGGGCGCAAGCCGTAAATCAGCAGGTGCATGCCAATTTCGCTGGAGACACGGCGCTTCCCCGCCAGTCGATTTCCGGCCATATCCACCACAACCAATTCGGAAGGTGTCATCCGGCCTTTACTGATGCAGGTGGGAGTTACAAGAACCCGGTCTTCGTCCAGGCGGACAGACAGGTTCCCGTCCGTGGCCGCAACGAAGCCGCTTGCGTGCAACAGTCTCCCGAATTCGATAATGGCGACACGATGCCTGCGGTCGCTCGACATAAGCACACCCTGCCAACGACATGGTACCGCACGCCTCTAAGGAGTGACAACCAAATCGTTGCGTTCGCCAAACTTTCGGCCGAATTCTCGATGAATATACAATGAACGCCAGAGGAGACTTCCATGCCAGACGCGCCGCAGTCCTACTCCAATCATGTTCGCAGGGACCCGTGGTTTCACTTCTTCATCCTGCCCGTATTTGTTCTGGCATTGATGGCCGCGATCGCTCACATTTTTCTTGGGTTCCATCACCATCATCATCCGCTTCATGGCATCCTGCTGACGATACTGGCTCTGGCAGCTTTGGCGGCGATTCTAGAGATTCGCATTTACGCATTGAAGGTTCAGGATCGAGTCATTCGGCTGGAAGAACGTCTCCGTCTGGCGACTCTGTTGCCTGAGAACCTTCGTGCCCGCATACCGGAGTTGAGTGAGCGGCAGCTAATCGCTTTGCGCTTCGCATCCGATGGCGAACTAGCCGGCTTAGCCCAACGGGCGCTGAACGAAAAGCTTTCGCCCGACGAGATCAAGAAGTCCGTAAAAGACTGGCGCGCCGACAACTGGCGGGTGTGAGGAAAAGTGAGAAGCAAGAAGTTAGATTGAAGAACTAAAAGCGGTTCACCGCTGCGGGTGCGGCTTTCGTTTGTACCAAGCTCCAATGCTAGTCTCCGACTTCGACTTTGATTTGCCGCCTGAGAGCATTGCGCAAGAGCCGCTGCCCGACCGCGGCTCCTCGCGCATGTTGCACCTGGATCGCAGCACCGGCGCCTGGCACGACCGGCAGTTTGGCGAGTTCCCTGACCTGCTGCGGCCTGACGATCTTCTGGTTCTGAACAATACGCGAGTATTTCCGGCACGGCTCTACGGGCATCGCAGCGGCGAGCGGGCGCAACCGCTAAGCCGGGCCAATCCAGCAGCACACGATTTTTTGCAAGGTCGTGTCGAGGTTTTGCTGACCCGCCAGCTGAGCGAAGAGCCCAATGAGTGGGAATGCCTGGTTCGTCCCGGACGGAAGATTGGAATCGGGGAGAAACTTCACTTTAGAGAGCATTCGCCAGAGACAGGCCATCCAACCGATTCGGCCGATCTGCAGGCCGAGGTTACGGCGCGCGGGAGCTTTGGTGAGCGGCGAATCCGGTTCAAGCCCGTTAGCGATTTCTTCGCTCGCGTCGAACGGCTCGGCCACGTGCCCCTCCCCCCCTATATCGATCGCAAGGATTCGCCGGTTGATCGCCAGCGCTATCAGACCGTTTATGCCAGGACGCGTGGCTCCGTTGCCGCACCTACCGCCGGATTGCACTTTACTCCCGAGATCCTCGACCGTATTCGCGCTCGCGGCATTGCGATTGCTGAAATCACACTGCACGTCGGCCTTGGCACGTTTCAGCCGGTACGCGTCGAAAACGTTGCGGATCATAAACTACATCGAGAATCGTTTGAGATTTCCCCGGAAGCGGCCCATACGATCAACGCGGCCAAAGCAGATGGGCGAAGGGTTGTAGCTGTCGGAACGACCACCGTGCGCACACTCGAGTTTGCTGCTCGACTCGCGAGTGCCGCTTGTGCGAGCACGATTGGCGTCAAAACGGACAGCAGGAACAACGAAGCTGGCAATCCCGACACAGCGTGCATCATCCCCGCTCATGTCGAACCGGGCGGCGGCGAGGCAGATATCTTTATCTATCCCGGGTATCGATTTCGCATCGTGGATGCATTGCTAACCAACTTTCATCTGCCGCAATCGACTCTGCTGATGCTGGTCTGCGCTTTGGCCGGGCGCGAACAGGTGCTGCGAGCTTATCGTCATGGGGTCGAGTCCGGCTATCGCTTCTACTCGTATGGCGATTGCATGTTCATCGAGTGATTCTTGCGAGCAGTTTTTGTTGCGGTATTCTGATCGACTGATATTGAGCCTGCGGCATTCAGAAAGTAAAAGTCCGCATCCAACAAAAAAGCGGCTGCGGCAATCCGTGGCGCGCACTGTATACTCAATAATTTGCTAAAAGTCCTTCGAAATCGGCGGGCCGCTTCAGGGCTGGCTGTCGGATTTCGATTTTTTCAGCAATTCTGAAGCCTTGCCCTTCCCGCAAGTTTTGCGAGGGCGACTGGCAACTGGCTACTGCCAACTGGTTCAAGGAGGAATCGTGAGGAAATGCCTGGAAGTCTTGGCCGCAGTCGCAGTGCTGTGCGCGTTGTCATGGGCGCAGGCTCCGGCGCAAGCTTCCCCATCAGACTCATCGCAGGCCCCGGCACAAACACCGGCCGCAGCCGCCTCGCAAACCCCTGACGCCGCCCCGCAGGCCGCCACTCCGCCGGCTTCGAATCAAACCGCTCCCGAGACAATTTCGATCCCTACTCCAATAAAACCGCCTGCACCATACTTTCCGCGCACCGAGTTATTCGCAGGCTACTCCTTCGCGCAGGCGGGCTTCTTCAACGCCGGACACTGGGCTCAGTTGAGCGGATGGAATGTGTCATTCGGGATCAATGCGGCCTCATGGATCGGCGTCGTCGTGGATGCCAGCCAATTCTTCGGCAACACCAAGATTCCCGCGGCCACGCCCGCGCCGTTTCCGACATGCGGGAGCAATCCGGGGTTCTGTCCGCCTGGGGGCGTCACCTTCAACGCAAATACCCGGGAGTACAACGCTCTTTTCGGGTTGCACTTTCCGTATCGCAAGTATGAGCGCTGGACGCCGTTTGGCGAGCTTATGTTTGGGCATGACGGAGTCCGGGGTACAGCCAAAGCCGAGCCCCCCGGCGGCTACGTGGCTGAAGTCAGTTCCGGTTTCGCAATTTTAGCCGGAGGCGGCGCCGATTACAGAGTCAGCGACCGCTTCGCGGTGCGCCTCAAGGCCGATTATCTGGAATCGAAAACCGATTTTTCGGCGATCGGAAAAGCGAAGCAGGACAACCTGCGGCTGTCGGTTGGAGTCGTCATCCGCACGGTTAAGAAGAAGAGACGCAGACTGGAAGACGAGACGGAAGTAGAGCCATAAGTCTTAAACCCGTCGTTGGTCGGCGGTCGTTAGGCAGAGGTTGCCGGACAGGAGTCACCACACATCGGCGACTGGCACGCGACGACTGATCGCCGCCGACTAACGACAAACTTATGGCCGACGCAGAAAGTCGCTAAGCGGCTCCGCCTTGGAGCGCAATTCGTCGGCGATATCCGCACCCTTATCGACCACATCTTTGATTCGCCCGCGCGCCTCATCTGTCCAGTCCGAGACGGTTTCGACCGCGTCGTCATAGGAGCGCCGCAGGTCCTTCCGCAATTGCCGCCCGGCCTTCGGAGCGAGCAACAAACCAACGGCAGCACCCACGCCAAGCCCAATCAGCAAGAACGCCACAGCCGTTCCAGTGCCACCATCCGAACTCTCGTATTTTCCAATGCGCATAAAGACCTCCAGTAAATTTCATTCTAGCCCACAACCGCGGGGCATGCTTGCCGAAGGCGGTCAATAAGCGCTATGCGGATATTTCGACCGACGACATCCTCCGAGTGCTCTAGTCATCGTGTAACCGTCGCTAGAATGTTGAATTGGCCGATTCCGGGTCAACAGTGCAATGGCGGTGCTAGGTGATTTGATCCGGACGGCAAGCGGCATTTTGCCCTGGCTAAAAACAAATCGGAAAATCCGCCGACCCGGTATCCTTCCACTATGGCCTTCACGATTGGCAACCTGAAGATCCGTCACCAAATGCTTCTGTTCATTCTTCCTCCTCTCCTCGCCTTGCTCTGCGCCGTAGGGCTCGCGTTCTTTGCGTACCGGAGTGTTGCGAACAGCAATCGAGCAGTGGCCCAGTCCAGGGAAAGAGTGGCAAGAAATCAGGCGTTCTGGAGCCACGCGTCGCAGCTTTTCTTTTACGTGCAGAAATATGTCGCTGACCACCAGGACAACGCCTCAATTTCCTACGACCGCCTGGAGACCGACGCCTTGGCCGACCTCAACGCCCTCGCTGATCTGGAAGCCTCCAATCCCGAGCACGCCCACGAAGTGGCGGATATGCGCGAGCAGTTTGAGGCATTTCGCGACCTTTGGGTGCAGCCCACACTCACCATGGCTCGCGCCGGCGGTACCTCCAATTCCGCCCCGGTCATCGCAGACGGCCGGCAGCGCCTGAACGCCATGGGAACGTCGTACGCCAGGCTTCGCAGAGAAGATGAAGAGGAAAACGGGCATGAGATGCAGGCAGCTGAACAGGTAATGAGACAAGTGCTCGTGGCTGGCATCAGCCTGGCGCTGCTCATGGCCGGCGTATTGGTGTTTCTTAAAACCTTTTGGACGCGCCAGATTGTCGCTCCCTTGCAGCAACTCATTCAGGCTTCTCAGCGCGTGAGCCAGGGTGATCTGGCGCCGGCGTTGTCTCCACCTGGCGATAACGAGTTCGGCATACTCTTCCGCAGCTTTTCTCGTATGACGGCCGCGTTAAGGCGTGAGCGCGAGGAATTGGCCGCGCTGAATCGCTTCTCCGAGGCAGTCGCACAATGCACCTCTGAGCAGGAGGTTTACGACCTCATCCTGCATTCGCTGAAAGAGCGCTTCCAGCCCCTCCAGATCATCATCTTTAAATTGCAGACCGCGGAGAGTTTTCTGGAGGCGGTGGCAACTCTGGTGCCACTGCCCAAGGAAGCTCGCGCCCGGCCAGTCATCGATGAACCGCACAATTGCAAGGCGGTGCGCGCGGGGCGCTCCTTCGTGATCAATGACGTGCGCGTCCAGGCGCCATGCCCTTCCAGGTTTGCGCTGCCTTCCGAAGGAAGCTATTTCTGCGCTCCCTTGATCGCCGGCGGCACTATCATCGGCTCCCTGCGTGTGCAGTCGGCCGCCGATGTATGGACAGCCGACCGGCAGCGGCTGGTGGAAAACTATTTAAGCGGGGCGGCTTCCGCGCTTTCGAACTTGCGGCATCTGGGAAAAATGGAGGAACAGGCCAATTTCGACGAACTGACGGGGCTCTATAACAGGCGTTTCATGCAGGATTATGGCCGCAAGCAGATCGCCATCGCTCGGCGGAAAAAGGAGCCTGTGGGTGTACTCATGCTTGACCTGGATCACTTCAAGCGCATCAACGACGAATACGGACATGCCATGGGGGATTGCGTTCTGCGTCACTTTTCCAAAACCGTCTCCGCAGCGGTTCGTGAAGCGAATCTCTGCGCCCGGTACGGCGGCGAGGAGTTTATTTTTCTGCTATCCGATGCGAACTCGGAGGCTTGCGTCCTGGTGGGGGAACGGATCCGCAACGCGGTCATGGCGATGGCAGTGCCTTCGAACACGGAAAATCCGCTGCCGCAGATTACGGTGAGCATTGGAGTGGCGGTCTTCGCCGAACACGGCGATACGCTGGAGGAACTCATCGACTCAGCCGATAAGGCGCTCTATGAATCCAAACGCGCCGGGCGCAATCGCGTGACCATCGCGGCGGCTCGCGAGGTGAGAACAGCTCACGAGTAAATGATCTGGGAAACGATCGGCTCGCCGGTTCACCCGCTCACTGAATATTCATTGACGCCATTATGAGTGCAATGGGATTTATCGCCACCTGACAGATTTTCCTCTGGGTGGCTGTCGTTGACTGATGTTGCAATAGCAACATAAATATGTTGTAATGGCAACATAGAGGTCATTGCCATGAATGAGGCCCTGGACGCGATCTTCCAAAGGCGAGCGGTTAAGGTCTTTGAACCCGTAGAAATTTCCGAAGGACTGCGCGAGCAAATTCTCAATGCAGCCCGCCATGCCCCCTCAAGCTTTAACAGCCAGCCTTACAAGTTTTATTGGGCGGGATCTGCGCCACAGAAGGCCGTCGTCGCGAAACTGTGCCTCGGTCAGAAGCCCGCGGAAACCGCCTCCGCACTGGTCGTGGCCGTGGCCGACCTCGAATCGCTGTCGGCCACGGTGCAAGGCCAGTTGGAGTGGATGCGCAGGAGCAACTTCACCGAAGAAAAAATTCGCGACTTCGAGCGGAATGCAAAGATCGGCCGGATCCTGTTCATGCCCGGCCCATTCGGAATGTTTGCTGCGATCAAGCGGGCCCTTTTCCGGCTGCTGAATCTGCGGAAGGTGATCGGGATGCCGCCGCTGTCCCGGCAAGACTTGTTCAAATGGGCGACGAAAAGTACCTCGTTAGCTTGCCAGAATCTAATGATCGCCGCCGAAGCGCTGGGTATGAACACATGTCCGATGGAAGGCTTTGATGGCCGCAGGCTCTCTCGATATCTCGGGTTGTCCGGGCGGCACCACGAGATTGTGATGGTGATTGCGATCGGGAAGAAATCGCGTGCCCACAATGAGCCGCCGCAGTGGCGAAGACCTCTCGATGCCACGGTGACCATCTTATGAACATCCTCCCTGGGAAAGAGATGCCCGATGACATTCTGAAAAACTCGGTAGTGGCCAATATCGCAGCGGCGTATTTCTCGGTGGGAAAGAGACTGGAGCGAAAAACCCAGTGCACGGCGACACGCGGCTTTATCCTGTCGACATTGCGTGGTGGAACGACGCTGAATTCGAATCAGATCGCTACACTTCTGGGTCTCGACCGGACCGTAGTGCACCGGGCTATCAAGTCAATGACTCAGGAAGGACTCGTGTCGGAGCACAGGGAGAAATCGGGCAGAGCAATTCGAGTCCAGTTGACGGCCAAGGGAAGGAAATACCGGGAACGGCTAATCAGAGCTCGCGAGATCGCCGATGAGAATGTCCGGCGGCGAATGACCTCGGAGGAGCGCGAGACGCTTCTTCGGCTTTTGAAGCTCGTTGCGGAATGTGATTTTTGAGGACGCACCCCCTTCGGACATGACGGGCAAGGCATTCTGACGTTACCAGTTAGCGTTCAAAACCGCTCTGGCCATCCGCATTTCCCCTAATCCCCACCGCCTGTGTAAAATGAAGCGTTAATCCCAGAGCGGCGGAAAGTTGGCATCCCGCCCTGCTGCCGAAATTCCTACGAGAGTGAAGGAGATGTAGATCCGTAATGTCGATTCCCGCAACCCAGCTCCGTCCCGGCATGATCATCAAGCACAAAGATGATCTGCATTCCGTGTTTTCGGTCGAGCACCGCACGCCCGGCAACCTGCGCGCCTTTATCCAGGCCAAGCTCCGCAACCTGCGCACCGGTGCCATGTTCGTGGAACGCTTCCGCTCCCCCGACCCCATCGAGAAGGTCAACGTGGACGAGGTCAACATGGAGTTCCTCTACTCCGACGGCGACGACTACTACTTCATGAACACAGAGAACTACGAGCAGACCCATCTGACCCGCGACACCTTGGGCGATGCGGTCGAATACCTGACCTCGAATCTCCAGATCAAAGTCGAATTTTTCGATGGCAAGGCCGTCGGCATCGAGTTGCCGCAGACCGTCATCCTCACCGTGGTAGAGGTCGAACCCGGCCTGAAGAGCGCGACTGCTTCGAGCGTGACCAAGCCCGCTAAGACGGAAACCGGCCTGATTGTGCAGGTTCCGCCCTTCATCAATGAAGGCGAAAAAATCAAGGTCGACACGGCGGAAGGAACGTATCTGTCGAGAGCGTAGGGCAAGGTCAGAGGTTAGAGGTTAGATTGTAGAGGTAAAGAACTGGGATCTTCGTGCATGTGGTTTGGGTTTAACCTCTGCAATTTAACCTCTGACCTCTGCTATCGAATAATGGCTTCAGCAAAAGATCAATCTTCCAACCGCGCTCGCCGTTTCCTGGTTCGCGGACGTGTGCAGGGCGTCGGCTTTCGCTGGTTCGTGGAGCGCGAAGCGCACATCCTTCAGATCGCCGGATGGGTACGAAATAACCCCGACGGCACAGTCGAAGTCCTGGCGCACGGCACAAGCGAACAACTGGCTGGACTGCACTCGCGTCTGCGTGAAGGTCCCCGCGCCGCGCGTGTCGATGAGGTCGAAATATCCGAGACCGAGCCGATCCCCGGTCTCACTTCGTTTCAAGTTCGAGGAGCATAAGAAAACCTAGATGCCGACCATGACGCCGCCAAACATCACAAGCGCAGAATGCGCGGAACTCAAAAAACTGATTCGCGAAATACCCGACTTCCCCAAGAAGGGCATCCTGTTCTACGACATCACCACCCTGCTCAAGGATAAGCTCGGCTTCGCCCGCCTGATCGACGCACTCTCGGCGAATTACATCGGCAAGGAAATCGACCTGATCCTAGGCATGGAGGCGCGCGGTTTCATCTTCGGCCCCGCACTTGCCTATCGCCTGAACGCCGGTTTCGTCCCCGTGCGCAAGCCGGGCAAACTGCCCGCCGAGACGGCCAAGATCAGCTACGACCTCGAGTACGGCTCGAACTCGCTCGAGGTCCACAAAGACGCGATCCAGAAAGGCCAGCGCGTGTTGATCGTGGACGATCTGCTGGCAACCGGCGGCACTGCGGTTGCGACTGCCAAATTGGCCACCGACCTCGGCGCGCAAATCGCCGGCCTCGCATTTGTAGTTGAGTTGGATTTCCTGAAGGGCCGGGAGAAACTCGCGCAGTATGACGTGTTCTCGCTGCTGCACTACGACCGATAAAATCCAAGCCTCCCAGGGACGGTCGAGTTTCTTAGCGAACCCGACAATCCGGCCCATTCGCCGGTAGTACAATCCCGGCATGGTCGGATTGCTTCAACCTAACGCGGCTTCTTCATCTCAACAGGATGAGTCAAGTTGGCGTCCAATTCTGGTTGGACTTGCTGTTGTCGCCATTGTGGTTGGCATTCTGGTTCTCATACTGCGTTCCGAGCAAAAACCGCCTGCCGAACCTCCGGCATACGCTGCCCAATTGAAGCTCTCCGATCTAAAGACCAGCGCGGCGCAAAACTTTGTCGGAGCTACAGTCAGCTATCTTGACGGAGTCATCTCCAACACCGGCAATCAGACCGTCATCCATGCGGTAGTTGCTGTCACATTCAAAGACGACATGGGCCAGACCGCGCAGCGGGAAGAGGTGCCGATTCATGTTCTCCGCACAGGAGGCCCCTACGACGAGGCCGTCGATCTCAACATGTCGCCGCTTGAGCCGGGCCAAAGCAAACCGTTCCGTCTGACCTTTGAAAATATCTCTGCCCAGTGGAACCACGCGTATCCGGAATTGCGAATCACGCAAGCGAATACAAAGTAAGACTTCAGACAGAAATTCCCGACGAAGCTCGCTTGTTCATGGCGCTTCCCCAGCGAGCGCGGATCGATCGATTCATAGGCTCTGAATAAAACTGCGCAACGCATCGACCCAGCAAGCTGGAAAAGACGATGACGCCTAGAAAAAGCCCTGGGACCCAACTCATCGGCTTTCCTGCCAGAACAAAAAGTTGAAACAGGCCGAATACGACAAACATGTGCGTGAGGTAGACCTCATAGCTCCGCTGCCCCAAATTCAAAAGAGGATTCATCAAACGCGGACTCCGCCACTGCGCCTGCGTGACCACGGCAATGAACATACAAGTGCCGATTGCGAGCATCGTCATATCCAGCCCTGTGCGAGCAAGGCCCCAGGATTCAGCTCGATTGGAAAAGCCCAGGATAAAAATCATCAGAGCCATGCCGATACTGCCAAGAATCCAAAGAGTGCGGCGCGAGAAGCAGTTACGCGAGAGCAAAAGTGCGGTAAGGCAGCCGAGTGCTATGGCATCCATGCCTCCAAGGTAGGAGTACTCTTTCCAAACCTCATTACCGTGCGCAAGTACCGTCCGCGCAAAAGGCCCCAAAACCACCAGAGAGAGAAGAAGCGCGATGAACGACCTGCCACGCGTAAGCAGCCGGGCAAACAGGGGGAAGAAGAGATAGAAAATCTCCTCCACTGAAAGCGACCACAAGATGTCCCAATTGCCCGGAAGGTATCCGCGACGGGCCTCCAGCACATTAACGTGGAAAGTCAATGCCGCCAAGAGCGCTCGGCCCAGACCTCCTGTTTTCGCAGGAACAACGAAATACTTTAGGTGAGCGAGGTGTAAGAGGCTGAGCACAGTCAGTAGGAGGACGAGCAAGGGTGCGATGCGGGCAAAACGCATCCTATAAAAGCCGCGCAGGCTGACCTGAGGTACCGATCCCCAGCGTTTAAGGGTCGTTGCCGTGATGAGAAAGCCGGAAACCGCAAAGAACATCTGCACGCCGAACTGCCCGTTCCACACCATCGAAGAAATAAATTGGCTTGGGAGGCCGTTGGTGTAGGGCACCTGGGCGATGAGCAGGCGCATGTTGACGTGATTCATCAAGACAAAGAAGATTGCAAGCCCACGGAGCAGATCCACACCATCGATCCTGCCGCTGCGAGGGTTCGCCGATACGCCTGAAGACACACATCATTATGCAACAGCGATTTACGAGACTCGCGCGATTTAAGTCTCGGAGGGAATTGATCGTCACTCTCCATTACAATCTCCCTGTGCCTGACGTAAAACCATTTCGTCTTACGGAGTCGGTGAAAGCTGCGGGTTGAGCTTCCAAGCTGAGTCCGGCGGTGCTGGACACGGTGCTTGGGAAATTAGCCCGGCAACACGACCCGAATGTTCTGGTCGGCTTCGACCATGCCGACGACGCGGGCGTGTATCAACTCACGCCGGAGACGGCGCTCGTCCAGACGGTGGATTTTTTCACGCCTATTGTCGATGATCCTTACACGTTTGGTCAGATCGCGGCGACCAACGCGCTCAGCGACGTTTATGCCATGGGCGGAAAGCCGCTGACTTCGCTCGCTCTCGTTTGCTTCCCGGATAAAGCCGATGTCGCGATCCTCGAACGCATTCTTGCCGGTGGCTTGTCGAAGATGATCGAAGCCGGATGCACGGTCGTTGGCGGCCACAGCATCCGCGACGAAGAGACGAAGTTTGGATATGCGGTAACTGGCGTCGTCCATCCTCAGCGCGTGCTCGCCAACAAGGGCGCGCAGGCGGGAGATCGCCTGCTGTTCACTAAAGCGCTCGGCACGGGCGTGATCTCGACGGCGATCAAAAAAGGTCTCGCGAAGCAGGAATGGATTGACGCGGCTGTGAAGTCGATGACCACGCTGAATAAGTCAGCGGCGGAGGTGATTGCGGGACAAGGTGTCGCTGGTCGTTCGTCGTTCGTCGTTCGCGGAGCCGTGCCGAATCTTGATGACGCTCACGAACCCACGTCTCGAAAAGCGCGAGACGTGGGGCACCCGGCAGTCAATAGCTCTCAGCCATCAGCCGTCAGCCATCAGTTAAACCCTGTGCATGCCCTCACTGATGTCACTGGCTTCGGCCTGATCGGTCACGCTCGCGAAATGGCGCTGGCATCGAGCGTTGGCCTGATATTCGAGTCGGCAAAGATTCCGGTTATCGACGGCGTGCTTGACTGCATTCGCGCCGGATATGTTCCCGGAGGCCTCAAGGCGAATCGCGAGTTTGCGGAATGTCTTGTCGGCTACGCGGAAACTGTGCCGGACGAGATCCGCACACTTTTTTTCGATCCTCAAACTGCGGGAGGATTGTTAATCTCTGTGGCCGCGGCCGATGCCGATGCGCTGGTTCGAGCGTTACAGGAAGCTGAAGTTCCCGCAATCGAAATCGGCAAAGTCGTGCCCGCGAGCAAGCCGCTGATTTTCGTTCATTAGTCGCGGAACTCATACGACTTATTCCCGCGTCATCTCCCAGATGATCGCCAGATGATGGTCGTCATGTTCCGCGACGAAAAACAAATGATCGATGAGCCGCATTGGCACTTTCATGCGCGGGTGCAGCATTGTGCCGGCAAACAACTTCGGATCGACGTTCTGCAGGAGATTCACAAAGGTGGTGCGGGTGCGACGAAAATCCGCGAGAATGCCTTGCAAAGCGCGCGCATTGTGCCCGGCCTCGTGAGTTCGTCGGTTGGTGAGGTCAGCTGCCGTCAGTTCGCTGCGGCCAGCCAGAAAATCTTCCGCGCGCGCCATCCACAATGGCTCAAGATCGAGCAGATGGCCGACGTGCTCCTGTGCGGACCACTTCCAGGCTGGCGCACGCACCAAACGATCGACAGCACAACCGCTCACTAGTTCTTCCAGGCGCGCCGGACTGCCACGCAGCCGCATACAGAGATCGGGATAGAGTTCGACGGGAAAAGAAAAGTCAAACTTACGGCCAAACCAGTCGGCAATTTGTGCCATGACTAAACCCTCTCGAAAGTCGCGCCAGAATCAGAGTTCCGGTAGCAGTGTATGCCTTGGCACGAGGCAGAGAAAACGGTCGACGGGCGGTGCGTACTTGGCCTTGCCGTCATCTAACCGCTTGTTGTCTTAATTTATCGTTCTGCACAGGGAGTCAGTCATGAAAACTGTTGAATTGGGCCGCTCTGGCCTTGAGGTTTCCGCGATCGGCTTGGGCTGCATGGGAATGTCCGAATTTTATTCTGGACGCGATGACGCGGAATCGATCGCAACCATCCATCGCGCGCTTGAACTCGGCATCACGTTTCTCGATACCGCAGATGCCTATGGTCCGCACAAGAACGAAGAACTGGTTGGCCGCGCGATCAAAGGCAAACGCGACCAGATCGTTCTCGCGACCAAGTTCGGCATTGTGCGCGATCCTGCGAATCCGCAAGTCCGCGGCGTGAATGGCAAGCCCGACTATGTGAAGAAATGTTGCGAAGCCAGCCTGCAACGTTTGGGAATCGACCACATTGATCTCTATTACCAGCACCGCGTCGATCCCAATACCCCGATCGAGGAAACCGTGGGCGCGATGGCCAAACTGGTGAAGGAAGGCAAAGTGCGCTATATCGGTTTGTCGGAGGCTAGCGTGCAGACACTTCGCAGCGCGTTCGGCGTGCATCCGATCGCCGCACTACAGACTGAATATTCGCTTTGGACGCGGAATCCCGAGAAGGATATTCTGCCCACTTGCCGCGAGTTGGGAATTGGATTCGTCGCCTATAGTCCGCTGGGACGCGGTTTTCTGACCGGCCAATTTAAGAAGTTCGACGACCTTCCGTCCGATGACTATCGACGCTTTTCGCCGCGCTTCCAGGGAGAGAACTTCCAGAAGAATCTCGACCTGGTGAGAAAAGTTGAGGACCTGGCGAACGAAAAGAAATGCCGGCCGTCGCAACTGGCGCTCGCCTGGGTGATCGCGCAGGGCGGAGACATCGTGCCGATTCCCGGCACCAAGCGCCGCAAATATCTGGAAGAGAATGCTGGAGCCTTGGACGTTGACCTGACCGCCGACGATATGCGGCGGTTGGACGACGTGTTCCCGTTCGGCGCGGCTTCCGGCGAGCGCTATCCGGAACACATGATGGCGCTGGTGAACGGGTAAGAGGCGCGGTTATCCGCCCATCAAAGAATTTACTTCCGAAAATGTCATTGCGTTTTCGAGTGCGGAGTAAGTGCCGGAGCTTTTCAATTCCTGGGCTGCGCTGCGCAACGTAGTCAGCGTCGCACGCATGAAGCCTGCGCCAATGCTGAGACGCGCCACGCCCAGCTTCTCCAATTCGCCGATCGAAGGCACTCCGGGCGCGGCTAGAATGTTCAACGGGCATTGCACGGCCTTGGCAAGACGGCTGATCGTATCCGCGTCTTTGAGACCCGGCGCGAAGACGCAGTCTGCGCCTGCGTCGCGAAATGCAATCAGGCGCCGAGCCGCTTCCTGAAAATCAGCATCGGGATTGCCGCCGGGCAGCAGATAAATATCGGTGCGGGCATTGACGACCATTGGCATGCGCAGTCCGGCGGCAGTTTCGCGCGCAGCCTTTATTTTTTCCACCGCGTGCTCCAAAGTCAGCAAGGGCTGATCAGCGCGGCCGGATGCATCCTCCAGATTCATGCCGACTGCTCCGGCCTCAATCAACTCGCGCGTGGTGGTCGCGACCTCTTCCGCTGTCGCCCCATATCCCCATTCAACGTCTCCCGTGACTGGAACCTTGACGGCGCGCACGATGCGCCCAATGCGGGCGATCATCTCGTCGCGCGAGATATGCTGGCCGTCGGGATAGCCCAGAGAAAAGGCGATGCCCGCCGAGGTTGTCGCGATCGCGGAAAACCCTGTTTCTTCGAAAATACGCGCGCTGACAACATCCCAGGCGTTGGGCAGCGCAAGCACGCCGGGCCCGCGATGCAGCTGGCGAAACGCAATGGCTCTTTCGATTTGGACGCTTAAAGGCAGCATAGATCTTGAAGTCAAAAGTAAGAAGTCAGATTGAAGAAGTGACAACTCATTTTCTTCGGCTGAACTTTAAATCACATCTTTCGCCGCTTTTTCCTGCATGCGAGCCAGAAAGGTGGGCATGTGGACGACCGCTCGTCCCACTGTCCCGCGCCCGATTTCCTTCTTGCCATCGTGCGCGGCTACACGCAGGGTATAAAAACGCCCGTCGAACGATTCTAGTTCAGCGGTCGCACGAACCCGCATTCCGATTCCGCTTGCCGCGCGGTGTTCCACGTGAACCAAAGTGCCTACGGTGATTTCGCCTTCATCGCAAAACGGCTGCAGAGCAAGGAAGGCGGCCGTTTCCATCAGCCGAATCATGTCGGGAGTGGAATATACGGGCGGCAATTCAGGATGGTGCGCGGCGAGCGTGTGCTTCCGCTCAACTGTCTCTTCAGCCTCGCCGCACGTGCCAATGGGAACAGGTCGAGACATTTTATGAATGGTACACAATGGAATAGTACAAAATAAAGAAAAGCGATGCAGCGTGGCAAATCAGAGAGATTCGCAGCAATGTAGGACCGGCATGCGGCCATCGGAACGACGGATGGCAACAACAAAGAATGCGACCTCGCGCGTCCCTTGCACGTCCAAGACATTATGGAATTTCGACAACTCGGCAGAAGCGGTTTGCAGGTTCCGGTGCTGTGTCTTGGCACCGCGACGTTCGGTGGAGGTAATGAATTTTTCCGCGCGTGGGGCGAGACCGACGTGGCCGAAGCCACGAAGCTCGTCGATCTTTGTATGGACGCGGGCGTCAATTTTTTCGATACAGCGGATGTTTATTCGCAGGGTTTGTCGGAGGAGATTCTGGGGCGGGCAATCAAACATCTGCCGCGCACAAGCCTACTACTCTCCACCAAAGCAACTTTTCAGTTCGGCGAGGGCCCGAACAACGTTGGCTCGTCGCGCGCTCATCTCACACAGCAAATCGACGGCAGCCTGAAGCGGCTCCAGACCGATTACATCGACGTCTATCACATGCATGCTTTCGATGCGCTGACCCCGATCGAAGAAACGCTGAACACACTTGACGGGTTTGTGCGTGCGGGCAAGGTTCGCTATATCGCCGCTTCGAACTTCTCTGGATGGCATCTGCAGAAGTCGCTCGACACCAGCGAAAAATATGGCTGGTCGCGTTACGTCGCCCACCAGGTGTATTACTCGCTCGTGGGGCGCGATTATGAGTGGGAGTTGATGCCGCAAGCGTACTCCGAAGGAATCGGCGCGCTCATTTGGAGCCCGCTTGGCTGGGGCCGTCTGACCGGCAAGTTGCGCCGTGGCCAGCCGCTGCCGAAGGTGAGCCGGTTACACAAGGCAGCCGATGGCGGACCCGTGGTGGCAGATGACTACCTCTACAAAGTGGTGGATGCACTTGACGCGGTGGCGGCGGAAACCGGCAAGACGGTGCCGCAAGTGGCGCTGAATTGGCTGCTGCGGAAGCCGACCGTCGCAAGCGTGATCATCGGAGCGCGAGACGAGAAGCAGCTTCGAGACAATCTGGCCGCGGCCAGTTTCACGCTGACTGCCGACCAGGTCGGCAAGCTAGACAAAGCCAGCGAACCGCAGGTCGCCTATCCTTACTGGCACCAACGAGGCCAGTTTCTGAACCGCAATCCGCTGCCGCCTGCGTATCGGTAGATATCTGTTGCCGCTCCGAAGCAAGAGATCTGCAATCGGATCTTTGCTTAGCTATGCGGCCGCCGTGCGGCGCGATTCGATTCCATCGAGCGCTTGCCAGAGCTTATGGGCCGCTTTTTCGGCGGCGGCCAGGGCTTTCTCCCCGGTTTCGGGATTCGCCGCAACGCGCTTTTCCAACTGCTTGCGCCACACCTGCGAGTGATAAACATCGGCGGTGGAATGCAGCGTGAAGTAGGAGCGTGTCTTCTCGTCCGCTCCATACATCTCTCGCAATCCTCGATCCTTCTCGCTTGCAATCCGCGGAACCTGGGATTCGTAGGCATAGAACGCCGCCAATCCTTCCTCCGGTGTTCCTTCGCTGGCCACGGATTGAAACCAGCCAATCAGGCCTGCAATCTCTGGGATACGCCGTCCCTTGGCAACGCGGCGGCCACCCATGCCCTCAACGAAATCAAGCCAGAGCTCGGCGTGCGAGCGCTCCGGCTGGCCGTAAAGATCTTCGCCGCCTTTTTCATCGGACATGTTTGCCAGCACGGCGCGGCGCAGTTCGCCATCTTCGAGGCGAATGCCGAATTGCGCCAGGTAGCCGGGAAAGGCTTCCACGTGCGGATAATAGGCTTGGCCGTATTCGCGCAGATCGTCGCGCGTCAGCTTCCCCTCCGCCCACGCTTTGTAGAACGGGTGGCAAAGCAGGTCGTAGCGTGCAATACATTCGTCGAGTCGCGACAAGAAAGCGCTGGTCTTCAAAATTCACCTCGGGATTTTTACTATAAGGGTCGAGCGCGAACGTTTACAAGGACCGATGCGGGCACGTGCGCGTAACTTGTTACAATTGAACAAGAAGTTTTTTCCCGCCGGGGTCTGGCTTAAAGAGCCACAGAGGATGCAGGACTTTAACGAACATTTCGATGTAGTTGTGGTCGGAGCCGGACATGCTGGCTGCGAGGCCGCGATGGCGGCAGCGCGCATGGGCCTGAAGACCGCGCTGTACACGCTCAACGTCGATTTGATCGCGCAGATGTCTTGCAACCCCGCCATCGGAGGCATCGCAAAAGGACATTTGGTGCGCGAAGTCGACGCCCTGGGCGGCATCATGGGGGAGATCACCGATGCGGTGGGAATTCAGTTCCGCCTGTTGAATACGTCGCGCGGTCCGGCCGTGTGGTCCCCACGTGCCCAGTGCGACAAGCAGGCATATCGCCTGAAGATGCGCGAGGTGCTGGAATCGCAGTCGAATCTGAAGATCAAGCAGGCGGAAGTGGCGGACGTGATTGTGGAGGAGGTCTCAGGTGTCAGGTCTCAGGTCTCAGGAAACCCGGCGGCGGGGCCAGCAGCCAACAGCCATCAGCCATCAGGAACGTCGTCGGTCGTTGGTCGTTCGTCGTTCGGGGATTCGGATGGGAATTGTGATTCCGATCTCGAACGAGGTATGAGGGAGGAATCTGCACCTGCGGATAGCGAAGAGCGAACAGCAAGTGATCTTGCCAACGACCAACGACTAGCGACCAACGACGTTTTTCGCATCACCGGCATTCTGCTTCGCGACGGACGGCGGGTGTCTGCTGGAGCGGTCATCATCACTACCGGCACTTTCCTTAACGGCCTCATTCATTGTGGCGAGCAGCAGTATGCTGCTGGCCGTTCTGGAGAGCCGGCAGCCGTCCTTCTCGGCGAAGCGCTTAAGAGACTCGGCCTGCGAGGATGCCGGCTCAAGACGGGTACTCCCCCGCGGCTGGATGGACGGACCATTGACTGGTCGAAGTTCGAGTTGCAACCCGGCGACGCCGACCCGACTCCCTTTAGTTTTCGCACGCGCCGCGTTGCGCATCACGATACGCAGGTTCCTTGCTACATCGCGTTCACGAACGAAGAGACGCACCGCGTCATCCGCGAAAATGTGCATCGGTCGCCCATGTATAGCGGGCAAATCCAATCTATCGGCCCGCGCTATTGCCCGTCGATCGAGGATAAGATCGTCAAGTTCCCCGATAAACTTACGCACCAGCTTTTCCTTGAGCCAGAGGGGTTAAATACGCATGAAATCTACGTCAACGGCATGAGCACTTCCCTGCCGATTGATGTGCAGCTGGCGATTCTGAAGTCGATCCCTGGGCTCGACGAGGCGGAGATGATGCGCCCCGGCTATGCCATCGAATACGATTCCATCGATCCAACCGAACTGAATCGCACGCTCGAAACCAAGAGAATTTCAGGGCTGTTCCTGGCCGGACAGATCAATGGCACCTCTGGGTATGAAGAAGCGGCGTGCCAGGGGATTATGGCGGGGATCAACGCCGCGCTGAAAGTAAAGAATGAGCCGCCCCTTGTTCTTGATCGGACCGAAGGTTACACGGCGATCCTGATCGACGACCTGATTTCCAAGGGCACGAATGAGCCATACCGTATGTTCACGTCGCGGGCAGAGTTCCGGCTGCACCTGCGGATCGATAATGCCGACCGGCGGCTGACACCGCATGGACGGCGCGTGGGCCTGATCTCGGACGAAGCCTGGACCGGCTTCCAGGCTAAGCAGCAGCGGCTGGAAGAGATGAAGCAACTGCTGGAGCGCACAAAGCTCACCGGCGCGATGCTGGAGCAAATGGAGTGCACAGCGAGCGGCCGGGAACTTACGGGAAACGATGTTTCTTCGGGTCTTTCTCTGGGTCTTTCTTCGACACTGTCTTCGGCTATCGGCCAGCCGCTATCGCAACTTCTCAAGCGGCCGGAGATTTCCATCGAGCGGCTTGTTCCGATATTAAGCCAGCTTACGCCCGATTTCTTCCGGCGCGACTCCTGCCATCGACCACTGAACACGAATCACTTGCTCTCCGAAGTGCGCAACGAGCTCAAATCGATTGAAACCGAAATCAAATATGCTGGCTATTTAGACCAGCAGCAGCGGGCCATCGATCGCCTGAAAAAAGCAGAGCTGCGCCGCATCCCCGAGTGGTTCGACTATCAGTCTGTCAGCGGCCTGTCCCGAGAAATGCAGGAGAAACTCCGAAAGATCCAGCCGCAGACGATCGGCCAGGCCTCGCGCATACCGGGAGTGACGCCCGCGGCGGTCTCGCTCGTCAACGTCTACATCGAGATCCAAGGCCGGCGGCGCGAGCAGGCTGCGATGCTGTAGTTTCAGCCGCGCCGTAAGTGCAGTCTAATCATTAGCGCGAAGATCGCGTTGCCCAGAGTTGCCCTTTTGGATGAAAACATCAGCGGGAAGGTTAAACCGGGTGCATAATTTCCGCACCTGTTCTATGGTGAGATTCCGCTGTCCTTTCAGAAACATCGAAACCGCACTCTCTGAACCAAATTGAGGAATCAGGTCACGTTGCGTGAGATTTTGCTGTTCAATCAGAAACCGCACGACTGAAGCCGGGTCAGCCGCAGGGATAGCGTAGTGCTCTTCTTCGTAGCGTTCCACGAGTAAGGTCAAAAGTTCGATTGCTTCCACTTCAGAGCGAGAGGGGCTTTCCAGTGCCGTTAATTGGAAGAGAGCATTGGTGTACGCCTCAAGTTCCTGCTCGTTGTGTATGACGCGGGGAGCGCCGCGTGCAATCATGTCTGCGGGGTTTGCGAGAGCTGTACTCATTTTGTCCCAAATCTCCTATCCCAATTATTGCGGTTGTCATATTCCTTGTGCGTTAAGAAAGATCGGATGTAGACGTGCCCTTCGGTCTGCATTTCATCTACCGTCCTGGCATAGTGGACGACCGTGACAAGCCTGTAGCGGTTCTGTCTAATGTCGAAGATCACGTAGCCATCAACAGGATCGGCATCCTTGAAAGTACCGCGAACTTCCGCAAAATTGTGCCACCTGACGGCCTCGACAATGTTCACCCATGCTTTGATCTCGTTCGCCGCATCGGGGTGACGTTCCATCGCCTCTCGCAGATGCTTGCGCGTAACGATATGCACTTTATCTAGAATACTTCACAATTTGTGAAGTTGTCAAAAGTATTCTTCTAAGTCGATTTAACTCGTTGTTTTATAAACACTTTGCAGGTAAGTCTTTGTTGTTCAAAGACTTGGCGGCCAGCCGTCCTCTAAGTCTTTTGTTTTCAAAGACCGATATAGGGGGGAATCTCAGAGAAGGCGCGGAAAAAACGATCATGCCGACCTTCTTCACCGCCGCTTACAGCTCGTGATGCGACGTTACTCCCGCGTGGTACGTCGCGCAGAACGGACTGGCATTTGCACGTCAGAGTTCATATACTACAGGCGCGTTTGGCTTTGCGGTTGTAAGCAGTACCCCGCTCTACAGCGTGACCTGCCTGCACTATCCAACAAGTTCCAGCGCATATTTCAACACAAAAGGAACACAGCACCACCATGGAAACAGGAACAGTAAAGTGGTTTAACGACGCCAAGGGTTACGGATTCATCAGCCGCCAGAACGGCGAGGACGTGTTTGTACACTTCTCCGCCATCCAGGCCAATGGCTTCCGCAGCCTCCAAGAAGGTCAGCAAGTTCAATTCGACGTTGTAAAGGGCCCCAAGGGCTGGCAGGCAGAGAACGTCAAGGGCGTTTAAACCACAAATCAAAATCGGAAGTTCGAAAGGCGGCCAAATGGCCGCCTTTCTTGTTTGAGCTGCGAGCCGCGGAGCTGCGAGCCGCGGAGCCGCGAGCTTGATGCCTCGCCCGAATTGACAGGCTCGAAGCTCGCGATCGAAATTCTCTAGCAGGTTGCGGAAAAAGTCATCTGCGCGGCGGGATTTCCCTCAGCGGCTAGAAGCCGCCTTTGATTTGGCTCGACTTACGGCACGAGTGGAACTCGTGCCCTTCCCAAAACCGCCGCGAATCGAGTGTTTCCGCAGCCTGCTAGGCCGCCGCCTCCGCTTCGGCGACCGTGCCAAAGAAACGGAAGAAGTTCTGTACGCGCGTGACTTCCAGCGCTTGATGGATCCGCTGATTCACTCCCACCAGTCCGAGGAAGCGTTTGTCATTTTGCCTTGTAACGTAAGCGCCCACGAGCGCTCCAATGCCCGCCGAGTCGGCCAGCGGGACCGCTGTGAAGTCCAAAATCAGAGCGCGCGAACTATCGGCGCGAACCTTGGATTGAAAACCGAAAACGTTCGTCAGCGACAAAGGGCCGGTGAGCCGCAGAATACGGACTCCCTCCCGTGACCCATTGATTTCTTCGATTTGCAGCGGTTGATCAGCCATGAACGAAATGCTAATGGCTGATGAATTTGAAAATTGTTAACGTTGTGTGAATTTCGCGGGCAGGCGTCTTGACACGAGAAGCAGCCGCCAGTTCCAGTTAAGAACCCCAGCATCCGCAAGATCGCCAGCCATGCAACACCGACTCTGCGCTATCACTCTTGCGCCGATCGAAGCTGCCCCTGCTTATTCGCTTTTTCCGCAGCCGCCCTTCGGGCCGAACACCGACGTGCCGGTGACGGTCACGGCACCGCTGACAAGCTCGCCGAAGCCTTTGCCGATGCTTCCCTTGCTGGCCGGACCGACGAATACCAAGCCGTTAATAGAACCGTTGTCGTCGGGTATGTAGAAAGTCGCGATGAGGAGGTTGTTGGCAACCTGGAAAATACCCTGAAAATTGGTGAACCCGCTGCCGTTCAAAATAGCCAGGCCGCTGTGGGGAAAGCCGAAACTGCCGTTGTCGGTCAACGTCAGACAATACGTCGGGTTGCCGCTAAACGGTGGACCACTCGGATACACAATATGCTCGGCAATCGGCCAATTGCCGCTGTAGCTCTGCGCCATGGCGGTGCCAGGCACGATCATGAAAGTCACAATTGCCAACACCGTCGCTGCAAATACGCCTATGTTCCTGGTCATTTCCGTTCCTCCTGTAGAGATCGTAGGTTCGTGGTACAGGGGAACAGTACTGGGGAAGGGTTAGCCAGTTGTCATGAGAATGTAAAACCGGCGCAAAAAATCTCGCTGCCAGGATGAAAATTCCGAAGCGGAGAGACGGGATCCGTGATGCCGGCAGCAAATTGCCATCAAATAGTTTCCGGCCTCGAGCCTGCTAGTCGATATGCTCCCCTTCTTCAAACGAGCCTTCGGCGGCGGGCAGAACGTCGGTTTCGCCGGCGATCCAGACGTACAAAGTCGGCAGCAGGAACACGCTCATAACGAGGGCGGCGATCAGGCCGCCGACAATCACGATGGCGAAAGGACGCTGCGAGTCGGACCCGATGGCATGGGATAGTGCTGCGGGCAGAAGTCCCAGCGTGGCCACGAGCATGGTCATCATGATGGGGCGGAGCCGGAGCACAGCTCCTTCGACCGCGGCATCTTCGATGGAATAGCGCCGCACGCGAAGTTGGTTGATGTACTCCAGCATGATGACGCCGGTTTGCACGCAGACGCCAAACAGGGCGAGGAAACCGACGCCGGAGGAGACGCTGAAGTGCGTGCCCGTGATGAGAAGCGCGATCAGGCCTCCGATGGGCGCGACGGCGATGTTAACCATAATCAGCAGCGCCCACTTAAACGAACTGAACATGGTGTAGAGAATGATGAAGATGATGAAGATCGTGATGGGCAACACGATCAGCAGACGCGCGTTGGCCCGCTTCTGACTGGCGTATTCTCCCTCCCAGTCGAGCGTGTAGCCTTGCGGCAGTTTGACCTGCTCGTTGACTTTCTTGATTGCTTCTTCCACCGTGCTGCCCAAATCGCGGCCGCGAACGCTGTATTTGATTGCGATGTAGCGGCGATTGCCTTCGCGATAAATTTCCGATCCGCCGTCAGTCACCTGAATCTTGCAAAGCTGCGCCAGCGAGACGCGCTCGCCGGAAGGCGATAGCAGGCGAATGTTCTGAATTGCGTCTTGCGTATCGCGGTATTGAGGTAGGTAGCGCAAGGTTAGGTCGTAGCGCGCTTCGCCCTGCAAAACCTGCGTAAGCGCGTTCCCGCCGACAGCTGTTTGGATCGCATCCTGCACGTCGGCGACGTTGATCTGATAACGCGCGGCGGCTTCGCGGTCGACCGTCACGTTCAGGTTGGGCTGGCCGAGGACGCGAAACACGCCCAGATCTTCGACGCCGTTGATTTGGCGCATGACGCCGACAATCTCGTCGGCCTTCTGCTCAAGCAGTGTCAAATCGTCGCCGTAGACTTTCGTCGCCAGCTCTCCTTTTACGCCGCTGACCGCCTCTTCCATATTGTCTTCGATGGGCTGGGAAAATCCCCATACGACTCCGGGGATTTTGTCGAGTTCGCGCTGCATGGCCGCAATTAGCTCGTCTTTGTTCTGGTGGAAAACTGGCCGCCAATCTTCTTTCGGCTTGAGATCGACGAAATACTCTGTATTGAAAAAGCCTGTCGTATCGGTGCCGTCATCGGGGCGTCCCACCTGGCTGGTGCATTGCGGAACCTCAGGAAAAGAACAAAGCACGATGCGGGCCTGATTGGAGACGCGGATGCCCTCATCGGGGCCGGTGCTGGGAGCAAGAGTACCGCGGACCCAGAGAGCGCCTTCGTCGAGGTGCGGAAGAAATTCGGAGCCAATAATGCCGCTGAAGGCGAAGAAGTTTGCCAGAATAATAAGAAGCAGACATGCGCCGACGGTGATGTAACGATGGTGAATAGCCCATCGAACCGCCTTGCGATAGCCTTCAATCAGCAAGTGCATGACGGGGTTGTGCCATTCCTTGGCGCCTTTGGCGAAGGCAAAACTGGCTAGAACAGGCGCGATCACGATGGAGAAAATCAGCGCGCCGAGGAGCGCGAAGGCCACCGTCCACGCCATTGGATGAAACAAGCGGCCTTCCACGCGTTGCAGCGTGAAAATTGGCAGATAGGCTGTAATGATGATCGCGATGGCATAAAACACGGGGCGCTGCACTTCATGCGACGCTTCGCCGATGCGCTCCGTCGGGGTTTTCACTCCATCGGCATGGCCCAAATGGCGCACGATATTTTCGATCATCACGACCGCGCCATCGACCACCATGCCGAAATCGAGCGCTCCCAGAGAAAGCAGATTGGCGGGAATGTGACACAGATCCAGACAAATGGAGGCAAACAAGAGCGAGAACGGAATGGTCGCGGCGACAATGATCGCGCCGCGCACATTGCCTAGAAAGAGGAAGAGGATGATCGAGACCAGGATCATTCCTTCCATCAGGTTGTGCAGCACAGTATGCGAAGTGAAGTGGACAAGGTCACTGCGATCGATGAAAGGAACAATCTTCACGCCTGGCGGAAGAATATGACTGTTCAGCTCCTCGACCTTCTTGTGAATGCCTTCGAGCGCGGCGTCAGCGGCTGCGCCTTTGCGCAAGAGCACGATCCCGGAAACAACGTCGTCATTGTCGATGATCTTGCCGTCTTCACGCTCGATTGCACCATTGGGACCATAGGGACAAGCACTGCAAGCCCGCGCAAATTGGCCTAGCCGAATTTTCGGCCCCTGCGAAACGACGGCAATGTCTTTTACGCGAAGCGGCGTGCCGTTTTTCGTAAGAAGAACGGTCTCGGCGATATCCTGAGAGCGGTCCACTAATCCTACGGAACGGACGTTGATCTGCTGCAAGCCCTCCTGAATAAAACTCCCCCCCGCGTTGGCATTGTTGTTGGTGAGTTGCTGCTCAACCTGCGCGAGGCTGAGACCGTAAGCAACGAGCTTGTTGGGATCGACACGAACCTGATATTCCCGCGTGGGTCCGCCGAAGCTCGAGACATCGACAACGTTCGGCACGGCCTTGAAACTCTTCTCCACGACCCAATCTTCAATCGACTTGAGCTCCATCGCGTCATACGCGGGGTTTGTGCTGTGCAGCGTAAAGAAATAGATCTGGCCGACTGGGCTCCAGTCGGTGCCCATTTGCGGATTGACGCCGGGCGGCAGCGCGACTTGACTAAGGCGTTCGAGGACACGTTCGCGATTCCAGGCGTTGTCGGAGCCATCTTCGAAGACGAGCTTGAGATCGGACAATCCGAATAACGAAAACGACCGCAAGTGGACGACTTCGGGAATTCCGTTCATCACGATCTCAAGGGGAATCGTGACCTGTTGTTCGATCTGTTCCGCTGAAATGCCCGGCCACTGCGTGATGATTTCGACGTAATTGTCGGCAACGTCGGGATAAGCCTCGATCGGCAGCCGCTTGAACGAGACGATGCCCCAGAAAAAAAGAATCAGGGCCAGGGCCACGATCAGCAGCCTGTTGTTGAGCGCGAAATCGACGACTCGGCGAATCATCGGCGGCTCCGGGCGATTCGCTTGGACCCCAGGTTAGCGCCCAAAGAACGGGCGCGAACCTGGGGCACCCTCAAGATCTGGACATCCGAAGCAATCCGAATCATCATTGCTCCACCGTGTTTTGCAGAGGCAGCGCGTTCGACACAACCTGATCGCCTGGTTTCAGGCCGCTGATGACTTCCTGCATGTTGCCGGGCAATGTCGCACCAGTGACAACTTCCAGGCGCTTGAAGTGGCCTGACCCGAGCGGCGCGTAAACCCACTCGCGGTCGTGCAAATGCAAAATCGCGGTGGCGGGAATGGCGGCATGCGTTTCGGATTGCTTGCCATAAAAGGTTGCCGTGACGAACATACCGATGCGCATCGACCCCGGATTCGCAACCTCGATGCGCACTTTGGCGGTGTGGATGGTGGGGTCGAGCGTGGGCAGAATGTTATCGATGCGACCCTTGAACACCTTGCCTGGATAGGCATTCAAACGGAGATCGGCGGAATCGCCGACGCGCACGGCGTCGAGATCGTTTTCGTAGACGTCGCAAACGATCCAGACGTAAGAAAGATCGGAGATGGTGAAAGGATTGGGACCCGACAAACCCTGGACGCCGGCGGCGTTCGTGACCTGCTGGTCGGTGATGATGCCGGAAATTGGCGCGACTACGTTGACGATGCCGGAAGGATGATCCTTGTCGATGCCGAGGAGATGTAGCTGCTCGGTTGCAGTATCGAGGTCAACCTTGGCGTCGGCTTCGGTATCTTCGGCGGCTTCGAGCGCGCTCTTGGCGATGGCTCCTTTGTCATACAGGATCTGAGAGCGATCAAGCTGCTGGCGCGCCAGCCGCTCATCGTTAACCGCCTTGAGATAGAACTGGTAGGCGTTGGAAACGTCGTTGCTCTGCACGCGCAACAAAAGCTGGCCCTTCTTCACCGCGTCGCCAAGGCGAGCCTTGATCTCAACAACGCGGCCAGCCGCAAGCGAAATCACAGGCACGGCGCGTGAGATGTCGGGCTGCACCACGCCGGTTACGTTCAAAGCGGACACGGATTTATGCTCGACGGCGGCGACCAGCGGGAACTGATCCGGGTGCTCGACTTTAAAGTTATTGGAATCGAGATCCGGCTCGACCGTCGCCTTGGGAGGCGCCTCGGCCTTGGGATCCGCTTTGTCGCTGCAGTCGGCCAGCAACAAGCACAAAGGCAAGCCGAGCGCGGCGGCGAGAGTTATGCCAGCGAGTTTACGTTTCATTGGATCACTTCCTGGCCGACGGCCATATTCAGCTGGGCAGCAGCCGTCAAGTACGAGCCCACGAGGTTCACGTAGTTGAGTTGCACGCTGCGGTAGTCGCTCTCCGCATTCAGAAAATCGAGCAGCGACGCGCCGCCATGCTGATAGGAAAAGAGAATCGTATCCCGCACGCGAACCGACATATCGAGATACTTGGCTTTGTAGGGCCGCAGCAGGATCAGCGTGCTGGCCACGGTTGCGTAGCCGGAATCGACATCGCTGAGCACTTGCGCCTCGGCCGCGTCGCGCAGTTTCTCGTTGCGCGTGATGTCGAGTTGCGTACGCAGTTTTTCTCCCTGATTGCGGTCGAAGATGCGCAAGGGAATGCTGACGCTGACGCCAACCGTATTAATGGCAAATGGATTGTTGGTAGAGGAGTTATGCGTATACCAGCCGCTTAAGGTCGGATCGGTCGAGCCGTTGGCGACTGCCAGTTTGTAATCGGTCTGGGCCTTGTCTACCGTCTGCATGGCGGCTCTTAGGTCGGGCCGCGTATCAAGAGCGATTTTTCGGAATTCGTCTCGCGACTGCAACTGGTCGGTGAAATCGTAGGTGCCAGTCACGTCGAACTGTTCAATCGGAGTGCGGTCGTTGAGTAAAGTGAGCAGCTGGATTTTCGCCGTGCGCAGATTCACATCGGCAGTTTGCTCGTCAGACTCGTACTGCACGCGCTGGAGTTCAAGCCGGTCGAGATCGATCTGCGCGATGTCACCCGCACTGAAGCGGGTACGGCTGATATCGAGCACATGATCGTAATACTCGAGATTGTCCTTCGCCAGTTGCAGCACCGCTTTCGCCTGCAGCACGGAGACGAACGCGCTCCGCAGATTGAACAGCATGGTTCTTTCCATATCCGCGTGATTCGATTCGGCGATCACGGTACCCTTTTTCGCGCTCTCCAGCCGTAGATGCCGTTTGTTACGCCGTTCGATAAGCTGGCTGACGCTGGGGGATTCAAATGTGCCCGCAAACGGCTGCCAGACGCCATGATTGGGAGCGATCTGTGTGCCGTCCACGGTGAGACCAAGCTCCGGGTTCGGCCGCAGAAACGCCGTAATTTCCTGGGCTTTCGTTTCTTGTACGTTGAGGGCGTCCGCCTGCAAAGTGGGATTTGCGGCTTCAAACTTGTCGCGTATCTGCTGCCAGCTATAGCTCTGCTGTTGCGCCGATGCGGCCGCGGCGGCAAGGACGAGCCCTGCGACAAGCAGAAAATTGTGGAACTTGAACATCGTGCGTACTCCATGCGCAATGGGAAACGGGTTTTCACTGCGCACCTTCAAACACATCGACAAAGAGAAGGCAGAAACGCAGTGAACCTAGACAGAAAGGGAAGAAACACTTGGAGGAGCGCGCCCGGCGCAGGCGAAGGCTACCAGAGATCGAATTGCCGGCTGCGAGAAGGGCAGCACGGCACCCACCGGCTCCAGGATCATTCTCAAAGAGGCGGATGCAGACAGAACGGGCAGCGACGAATGACTTAGAACATGGCAAGCGCAATGGCCGTTGTGGCGGAAGCTGCGCTTCGATTCTTCCATTGCCTGACCGACAGCGTGCAGATCGTCGCTTGCGGAAACCACGGGAAACAGCATCACGAGCGCGCAGCCGAGCGTGCAGACTATAACAAACGAGGCACGCGTCCACGGCGCAGACGAAACCCTGCGCCGCCACAGCAAGTATGCGGGCAGCAGCAAAGCAAGCCAGCAAAGATTTAGAAAAAGCTCCATAGACAACGTTTAACGCCGCCTAAACGGGACTGGACGCCCCCCCCCGCGAGGCCACTTCAAGCTAGTTTCCAAAGATAATAAAGAATAACACAGCGAAACAAGTGACTTGCGTACTTGGAGACGGAGCGCGCCTGACATGGCATTTAGCTCGCTTTCGCGGCCAGGACTATTCCACTGCACGTGCCCAGTCCGATGCGCCGGAAGCCGTCGGCTTCGCAATATGCGCGCATGACGACTTCGTCCCCATCCTCGAGGAACTTTCTCTGCTCTCCGCTGGGAAGCGTAACTGGCTCGCGGCCGCGCGATGTTAGCTCGAGGAGGCATCCGCGGGCGTCTTTCTCCGCGCCTGAGACGGTTCCGCTGGCTAGCAAATCGCCGGACCGCAGATTGCAACCATTGCTCGCGTGGTGCGTGAGCATCTGCGCCATCGTCCAGTAGAGATCGCGGAAATTACTCCGGCCGAGCGTAATGGGAGGCATGGCGGCCTCGCGCATTCGCGCCGACTGAATGGAGACTTCGAGATTCAAGTTGACGCTTCCATATTGTTGATCGTCGGGGTTTAGCAGGTAAGGCAAAGGAGCGGGATCGCCCGCCGGGCGGGCAAATGCGGGTGCGCGAAATGGAGCCAGCGCTTCCATCGTCACCACCCAGGGCGACACCGATGTGGCAAAGCTTTTCGCCAGGAATGGGCCCAGCGGCTGATACTCCCACGCTTGAATGTCGCGGGCCGACCAATCGTTGACCAGGCAGATTCCAAAGATGTGGTCCTCCGCTTCGGCGATGGGGATTGTCTCTCCGCGTGCGTTTCCCTTGCCCACGAAGAATCCAACTTCGAGTTCATAGTCGAGCGCTTTGCTGGGTCCGAATTTTGGATCGGCTTCACCATCGCGCGTTTGTCCCGACGGACGCCGCACCGGCGTTCCGCTCACGACCAGCGATGACGCGCGTCCGTGATAGCCGATGGGAACGTATTTGTAGTTCGGCAGCAGAGGATTATCTGGGCGGAATAATTTGCCGACATTCGTCGCGTGAAAAATCGATGCGTAGAAATCGGTGTAGTCGCCAATCGCGGCCGGGAGAAGCATCTCGACTTCATTCTGCGAAACGAGGCTGGCCGAAAGCGTCTGCCGATCGGTGGAGGAAGCCTTCTCGCCCAACAGAGCGAACAATCTGTGCCGCAACGCGCGACGCGAGGGGGCGCCGAGCGCCATGAGCACATTCAGTGCGGCTTGTTCGTAGGATTGAAATACGCACGCTTTGGCGGCAGATACCGCCTCGCTCCCCAAGACTATCTCGGAGCGAAGGCTTGCGAGATCTACGATGAGATCGCCGATGGCGACTCCGATTCTTGGTTCGGCGTCCTTTTTTCGAAACACCCCAAAGGGCAAATTTTGAATTGGAAAATCCGAACCGGCGGCATTCGCCGATTCGACCCAGCTTTGCGCGTTGGGATCGTGAGTCTCGTCGAGAAGAGGTTTCATAAAAGATGCAGAGCCCGCAGGTCGTCGATCGGCTCCATGAATGAACAAGAACCAAAAGAGATTGCGGAGTTTTGCCGCGTGCCGGCGATGTCGCGCGAGGTGAGCCGGTGGTCGCGCCAGCGAACCCCCTCTGAGTCGAAGTGGAAGGCGTTTGCATTACGTTCTTCGAGCAACTCGACTGCGTGCGCGCGTCCCATGCCCGCTCGTACAAAAGCCGCGGCGAGAAAAACATTGAGAAAGCCGTGCATAAGTCCGGATGGGCTGTCGGGCTGATACGTAAGCCTGTGAACCGACCGCAGCGGATGGTGAAGGCCAGCAGTGGCCTTGAACGGCACATTGGCATCCGCGCATAGACCCATGAATTCGATTATGGGTGCCGGCGCAGGGAACTTATCGGCTGTCTCGCCGCCGGTCCTGACCTTGGCGCCACGCCCGCAAGCTGCCACTGCCGCGAGGCATGCATGAAGGGCGCTGGATAATGGAATCTCAAAGTACGCTTCCAACTCTTCGGGAATCATTGCCGAGATGCGGGTGACATCTTCGGGCGTTGTGATTTTTACTTCCACCGATTCAATTCGTGTTTCGGTCGGCGAATGAACAGCCGCGAACCGCGATTGATAGTCTCGAAGCCGCGCAAGGTCGCCAGCTACGTCTGCTCCCAGCAAAACCGACAATCCCCAACGCGCTTGCGTCTCGCGCGCCGCATCGCGCAAATCGGGCAACTGAGCGAGCGATCCCTCGAATTCGGCAAGCCGCCCAGCTGGCACGATGAAGCGTCCGAGCATCCAACTGAATTCGGATCGCAGGTATGCGTCATAGTTCGCGACGGCGGATGGCATCTCCAAAGCCGCGGGCGGAAAAAGCCCCGCGTAGTCGATCAGGTTCCGCAGCAATGCGGCGGTGGACTCTGCCGTGTATGCGGAAATGCCGACACTCTCGTCTGACTTAACGTTCATCGGCTAGCCTTCGCGGCCATCGAATTTTTTCCGCAAGCCCTGCCAGCACTCGAAGTATTGATCATCGAGCTGTGAGGTCTCGAGCGCGAACCGCGTGGGCTGGCACACAAAGCGCGTCTCGAACATAAACGCGAGCGTGTCCTTGATGTAAACCGGCTTCAGATCGGCATTGCTGGCTTTCTCGAATGTCTCAGTATCGGGCCCGTGGCCGGCCATGCAATTGTGCAAGCTCGCGCCGCCGGGAACGAATCCTTCCGCCTTCGCGTCATACTCGCCGTGGATCAGGCCCATGAATTCGTTCATGAAGTTGCGATGGAACCACGGAGGACGGAACGTGTGCTCGGCGACCAACCAGCGCGGCGGAAAAATCACGAAATCGAGATTGGCCGTGCCGGGAATTTCCGAAGGCGAAGTCAGCACCGTGTAGATGGAAGGATCGGGATGATCGAAGCTCACCGTATTGATGCAATTGAAATTCGCGAGATCGTATTTGTAAGGAACGTAATTTCCGTGCCAGGCAACTACATTCAGCGGCGAGTGATCGATCTCCGCTTCCCAGAGCCGCCCCTGAAATTTGGACACAATACGATAATCGCCTTCACGATCTTCAAACGCCGCAACTGGAGCGAGAAAGTCGCGCGGATTCGCCAATCCATTCGCTCCAATCGGGCCGAGATCGGGCAGTCGCAGCAGCGCGCCATAGTTTTCGCAGATATATCCTCGAGCCGTCTTATCGAGTAACTCGACGCGGAAGCGAATCCCGCGCTGGATTACCGCAATTTCGCCCGGCGCCGCTTCCAGTACACCCATCTCCGTGCGCAGCAGCAAACGTCCGGATTGCGGCACGATCAACATCTCGCCATCTGCGTTGTAGAAAAAACGCTCCGTCATGGACGCGTTCGCCACGTAGATGTGAATTCCAACGCCCGTGTGTGTGTGCGTATTGCCGTTCCCGGCCATCGTAATCAGGCCGTCGATAAAGTCGGTTCTCTCGGTCGGGATTGGAATCGGCATCCAGCGCAATTGATTTGGAGGCGTCCGCACCTCGTCGAACGGCGCGCTGCGCAGCTTCCTTTGCGCGATCGGCGCGAATGGCTTGTGCGCCACCGATGGGCGCAGGCGGTAAAACCACGTCCGCCGATTGGCCACGCGCGGTGCAGTGAAAGGAGTGCCGGTCAGCTGCTCCGCGTACAAGCCGTGCGCAACTTTTTGTGGAGAATTTTGCCCCTGCGGCAGCGCGCCCGCCACGGCTTCGCTCGTGAATTCATTTCCGAATCCAGACTGGTAACACACACCGGTTGCCTTGTTCGCATTCGTCACCGCTTTTGGCGTCTCTGTGGTTGCCATCGCTTAGAGATTTCCTCGCCGCGCTTGCTCGAGTTCAATCGACTCAAACAGCGCCTTGAAATTACCCTTCCCAAAGCCGCGGCTTCCTTTCCGCTGGATGATCTCAAAAAACACGGTGGGACGGTCCTCTACCGGTTTTGAAAAAATCTGCAACAGATATCCTTCGTCGTCGCGATCCACCAGAACGCCGAGCGAACGCAGCGTGCCGATGGGCTCTTCAAGCGTGCCAACGCGCGTTGGCAACGCCTCATAGTAAGCGTCAGGCACCCGTAGAAACTCCAGCCCATTTTTTTGCAGCTTGCTCACGGTAAACAAAACATCCTTGCATTGCAGCGCAATGTGCTGCGCGCCCGGCCCGCCATACGCTTCCAGATATTCCTGAATCTGGCTCTTGTTGCGCGCAGTCGCAGGCTCGTTGATGGGAAACTTCACCGAGTACGAATCGTCGGACATCACGATGCTCATCAGCGCGCTGAACTCAGTCGAAATGTCTTTATCGTCGAAAGTGATGTAGCGATGAAACCCGAACACCTGCGTGTAATAGTCGGCCCAGTGCCGCATCTGGCCTAACTCCACGTTGCCCACGATGTGATCGATGCGCAAAATGCCACAGTCGTCGCCGGCCACGGGCGCGGCGGCAAAGCCGGGAAGGAAGGGCCCTTTGTAATCTTTGTAGGAAATCAGCGAATGAATTGTGTCGCCATAGGTGTGGACGGCAGCTCGCCGCACGGTGCCGTGCTCATCGGTTAGATCGTGCGGTTGTTCGGCCGGTTTCGCCCCGCGACGGACTGCTTCGGTAAACGCGTCGTCCGCGTCGGCAACCTCCAGCGCAATATCGCACACTCCATCGCCATGTTTTCGAATGTGCTCGGCGGCCGCGTCATCGGGGGTGAGCGGCGTGGTCAAAACAAAATTCGCCTTCCCCTGGCTCATGGCGTACGAAGTCCGCTGGCGCTGGCCCGTTTCCAGCCCGCTGTAAGCGACCTGCGAAAAGCCAAATCCCTTGCGGTAATAGAACGCCGCCTGCTTGGCGTTGCCTACAAAAAATTCGACGTGGTGAATACGTTTCAGTTTAAGAGGATTTTCCATGCCCCCACTCCCGACTAATCTTCGCATATTTTGCGCGGATGCAAGGCATTCGCCAAGCGCTCTACAGATGGACTCGCGCTAATTCATTGCTCTTTCCGCCAGCCCCTCCAGGACGCGAATCGGCGACGCCTCGGGCGCGACAAGCGCTTCAACTGGAATAATGAATGTCTGCTCCATCGCGAACTGGCCCGAGAGAGCGGCATGCGGCACGCCATCGGTATACACCAGCCAAGTCGACATTGGAGGAAAGGCAATTTGCTCCTTGCCTTCCTTCGACTGTTGAAACTCGGCGTTCTCCTTCAGCCAGTCGTGAAAGTGAAGCATGAATTCGTCGTACGGCGCAGGGTCCGGAAGCGGCAGCCCAGCGCGGCTCAACCCACGTTTGAAACCGGCCCACAGGGGCGATTGGTTCGCATACTTCTCCAGTCCCGCCGAATATGCGAATCGCCGCGCCAGTTCCGGAAATCGCTCGCCCACTACCCAGACGCGATCCTGCACCGTATTGATGTTCGTGAACACCCGCAAAATTCTCCCGCCGCGCGTGGGACGACTGGGGAACGCATCCACGTGCAGAAGATCGTTTCTCTTGTGCAAGGGGAGATTGCGGCCTTCTTCTTCCAGCGGACGAAAGCTCGCATAATCGAGTTGCAATCGGCCAGCATAGGGCGACAGAAACGAGTCAACGAACCTCCCGACTTGCGCCGCATAGTGCCGCATGATCCCATGGACGCGCTCCCGACTTGCATCGTCCGAAAACCCGCGCAGCACGTCGCTTTCTGGACGATACGAAACATTTTTATGCAGCCGTGAATCCGCAGGCTTGAGCGCAAGCAGACACTCAACGTCCTCGGCCGACAGGTCGAACGGAGGCGCAGGGAAAAACAGAATCGCTCCCTTTTCCAACTCGGCGCAGACTTGTCGCGATCGCGCCGCGGAATCGACTCCGCCGCGCCAACCATTCGCTCCGTAATCTTCAACTGTCAGCCAAGGCATGTGATTGATGCGGCTCCCACTCTGCACTGCGCGTTTGGCTTTCAACCCCATCCGGCCACGAGAATTCGCCCGCACGCGCCCGAGACTCGCGCTAGCGCAATTCAATCGATACTACTTCGCCCGCGTTCTTGCCCGTCGCGCGGTAGTTTACCGAGACCGGGCGATTCTTCCACTCGCACGAAAAATGGTCTTCTCCGATCACGAGCATGGTTTTGAAATCGGAAGAATGCATTGTGTAAGTCGTCATGCCGCTGATAATCGTGACTACCGCTCCCGGCGGTTTTGAGCAATCGCTTTGGACGATCTTCCCTTTCACATTTTCGACCGGCGCTGTATTTATCGGCTTTGACTGTGCCGACTGCTGAGTCGCCGAATCCGAACCATCATCTTCAGATGCATTTTCAGCCGTGCCCGCGCCGCTCCGAGCCGACTCTGTCCCTCTTGTGGCAATCGCGGCACCGTCCGCCGAAGGAGCGCTCGCCGCCCCGGCGGGTGGCGACGTTGCCTCGCCCGTTCGCTGCGGACGAATTCCATACTTCTCGAGCGTCGCCATGTCTTCCAGTTCACGCTTCGATGCCGCTGCCGCCTGGCGGTCCGAACTTTCCTTCAAGCGAGTGAATATCTCGCGCGCCTGATCCCATTTCTTAGCGGCCACATAAATCTGCCCCAGATTAAATTGATATTCAACATTTCGCGGAGCCAAAGCAATCGCCTGTCGTTGCGCCTCCAGGGCAGAGTTAATGCCGCCACCTTCCACACGCGCCATGCCCAGCAGGTTATAAGCGTCGGCCATTTCCGGATACCAATCCGTCACCGCTCTCAGATCCTGCATCATATTCGCCAAGCCTTGCATATCCTGCTGCGCCACCTGCGACTTGCGATACTTCAGCACGGACCGGTAATACCAAATCCACGGATCGCGCGGATCCAGTTCGGCCGCCTTTTCCAGTTCGTCCGACGCCGCGTCGAAAAGTTTCTGCTGAATATGGTCCCGTGCCAGTCCGCGATGCGCGGGCTCATTATCCTTCGGAGCCTCAGTCATTGCCTGCAAATCGCGCAGCGCATGATCTCGACGCTCGGGAACGCGCGCCATCATGTCGTCAATCAGCGCCTTCGCATCCGCCTCAGCGACCGGACTCACTGCCATGCCAAGTTCGTCGTTGCCGATCGGCAAGGGGAAATGATCGGGCTGCATAATATAGTCCGGTTCCGCAATCGGCTTCTTCGACTGATCGAGTGCAATTCCAAGATTGCCCAACGAGTTGAAATAACTTCGAATCGCTTCTTCCATCTGTGCCGGCGTCAGGTCAAAAGCTTGTACGATCGCTTTCTCCACCGGCACTTTTTGATTCAACGCGAGATCGAAGTAAGTCCCCGCCTCCGGCATCTTCTTCTTGTTGATCAGGTAATGCACCACGGCCCACGATTGCGCATAATACAACGTGTTATGCGACCCTTCCCTTAAACCGGAACCGTCGTGCTTCATCGTGAACAGGTCCACCATCCCGATCCACACCGGCGAACTTACTAACTGCGTTAGCGATTGCGGAACGCTCGGATCGCGCACCATGTTGTCGAAAATATCTTCGTGCCATTCCGGCGCAAGTTCGGGGTCGCCTCCAATGTTTACTTCCTTGCCAATCTGCACCGCGCCGAAATACTCCGCCATCCCTTCATCGAACCACCCTTGCGTGGGCGGATAGTTGAAGTTCAGGAAATAGTGTCCCAACGAATGTGCGATCGCTCGCCAAGGCTCGATTTGAAATAGATTCAGCCCAATGTAAACGCGGTCGTAACCCGGGACATAAAACCCGCCCGCCAGATTCTGCTTTGCCGGCGCGATGTCGCCATACTGGTTGTCGCTTTTGAACGCGATCACAGTCACGGGAATCGGCATCTTCAGCTTGTCTTTCAGCAGCAGTTGACCGAAAGCCGCGCGCATCTGCTCCATTCGCAATGCAACTTCCCGCCCGCGTTTTTCTCCCGCATCGGTCAGAACGGAAAAATGCGCGGTGTGGACTTCAATCCACTTGGGCTCGTCTTTTGCGACAGACCCTGCTGGAAAGCACCCGACCAGCAGCAGGCTGACAACTACAAAGCGGATTTGCGGACGAAGTTTCACGGTAGATTGCACGATAAGCAGACCACTCTCACAAAATGCTAGCACGCCCGCCAGATCAAGGCCGCAAGCATCGGGAAATGATGGAGAAATTGGCACGCGTGTCCCTTTTCCTTGGCCGGAGGCCGCCACGCGCGTTACACTTTCGCCCGTGACCTCGGCTCCAACTTCCCGCCTTGCATGGATCGATTGGATGCGCGGCCTTGCCTGCGTGGTGATGTTCCAGACGCATTGCTACGATTCGTGGCTCGGCGGCGAAGCGCGAAAAGGCCTGTTCCTTGAGTATTCTCAGCGCCTGGGCACATTGCCCGCGCCTCTATTTCTTTTTCTCGCCGGAATCTCATTCGCCCTGGTCGCCGGCAAACTGGTTCGAAAAAATGCCACGCCCGTCCAGATTACCCGCACCATGGCTCGCCGTGGCGCTGAAATCGTCGGCTTCGGCCTGCTTTTCCGCCTGCAGGAATATTTAATTGCCTGGGGCTGGGCTCCGTGGACCGACCTGTTCCGCGTCGACATTCTCAACGTCATCGGGCTTTCGATGATCCTGATGGCCTTGCTATACGGCCTGGTGCTGCGCACGGCCGCGGGGGAAACCACGAACGCTGGCGAAGGAAATTCCCGCGCAAGTTCGAGCGCGGCCGGCTCAAGCGCGACGAGTTCGAGCGCAAACGCGCCGGTTGCGGCCCTTGTAATCGCGGCGGTTGCTACCGTCGTTGCGATTGCTTTGCTCACACCGCCGCTGTACACAACCTGGCGTCCAACGTGGCTTCCATGGGAGATCGAGTCCTACGTCGACGGCTGCCATAACCTCGGCGCGCCGCAACCCTGGCTGTTCTGCATGTTTCCATGGTCTGGCTTCGCTTTCGCCGGCCTTGCCGCCGGCGCCATTCTGTTTAGCGATAGAGCGCGCGCGCGCACTGCCCAAACTCTGGCTTGGTTTGCGGCGATTGGCGCGGCCGCCATTTTGATTGCCCGCCAACTCGACCATTCGTCGCTCCAGCTCTATTCCACATACGATTACTGGCACACCAGCCCCAACTTTTTTATGATGCGCGTGGGCATGCTTCTTCTGATCGCGTTCCTGGTTTATGCGTGGTGCCGCTGGGGCCTGGCGACGCGTGGCGCGGGCATCTGGGGCTTCAGCCCGCTCATCCAGCTTGGCCAGGCTTCGCTGCTCGTCTACTGGGTGCACATCGAGTTTGTCTACGGACGCTTTTCGATTCTGCCCAAGCGCGCCGTAGGAATCGCAACCGCCTCGCGGGGCCTGATTGAGATTTGCCTGTTCATGCTTGTCCTGTCGATGCTGCGCACGCGGATCGACTGGAAGTCGCTGCGACTCGCGCTGCGCGCGAGAATCTCGCAGCCGGCGGGGTGACGAGCGCTGCGCCCCCGCCATCGCCACGGAGGTGAACGACCTCATGTTGTGATGAGCAACCTTTCTCCGTTCGCAAAATCGTGCTGGAATAACTCCGGAGAAAAAGAACCACATGGTGGAGAACGGACGAGACACTCTTATATCGAACATGCGGCGGACACTCGCGGGCCTTCTGTTAGCAACCCTTGTACTCGCTGTCGCGTGTCATTCCCCGAACGCGCAGCGCCATTACCCGCTCACCGGCGAGATCATCGCCGTTGACCGCGCCGCGCATCAACTCATTATCCGCAACGACGACATTCCCGATTTCATGAAGAGCATGACCATGCCCTATGCCGTCAAAGACCCCGCCGCGCTTGACCACTCGCAGATCGGCCAGCGTATCAAGGCGACTCTCGTCGTCACTCGCACTGAATCATGGCTCGAAGATATACAGGTCACCGCGCAGGCGCCCGCCGACGCCGCAGCGCCGCAAAGCGAGTTGCAGATTCCGGCGGAAGGCACACCTGTTCCGGACTTCGTCTTCACCAATCAGGATGGCAAACACGTACACCTCGCCCAATACAAGGGTCAGGTGGTGTTGCTGACGTTCATCTATACCCGCTGCCCGATGCCGGACTTCTGCCCGCGCATGACTAATAACTTCCGTGAAATCGAAAAGTCCTTGAAGCAGGACCCCGCGGCATACGGCCACACTCACCTGCTCAGCATTTCCTTCGACCCGCAGTTCGACACGCCGACAGTACTGCGCCAGTATGCCCTCTCGACAACGTCAATCCCTGCCGCCGATCTGTTTCCGCACTGGGAGTTTCTATCGCCGCAGCCGAAAGACCTCGACGCGACTGGGCATTTCTTCGCGCTCTCTGTGTGGAGGGAAAAACAAGGAGCGCAAAGTGGAGCGATCACGCACTCGCTGAGCACAGCGATCATCGACGGCAACGGCAAGCTCTACCGCTGGTACCACGGCAACAGCTGGACGCCAGAGGAATTGCTGAAGGAAGTCAAGAGCGCTGTCGGGAGCGGCAACTAGCAAGTGACCGCAAGCAGATTCACCACAAATAGCAGATCGTAGCGCCGGCATCTTGCCGGCTGTCCCGAGGGCGTCTCGCCCTCGGCCTCGATTATTCCCGATGCAAAGACAGGATCGCACCCTCCACGACTTTCAGCGTGATCGCCCAGTTCTTCCGCGCCGTCCCTTCATCGCCGCCGTAACCATTCACGTACACGGTGAAATAGAACCCTTCGCGAATATCTCCCGCATCCCCGAAGAAGCATCGTCGCACGCAAACCTCCACCGACGCGGCGATCTCCGGCGCACGGCGCAACAGTTCCGCCAATCTCCGAGCGGAGCTTTCGTGAACGGGCAGAGACGAGCGCTGCTGGGGATTTGAAAAGACCAGATCAACATAGCTGGCGAACTTGTGCGACGCATTGAAAATCTCTTCCTCTGCGCTCAACTCCGTCGTCGACCATACATCGCACTTCGCGCTCTCGACCGCGCTGCGCGGCGAGTTCACTTTGCTCAGAAAATCTGCCAACTCCGGAAACTTCTCCGCTTCTTCGACCTTCGCGATCAGCTCCGGATGCCGCTTCAAATCGAAATACGCGAGCGCTCCCGCCGGATCGGTCCACGGAAAATCCAGCACGGGATCCTCGCGTCCTAGTTCGATCGAGAAATCGGCGTCCATTAGAATTCGGCGTCCATATTCGACATCTATGCAAAGAAGATTGCGCCCCCATCAGAGTCGGCGCAGGAAGTTCACGATTGTGCTCTCGGCCCAGTAGCCGTCGTCTTCGCCCGAGCCATTGTTTTTGCCTGAAGCATCAACGTTCTTGCCGAAGGCATCGACCTCGCCGTCGCGAACAACACGCCCGGCGTTTAGCGCACCAATAAACGCGCAGTGCCCGCCATCTGCGGCTTCGATGAAAGTGATGTTCGGGTTGGCAAGAATCTTCTGCCGCGTCTCCCGAGTAATGCGGATGAAAGGATCGTTCGCCGAATGCAGAACCAGCGCGGGAACTGCAATCTGCCCCACCACGTGCGCTGCCGAAGCCCGGTCATAGTAATCGTCCACGCCAGTGAATCCGCAATAATAGGCCGTTATTTTGTCGTCGAATTCGCGCAGGCTGCGGATGCCGCGCAGCCGCTTGGGATCAAAGTGCTCCGGAAACAGGCGCACCTTGCGGAGCATCCTCCGCCGCAGCGCCCACAAGAAATAAGTTTCGTAAATCCGGTTCCGAGGCTCGTGCAGAGTATCGGCAGACACCGCCAAATCGAGCGCCGGACAACATGCTGCGACCGCGCGAAACTCCGGCGGCGCTTGCGTTCCCCACTCACCCGCCAGCTTCAGCACCAGATTGCCGCCCATGGAAAAGCCAACCAGCGCCAGACGCGAGACGCCATCGCGCGCGATCACATTCCGGGCCACCGCCGCAATGTCGCCCGACAGGCCCGAATGGTAGAGCACCGGCGCTAGCGCCTCCGTCCCGCCGCAGTTACGCTGGTTGTAGCGGATCACGTTCATCCCCGCGCGCAGTCCTTTGTCGGCAATGCCGCGCGCATATTGCGAATCGCTCGACCCCTCCAACCCATGAACCACAATGAGCGTGAGCGCACTGGTTCGATCCGCTTGCCAATGGCAGTGACATAGCACCTGAACGCCGGGCGCAACCTCGACCAAGCGCTCTTCGGGCGCGGGCAGATGCAATTGCCGCCGCATCAGAAAACTTGCGACAGTCTGCACATGTCCGCCGCGCAAGAATCGCCGCGGCACGAAGGGTGATGTATTGTCGGGAGATTGCGAAATACCCACGTCCTGATTTTAAATAGAAGAACAATCTTCTCACGGAGCCTTCATGCCCATCTTCGAGTACGTCTGCAAGGAATGCCAGCACCAGTTCGAAGCTCTCGTTTATGGCAAAGACAAAGCCGCCTGCCCGAAATGCGAGAGCAAGAAGCTTGAGCCGAAACTCTCCGTGTTTGCCGTATCGGCAAAAGCCGGTTCCGGTCCGGCAATGTCAGCCGGACCTTGCGGATCGTGCGGGAGTCCCGACGGCCCTGGCTCCTGCGCGTGGAAGAATTAGGACTTCGGGTTTGGGCTCTAGGCTTTCGGCTTTCGGCTCTTAGTGATTACAGATACTTGCATTGCGTCTTTTTATTCTCCGGCTCATCGGTTCTTAACTCCCCGCTGGTAACCACACGGAAATAACCAACGCGATCTTTCGCTCTCAAACAATTCGTCCTATGATCCGAATCGGATTAACAAGCATGGACCGGCGCAAAGAGCCGAGGCTTCGAGTGGAATTTCCGGTGCACATCTGGGGCGTTGACCGGATGGCACACCCGTTCGCGGAGGTCGTACGGGTAAAAAACGTGAGCCTGAGCGGCGCCGTGCTGTTGGGAGTGCATGCCAAGGTTTGCGCCGGCGGACTCCTGGATGTGCAGCACGGTTCACAGCGGGCGCAATTCCGGATTGCATGGGCCGCGTCGGGTGAAGCAGGCATTGAGGCCTTGCCATCCGAGCCCTGCATCTGGAGGGTTGCGTATCCGAAAATGTTGAACATGGTGGGAACCGGATAGGCCATATCGCCGAACGGCCGGTCTGCTGATTGCGTCCGGCCAACTAACGTGGGTTCACGTTGCCGGTTCCCGCTTTTGCTTTTTCGCCGCGCTGTAGATCGCCGCTGCTGTTTTCTTCTGAGGACTCCAAACCCAGGAATCTGGCAAACACTTCATTCGATAACAAACGCCCGCGGCTGGTAAGACGCAGTTTCGCGTCTTCTTTAATTAGCAATCCATCCTGTTCGCACTCTTCAATTGCCGGTTCAAACGCGGCAACGGCCTCGGCGGTGAACTCGGCCCGCATTCTCTCCAAATCGACGCCGCGATTCAGCCGCAGCCCCAGGAAAAAACTCTCTTCAATAGCATCGTATGTGGAGACCGGCGTCACCGTCCCCGGAACTCGATTCATGTACGCGTCGAGCGAATCGGGCGTGGCAAGCCGGATTGCATGGGGACGATCAACTGATTCCGCTGCGGCCTCTCCACTCCCCGACAGCATCGAATGCGCATCCACGCCGAAGCCGACATACGGCTGCCTCGTCCAGTACTTCACATTGTGACGCGACTCCGCACCCATCCGCGCAAAATTAGAAATCTCATACTGCGCAATACCAGCCGCATTCAACGTTTCGCAGGCCCGCTCATAAAAGTCGGCGGTCGCTTCGTCGTCGGGAACAAAGTGGGCGTGGAAACGCGTGCCTCCGGCAATCAACTCGCGGCCCAGGCGCGAGTCTTCGTCCACCTCCAGCATATAGACGCTGGCATGCGGTGCGCCAAGCGCCACAGTTTCCGCCAGCGAGAAACTCCAGCTCTCCTCTGTCTGATGCGGCAGCCCCGCAATCAAATCAATGTTGATGCTGTCGATCCCAGCCTCGCGCAATCTCGCCACTTCCTCATACACAGTGGAACGCTTGTGCAACCGGCCGACAGCCTGCGCCTCGCGATCCACAAACGATTGCACTCCCAGGCTGACACGATTCACGCCGCATTGCTGTAGAGTTTCGATCAGCGCTGGAGTCAACGTCCCAGGCGCGCACTCCACCGTGATCTCCGCGTCAGATGCGACGACAAATTGCTGGCGCACAGCCTGGAAGATGCGCAGCAGTTGCGCATCGTCGAGGATGGACGGCGTGCCTCCGCCCAGATAAATGGAGTCAACCATTTCGACGGGTATGCATCCAAATTCCGACGCGGTTTCGTGCGCGCGGTTGATGTCCTCGATGACGCGAGCCACATAGTTTTCAAACGCGCTCTTCGAGAACACGTCCGAGGCAAAATTGCAGTAGCTGCACTTGGTCCGACAGAAGGGAATCGATATGTACAGGCCGAGAGTCACGCTGCAACCATTGTATGGTCGCAATGAGCCTCGCAAGCGAGGATATAGTCCTAAAATAGTGGCTGAGGAGCCAAATCCCCGAAGATGACAAGCAACAAAATGACAAGTGACATGACGGCCAGCAACGACAACCTTGAATCCCTCTGCCAGCACTGCGGTCAGGCGCTCTCAGACTTCCTACGCGAAATGGAGAATCACAATGCCGAAGTAGTTTGCCCTTCGTGCGGCAAGCCGCAGGATGCCAATCTTGCAGCTGGGGCGCAGAGAAAAGCGCAGAAGGAAAAAGAAATCGATGCGGCTGGCGGCTTGGCTTCTTCGGTAAACACTCAGGCTGGAAATCGCCAGAAGGCTCCGTCCCGCGCGCGCCTCGAGAAAGGCTAAGACCTAAAATTGGCCCGCAGGAGATCGGTCCGCAGGCGCTAAAGCGCCGATTTATTTTCAGCGATTAAGGGCACGACCGAGGTCGTGCCCTTCCCTTTCTTTCTCGCGCTTAGATTTTTCCGCAGCCCGCTAGGCGCTCAGCACCACCCGCGCGCGCCACAAGCGCGGCAATCGTTCGAGCGCAAATCTCGACGGGCGATCCCGTTGCCGCAATTGGCAGCAGCAAACCGAGCGAGCGGTAGAACTCGATCAATGGCGCGGTGCTGCGGTCATAGGCTTGCATGCGCACTGTAATCGATTCCGGACGATCGTCTTCACGCTGAAAGAGCCGCCCGCCGCAGCGGTCGCACACGCCCTCAACCTTGGGTGGCTGTCCCGTGATATGGAAGACTGCCTTACATTTCTCACAGGTACGCCGTCCGCTGAGCCGCGCCACAATTTCCGCCAGCGGCAATTCATAGTTCACCACGGCTGTGAGCGAAATCTTCTCGCCTTCCATCAGGTGCTTTAGCGAGTTCGCCTGGCCCAGCGTTCGCGGGAATCCATCGAGCACAAATCCACCCTCGCAACGGATGCAGGCCGCGCGTTCGCGCACCATCTCCCAGACGGTCGCATCGGGAACGAGTTCGCCGCGGCGCATGATGTCCATGGCCGACTTCATGGCGGGAGTCAGATCACACTCGTTCTGCTTTGAGGCGGCACGGAACAAATCGCCTGTGGAAAGATGGCAGGCCTTAAGGTGCTGGTTTAGCAGATAGGCTTGCGTGCCCTTGCCGACGCCAGGAGCGCCCAGCAATATCAGCCTCCACGGCGAACCAACAGGGTGAAACGCGTCCGCGCACTCCTTGGGAGACCCTTGGAACCACGTCCCTCGTTCTTCTCTCTTTTCCGTCGCGCTATTGTTTTGCAACTTATTTGGTGCAGTCATGGCACTTCCGTCTCCCGGCACGAAGATAATCGGCACTGTAGGCAAAAGCAGCACAGGGCGCGGTGACGGGGATCACACACCCATGTTTGGGATGAGCTCGAAGAATGCGGGCACAGCCGAGGCTTATGTACTCACTGCAGGTACCGGCTCAGAGTCGCTCCTGTCTTTTCAAGAGCACTTAACATACAAAGTTCTCGCAATGGACGCTTGATTCGTGTTATTAACTTGTTTCTGCCGGCTAACATGAAAAAATATCTCGTTTTCGTGGTTTGTATCGTCGCAATTTCGGTTGGAGCAAACGGTCAATCTGGCGCGCGCCCCATCCTGCGTATAGAGCGTGCGCAACCCGGCGAAGCAGTCTGTGCCTTGGTTAACGAGGATGGTCGTTTTCGGGTAGAGAAGCTATACCGCGACAAGAATGAAATGTATGCGGGCTGGCTCCAACCGACTTCCATGGATTCGATGCCTAAGCTTGTGGCCAATGATCAACTCAGCAAGGCTTCGCAAGCGGACATTCATGAGCCACTCATCGCGGATGCATCCGATGCCGCTCTCCAGATTGCCATCGATCGTGAGGACGGATGGCAAGTGCTTACCTTCTTGTCTTCGACAGCTCGCAAGCCTTTGAGGGATTCCATCGATCCGTTAGTGCAGTGGTTTCAGGATCTTCAAAAAACTCATCCATCTGCAACTCGCGTGCAAGGAACTCCAACGCGCTGCGCGCTGCCCTCTGATGCGCGCATGATTGGGACTGCAACAGCTACAACCGCCAGTCCAGCGGCTGTAAAGAGCCAAAACTTCCTGTTTCGCGTCAAGCTAAGCCATGTCTACGGGGCTACGCCGATAGCGATTGCACAATCGTCTTTGGAGACGGCCGCTTTCATCGGGAGCACAGCGAGCAGCGCTACACGGCGAACCGCCACGATCGAGTCGTGGAGGGTCACGTCGATTCAGAGGCGATCCAACAACTTCAGACTCTCTTGAACTCTCAAGAACTTAGAAACAGCACCAGCGATCAAGGCATTCCGGGCCAAATGATGCGAGAGGGCTTCATGACGGAGTTGCAAATACCGCGTGCCGATACGCTACAGGACCTGGCAGTCTCAGCGTCCTTCAACACAAAGGGCGATTTACGAGGGATTGGCGGAGATAATAACCTCGCTTATCACGTGGCTGACCGAAAGCCTCTCGAACCGCTGACAAAATGGATGAAGCAGTTCACCGACAAAGGCGGCTTGGAGAAAAAATGGAGGGGGCCGCCAACAAATGCTCGCCTGTCCAGCCGACGGCAGCCAGCACGACCAACGCCAGATAGTCTCCAAACCTTTTCCATCCGCCGGGGCCGCTCTGCTATCTATATGAGGTAACCTTTAGGATAGAGTGCCGCTTCGCACAGGCAGAGCGCAGTTCCCGACAAAGCATGGCCCAGGAAGAGGAAATACTAGGTAAAGCGTATGACGCGCGCCTGATGCGGCGGCTACTGCGCTATTTGCGTCCCTACAAGTGGCACGTATTGGTCGCGCTGGCGGCCATCATCCTCAAGTCGTTTGCCGACGTGCTGGGGCCGCTGCTCACCAAAATTGCCATCGACAAGTACCTCACCAAGACTCCCCACTCGCATTCCTGGATCGGTGACCGCCTTAGCAGTGCGCCTTTGACCGGCATCGCGCAGATTGGCGGCCTCTACATTGGCCTGCTGCTGCTGACGTTTGTGCTGGAGTTCGTCCAGACCTACTTGATGCAGTGGACGGGCCAGAAGGTGATGTTCGACCTGCGCAGCCAGATTTTCCGCCACCTGCAACACATGCACATCGCCTTCTACGATAAGAATCCCGTCGGCCGCCTGGTCACGCGCGTCACCACAGACGTCGATGCCCTCAACGAAATGTTCACGGCTGGTGTCGTCTCGATTTTTGAAGATGTGTTCGTGCTCGCCGGCATTCTCATCATCATGCTCCGCATGAACTGGAAGCTGGCTCTGGTCACTTTCGCCGTGCTGCCGCTGATCGTATATGTGACCAAGATCTTTCGCGACAAGGTGCGCGATTCCTACCGCCGCATACGCACCGCCATCGCGCGTATCAATTCGTTCCTACAGGAAGCCGTTTCCGGCATGCTGGTGCTGCAGCTGTTCAACCGCGAGAAGCGCGCGCACGATCGGTTCTCCAAGATCAACGCCTCGCACATGGAGGCCTATAAGGACGCGATTCTCGCCTACGCGACTTATTACCCCGTGGTCGAAATTCTGTCGTCGATCGCCATCGCCAGCATCATCTGGTTTGGCGGCGGCGGGGTGGTCCGCGGCGTCGCTACAATCGGCGTGCTCGTCGCCTTCATGCAATACGCGCAGCGCTTCTTCCGACCCATTCAGGATTTGAGCGAGAAATACAACATCCTGCAAGGAGCGATGGCAGCGGGTGAACGCGTATTCAAACTGCTCGATACGAAAGTGGAGATCACATCGCCCGCCGTCACCAAAAAAGCAACGGGCCCGGGCCGAATCGAGTTCGATCATGTGTGGTTCTCGTATCGAGATGAGCCGACGGACAGCGCGGACACAGCCGGTGTAGGGACTGGGCTTAGCCCCGCTGCCACACCCTCGGCTTTCACACACTCAGCTGCCACAAACGCAACCCCCGATTGGGTTCTCCGCGACGTGAGTTTCTCGATCGAACCGGGCGAGACCATCGCCGTTGTCGGGCACACAGGCGCCGGCAAAACTACGCTCATCTCGCTGCTCATGCGCTTCTACGACGTGCAAAAGGGCGCAATCCGCATCGACGGCGTTGATATCAAGGACATGAATCTCGACGAACTGCGCGGCCGCATCGGCGTCGTGCTCCAGGATCCATTTCTTTTCACCGGCACAATCGAAGGCAATATACGGCTCGGTACCGCGCGCATTCAGGATGAGGATGTGGCGCAGGCGGCCGAAGATGTGAATCTTGCCGACTTCATCCGGACATTGCCGGGAGGCTTCAAGGAAGAGGTGCAAGAGCGCGGATCGACGCTCTCGACCGGCCAGAAGCAGCTGATCTCGTTTGCGCGCGCCTTGGCGCACAATCCGAAGATTCTGATTCTCGACGAAGCCACTTCAAGCGTTGACACGGAAACTGAATTCCGTGTGCGCGACGCGCTCAACCGGATGGTCGAAGGCCGAACGTCGCTGATTATCGCGCATCGCCTCTCAACCATTCAGCGCGCCGATAAGATCATCGTCATGCACAAAGGACAGGTGCGCGAAACGGGGACGCATCAGCAGTTACTCGCGCAGCGCGGCATTTACTACAAGCTGTATCAGCTGCAATACAAGGATCAGGAACTCGGCACGGATGGAGCGCAAGCGCCCTCGCCCGCTAACGCGCAATCGACGGTTGGCGCCGGCGATTGAAGGCTCAGCCTAGCCAACGGACTTCCGCCATTACCTTCTCCGCACATACTTGCTGCGCAGGGCCGCCGCCGCCAGGCAAAGATCCGAGAACGCTCGCGCGGTAAACAATGACCGCGCCCCGGCGTTGTGCAGGATCTTCGGAACGTCGCGCCTTAGGTCGCGATACATCTTCGTCATCTGCGGCACGGTTGGCTGATGTGGCCGGACGAACGCGTTGCCCATTTCGCGCATTACGCCGCGCACAGTTCCGTCGTGGATGTATGGGTCTGTGCCGTCCAAGTCGCTCATGGATTTTGCCAGACGGCGCGTGACCGACTCGAATACAAACCACTTATGGTCCGGATTGGCGCGGGCCCAGGCTACGGTCAGGCCCAATTCGAAGGGCATGTTGAACCGCGGCGTTCGCGGAGCATGCCGGTCCAACTGCACGCGAGATAGGTCGTGAATTGAATAAGAGCAGCTCTCGATCAGCAAGACGATGCGGTCCAGACGACGATTGCCTGCGATGCCAAGCGTCGCCTGAGGCAGGAATCCCATCGCACTCAAAGCTGTAATGTAGGCGAGATAGAGCGGCTCGAACCGCTGGTCGTAGGGAATGTTGAGGAATACGCGCTGAGGATTGCTTCTTGGCATGGCGACAGCTAATGCGGTCAACCGGGTCGAATGAACTTTGGAATCGAATTGGTGCGCTATGCTTTGGTTACACGCGCAGATTTTGCACTGCCGACACGATGCTTCGATACCCGCCCGGTACGCCCCTTGGAATCGGACTTGACTCCAACGAGCGCAAGGATGCGTTTCGCTCTCCGCCGGGGAACACCCAATTGCCGCGCGGTCTCTTCCAGGGAGAGCGGCTCGAACTCGAGTCTAGTACGTCGTGCCATAGCTGAACCTCTTGCTGACTTATTTTAGCATTCCGCCATCGCCGCCTTGAAGCCTGATTTACACGGCTGCGGCCCCGATTCATCTCGTCTTAGAATTGTGAGGCCTTAGAATGAGTCCGTGCAAATTCTCATCTCCGCCGGGGAAGCCTCGGGTGAAATGTATGGCGCGCAGCTCATCGAGGCCCTGCGGCGGCGCGATCCATCGCTCACCTTCTTCGGGGCGGGCGGGGAGCGCATGCGCGCTGCTGGATGCGACATCGTTGTCGATGCCAGGGACCTTGCCGTGGTGGGCATCACGGAAATCTTCAGCCATCTGCCGAAAATCCTGGGGCTCTACAAGAAGCTGATTCGGGCTGCCGATGAGCGGCGTCCCGCGCTCGCCGTCGTCATCGATGCGCCCGCTTTCAACTGGCGCGTCGCCCGGCAGATGCGCAAACGCGGTATCCCGGTGGTTTATTACGTCTGCCCGCAATTCTGGGCATGGCGGCAGGGGCGCGTGAAACTTCTGCGCAAGTACATCAAAAAGGCTCTGGTTATTTTTCCGTTTGAAGAAAAGTTCTATCGCGACCGCGGAGTCGATGCCACTTTTGTCGGACATCCGCTGGCCGATCTGCCGCTGCCGGCGATTTCTCGCGAGGACTATGCGGCGCAGTGCGCGCTCGATCACGCAAAACTTGATCCTGCAAAGGAGTGCATCACGCTGATGCCGGGCAGCCGCCGCAAAGAGGTCAGGATGAACCTGCCAGCGATTCTGGCAGCGGCGAAGTTACTTGGCACTGACTATGAGTTCCTGCTTCCGGTGGCGCGCACGCTAGAGCCCGCCTACTTAGACAAACTAATCGCTGCCCAGACGCGGCAGGCCGCGTCTTTACGAAACATTCATCTTGTCCCCGATGCCCCCCCTGCACTGCAACATTCGCGTGCCGCCATCGTCGCCAGTGGTACGGCTACAGTTGAAGCGGCGCTCATGCAAACTCCGTTCGTGATGGTGTATCGCGTTTCCCCGCTCACTTATGCGCTGGGCAAACCGCGCGTGAAGGTTCCTTACTATGCGATGGTCAACCTGATTGCCGGAGAGCGGGTCGTCCCCGAGCTGGTGCAGGCGAATTTCACGGCGGAAAACGTAGTTGCGGAGTTGGCCAAAATCATCCCCGACGGGCCCGCGCGCGAAAAGATGATTCGCGGTTTACAGTCCGTGCGCGGGAAGTTGAAGATGACGGATGGCGAACGCTATCCAGCAGGCGCCCCCGCAGAAGAATCAGCCGAGGGGCCTGCAGACCGCGCCGCCAGTCTCATCATGGGCATGCTGGCGGGCCGGATGTGAGTTAGCTATATACGTAGATGCCTACATTCTCCATCGCCGTGACATCACCTCCAGACGGCTTTGGCATGACATCCTGCTTGGCACAGTGTTGACAGCCGTGACGATGTGGTCGGTACGAAGGCATCATCCTTCAAAACGTCAGTTGTTGTAATCGGGCGTGGGGTCAAGAGTTCGGTTCAACGGCGATCTCATTAGACAGACACCTCACCAAGCTCTTTCGAGTGAAACTTGTGTATAGCGGACGAGAGTAGTTAGTCGCCGACTAATTCGATTTCGGCGGAGTCGAATTGGTCGGAGGGACGGCTGCTTAGATGTGCTAGCCATAGGCTCAGCAGAGAAACCGCTCCCAGCAAAGCGACGCAACCCGGCCATTGTTTCCATCTCCAGGACCAGCCGGTTAGTGTGGCGCCGAGGCTTCCTCCAAGATAGTAGAACATGACATACAGCCCGGCGGCAGAGGAGCGGGCGCGGCCGGCGATTGCTCCTGTTTGCACCGTCGCAGCGGCTTGCGCTATGAACACTCCGGAGGAGAAGATCGCGAGCCCCACAATGACCACGGGCAGAGACCTGACCAGGGTGAGGAGCAGGCCTGTGATCATCATCGCGCAATAAAGCGCGGCGGTGTGGCGAAATCCAAAACGATCGAGGAAATGGCCCGATTGCGGCGTAATCACGACTCCCAGCAGGTAAACACAAAAGACGCTGCCAAGTTGTGCGGCGTTCAGGCGGTAAGGCGCCGCAGCAAGATAGAAGTTGGTATAGGTAAAGCATCCCACGAGGGCAAAGAGCGCGGTGGCGCCCGTGCCGAAATTGGCCAGCAAGCGGGGATTCCGTAAGTGTTGCTTGGCATGATCGAGCGCCTGCCGCATATCTTCCGTGGGAACGAAATTCTTTGCCAGAGGCAGCCACGCACGAACTGCAACCGCTCCCAGCAAATTCAATGCGGCGAGCACGACGAATGTGGCTCGCCAATGCCAGTGCGTCGCGATGACTCCGGAGATGAAGCGTCCGAGGAATCCGCCAATGACGGTGCCCGTTACATACGAGGACATGGCGCGTCCTACGCCGCGTCCCGCCCACTCCTCATTTATGTAGGCGAGCATGACGGCAATGACGCCGGGCACAAAAAGACCCTGAGCAAAGCGCCACAAAATGAGCGCGTGCAGGCTGGTCGCGGTCGCCGCAAGAGCGGTGGGAACGGCCAGCAGGAAGAGCGATGGGACGATAACTTTTTTTCGTCCACGGCGTTCGGCAATCATGCCAATGATGGGAGCGGTGAGAGCGGTCGCAAGAATGGTCGCGCTTACGGTGAGACTAACTTCCAGCTCGGTAGCGTGAAAAACCTGGCGCAGGAGCGGAAGCAGTGGCTGTGTGCAGTAGACGCCGAGAAACGTACACATGCCGGCGAGCATGGTCGCGATGGTAGGCTTGTCGAGTTTGGCCAAGAGATACTGAACTCTGAACTCCACTCCTGGCCTTAATTATGATTCAGTTGCCGGTCAAAAGCTGTGAGCTGAGGTCTTTGAAGTTGGGGTGGGAGACGGGAATCGAACCCGCAACCGTCGGAGCCACAGTCCGATGCTCTACCAAGTTGAGCTACTCCCACCGCAGATTTTGATTATAGCAATTACGGGGAAAGAACGAAGCAGGCGGACGCAAAAAGCCAGGGTCCGCGCGTATCGTCCCGGAGCGGTAGAACGGATCGTGCCCATCGCACGGCTAAATCGAAATACTTTGCGAAAGCTGGCGGAGAGCAGGCTCGAAGAGGCTCGCATTTTGTTGGATAATCGGCAATGGACGGGTGCCTATTATCTAACCGGCCTTGCCATCGAATGCGCGCTGAAATCGTGCCTTGCAAGTGAGGTCAAGCAGCACGATTTCCCCGACAAGCAGTTCGTCAATGCGATGTACGTTTACAATTTGGAGAACCTCTTCAAACTCAACGCTGCACTCTGGGTAGGATTGCAGACCGAAATGCAGGCAAACCCGAGGCTCACTGTGAACTGGAGCACGATTAAGGATTGGGACGATGGCAAGCGTTATTCTGTTGTTGAGGAACTGGAATCGAAAGCGTTGTTTGAAGCAGCGACGGAGGCAGCATCCGGACTCATGGTTTGGCTTAGGGGAAGATGGTAATGACATAGGCGGGATGTACATCAACGATGCTTACCTCTACGAAACTCGCTAGCGGAATCCTTACCGTCCCACGCCCATGTACTGAAAGCCCATCGCGCGCAGGCGGGATGAGTCGAGCAAGTTCTTCGTGTCGATGATGATTGGCTGCTTCACCAGGTGGCGAATCTTGGCGAAGTCGAGCATGCGGAATTCCGGCCAGCCGGTTGCGACCACCAGGGCATCCGCGCCTTCGGCGACTCCATAGGCCGATTCGCAATACCTGACCGTGCCGTTCAGGTGCAGACGCGCCTCGGGCATTGCGACCGGGTCATACGCCTTTAGCCGTGCCCCTTCGGCAAGCAGACTGTGCGCCAGTTGTACAGAAGCCGATCCCGCCACCGAATTCGTATTCGGTTTGAACGCCAGCCCCAGAATGCCCACGTCTTTGTTCTGGACTGTGTCAAGCGCGGACGTGACCTTCTGCAAAAGCCGGTTCGCCAGGTCGAGATTCACCTCACGAGCCGCGTTCAACACTCGCAGTTCAGACTGATTTTCGCGTGCGAGTTCAGTCAACGAATCCATGTCGCTCTGAGAAAAGGTTCCACCCATGCCAGCGCCCGGCTGCAAGCAGCGCGGAGCGATTTTCTTGTCGAGCCCCAGGGCTAGCGAGAGGCTGACCGCATCGGCATCCACATGCTCACAAAGGCTGGCGATCTCATTGATGAAAGAAATTTTGGTCGCCACAAATGCAGTCGCTGCCTGGCGCGCCAGTTCGGCCGTCTCGTAATTGGTGACCAGCACGGGCACGCCGCGCATCACAAGCGGGTGAAAGATCTGCTTGAGAGCGGAAACCGCTTCGCTCGACTGTGTGCCGAGAATGATGCGATCCGGCCAATTGAAATCTTCCACCGCGCAGCCGTTGGTGAAGAACATGGGCTGGCAAACGAGCAGGCTCTTCAGGCCTTGCGCCCTCATTGCCTTTTCGATACGCGAAGTCGAGCCCACGCGCCCCGGCGTGACGATCGACAGGACCTGAAATTTTCCAGCGGAGGCGGCCAGCCGCGACACCAACTGCTCCAATCCTTCCCCTGAGTCTTCGGCGAGAAAAATCACTGGCGCCTTGCGCGCCAGGTCCTCGGGATCGGCCGTATAGAAGAGGCGGCCGGCGCGTTCGTTGCGGCGAATCACTTCCTGCAGGTTTTTCTCATAGAAGGGAATGTTGCCGTTCGCCGCTTCCACCATGCGAGCGCCGTCGGCGCGGCAGCAGCAGACAGGTGTGCCGAAATCAGCGAGACAGCCCGAGATGACTGTGGCGAGGTAGCCGGATCCGTAAACCCCAATTTGCATAATGCACTCTTCTCGGAGATTCCCTGAGTAGGAAATTCCTCTAACCCGCAGCCTGGGATCCGGTGCAGGGCCCGCGTCCTGAATCCATGGTAATGCGGCCATAGGAGTTGGCAACGGTCGGAAAGTACATGGCCCAGCGGTTGGGGAGATAGGGCTTCTGTTGCGGGTTTTAGGGGGTTTTTGCGGAAGGCTGGTGCTGTGGCGGCATCTCTCTTTCAGTTTGGGGCAGCGCCGAGGGCGAGGTACCGGCGCTACACTCCGGGCTCAGGGTTTCGTGGATAACTGGCCTCGTCCCAAATGAAGGGGAGCCACGTCCTGCCAAAGGCCATTGGATTCGCGCACAAACATCAGCTCATCCACGTGAACCTGGCGTTTGCCTTCGAATTTTCCCCATCGTTCCCGTGCCAGGATACAGGCAGCGCGCGCCTCTTCGTCCAAGGCGGTCTTCACGATTGTGAGATGAGGGATGTAGGGCCAATTCTCCGCGCAGCACAACTCTTTTCCGTTGAGTTGGTCGTGGAGCTCGCGCATGCGATAGGCGGCGTGCTTCACCTGGATGAATACCGTGGGAGTGGTCGGCAGAAATGTTTCGACGTCGCCGAGTTCCACATCAAAGGGCACGACGTGGTTACATGCTTCTTCCAGAAATTCCACGGCGGCGCTTTCGCTGCCACAGAGATCGCGCGGAGGAAGAATGGTGAGGTGTGCCGGCATGTGGGGCATGGTCGGATGAAGCTCCCGGCGCAGCTTCTCGACGAATTCCCCGACTGGATTGCGGACGTAGGTCACCAGTGCGTGACGTGAACTGGACATGACTCTCGAGGTGAGATTATAGCTGACGGCTCGGCCGAAGACACGGCACGTTAGGGGAGTGCCGGCAGCGTCACTGCATCCCATTGATTTATAATCGTGCAAGAGTCGGGGCGTAGCGCAGCCTGGTAGCGCACCTGCCTTGGGCGCAGGGGGTCCGCGGTTCAAATCCGCGCGCCCCGACCAATTTGCCCATTTGTTTTTAATTCATACGCGTTCCATGCATAAGTGGTTGCGAATCGCCAATTTGAGTCCATTTGGGTCCAAAGACCAACCGCTTGTGAGTTTAGTTTTGACCGCAGAATTGCCGCTGATATGATCCCACTCCTCAGCGCTGCCCGGAATTTCCAGTAAGCTGCCGGATCAGATTGACCTCAGCCTCGCGGTAGGGAGTTCCATCGGCGTGCAGCACTTCGTGGAACCATACTGGCGGGTCGTCGACAATGTAGGGGTGCTGCCATGATTCCCACGGCAAGTTAGTTTGCGTCTTGCCAGCGACGAAGCCCCAATTGATGGCGCCAACGTGCTCCCGCTTGGCAATCGGCAATATCGTGTCAAAGAGGCTGCCCAGGGAGCGCGCCATGAATTCCGTGCAGATTACAGGCCGATTGTGTTTGTGCAGCCAGCGCACTTCTCGCTGGAAGGACTCGGGCCAATCGTAGCTGTGAAACGTGATGATGTCGGATTCGCGAAGCTGAATCTGCTGCTGTTCGCTGAGATTCTCTCCGTCTGGCGACGTATCCGTATCCCAGATCGCGCTGGTGAGTGGCTGAGTAGGATTCGCCGCGCGTGCCCACGCGAACACCTGCGGTAAAAGCGCCGTCACTCGAGTGTCTTTGTCTTTGAGTTCCTCCTTTGGGTAACTCCCCTTATTGTCGGCCCCAGGTTCGTTCCACAAATCCCAGGCGAGAATCCGATCGTCCTTGGCAAAAGCCCCTATGACGCCCTTCACGTACGCCTCAAGACGCGGATATTGCTTGGGATCGCCAAGCGCCGCCGCGCCCGGACTCTGGACCCAGCCTGAATTGTGGACGCCTGGAACCGGAGGATGCTGCGGGCCCAGGTGTGGCGATGGATCCCAGCATGAATCGAAGATCACGAAGATCGGACGAATGTGATGACGGGATGCAATGGTCAGGAACCGATCGATGCGCTTCTGGAATCCGGCCGCGTCCTGTTGCCAGAGCAGGTCATGAAGAAAAACACGCATGGTGTTCATGCCCATGGCTTCGGCCCAGGTGAACTCGGTATCGATCTGAACGGGATCGAAAGTTGCCTCCTGCCACATTTCAAGCTGATTGATGGCGGACTTGGGAACGTAATTGCTTCCCACAAGCCAAGGCTGTTGGGCGTACCAGGCATTCGCCTTCTGCTCCGGCCAACGCGCTGTTTGCCCGCAGACCGCAGGGTTACACACGACGGCAAAAAACACATACGTAATGAATGCAAATGTAAGGGTTTTCATTGTGTAAGACTCTCCGTGCATTTATATGCCCCATGTTCGAGGACTTCAATCTCTCTAAGGGGCCGATCCGATCTGAATCGACACAAACCGTGCTAGAGTATTGATTCTTAGTGAAACCGGCGCTTGGGCGCAGGCGGTCCGCGGTTCAAATCCGCGCGCCCCGACCAATTTGCCTTTCCGGGAACGCGGCTGCCGCTCTCCCGCTTTCATTCGTCAAACCATGAGTACTCCTCCTTCTGCCAAGGCAGCCAAGCGCGCGAAAAAGGCGATTATTTCGGCCCAGCAGGATTCGTCTCCGTCGGGCGATTCGCTTTCTTCGGACCGTCGACGAGCGCTCGTCTTTTGCTGTCTGGCACTGATTGCCGCTGTCTTTGCGGTCTACTACCCCGTGGTGCATAACCAGTTTCTCAATTATGACGACCAGCAATACATCACGGAAAATCAGCACATAAAAGCGGGCTTGACGTGGAAGACCGTGAAATGGGCTTTTGTCACGGACGCGGAAGCGAACTGGCATCCGCTTACGTGGCTGTCACACGCTCTCGACTGCCAGCTTTTCGGGCTGAATCCAGCCGGACCGCACATCGTAAATGTCCTGCTGCAGGCGGCGAACGCCATTCTGCTGTTTTTGTTGCTGGAGAGCGCCACCCGATTTCGCTGGCGGAGCCTGATGGTCGCAGCGCTATTTGCCCTTCACCCGATTAATGTTGAGTCGGTAGCTTGGGCGGCTGAGCGCAAGAATGTGCTCAGCATGCTCTTCTTTCTGCTCGCGTTCTATACCTATGTGCGTTACACGCGAGAGCCATCCTGGCGCCGGTACGTTGAGGTGGCGGGCTTTTATGCTCTGGCACTGATGGCCAAACCACAGGTGATCACTTTTCCCTTCCTTCTTTTGTTGTGGGATTACTGGCCGCTGCAAAGGTTATGGCCCGCTGAGACGCGCGATTCGGCGCGCCGGCACAATAATTCGCCTAACTCGCAAGCCGGGATGCTGGTACTGGAAAAGATCCCGCTTCTGCTGTTATCCGCCGCCAGCGCCGTGATCACGATGTCGGCTCAAACCGCGGGGTTAGCCGTCAAGACATCTTCTCAATACAGCTATCTCTTGCGGCTGGAAACGGCGCTGGTTTCGTACGTGAGATATCTGGCAAAGGCATTCTGGCCGGCGAAACTGGTAGCGATGTACCCGCATCCGACGGAACTCTACCCTATCTGGCAGGCAGCCGGAGCTGCATTCTTATTGGTGCTGATCACCGTGTTGGTAGTCCGCGCGGGCACTCGACGCTATCTTGCGGTCGGATGGTTTTGGTTCCTCGGCAGCCTGGTGCCGATGATCGGATTGGTCCAGGTGGGCGACCAAGCCATGGCCGACCGCTACGCTTATATCCCGTTCATCGGCTTGTTTGTGATGATCGTGTGGACGATCGCCGATCTGGCCGGCACACGCGGAATTTCGGCGCGCTGGCTTGTGGTTCCAGCGATCGCTTGCCTGCTGGCGTTAGGACTCATTACTTACCGGCAAGTGAGTTACTGGCACGATCCTGAATCGTTCTGGCAACGAACGCTGTCGCTGACTCGGAATAACTATGTTGCGCACAGCGCCTTGGCTGGTTTTCTGCGCAGCCACGGCAGAACCGAAGAGGCGATGGAGCATTACCGCGCCGCGCTCGCCATCAAGCCCGACGATCTTGTAGCGATCCTGAATCTTGGCGCGTATGAGCACGAACACGGCAATTTGCAGGGCGCAATCGAGCGCTACGAATTCGTTGCCGCTCATGCCGGCAAGCCGAGCTTTCGCGCAAAAGCCTATGCCAATCTCGGATTCGCGTATCGGCAGATGGGGCAAGCGCAGAAGGCGAAAGAGGCCTTCGAATCGTCGTTGCAGCTTTTGCCCGATCAGCCAACCATCATGGTTACGTTGGGCGTGATTGAAGAGACGGATGGCGATTTTCCCGCCGCTGTCCGCCAGTATGTACAGGCGGTGACGCGACAGCCTTCCGACGTGGGCTATCTGCTGCTCGCACAAGCCTTGCAGCAGGAGGGACGAAACGATGACGCAAAGGCAATGTTCCAGCGCGCAGTGCGTCTCTCGAAGAATCTTCCTCAAGCGGAGAAGCAAGCCGAGGCTTTACTCCTCGGCAAAGGAAATTCGCTTCCTCAGGGCGGGGAGCAATAGCGAGACTTGCTGACATGGCATTTCGTGGATTGGTCGGGAGTCGTTCGTCGAGGTCGTTCGTCGTTCGGTTTGCGGTCGCGGCGAAGTCATGCCGAACGGCCAACGACTGACGACCAAGGACGGGTTGGAGCTACAGGTCGTACTTCTTCATCAAATGACGGAAAGAACGATAGGAGATGCCGAGCAGATCGGCCGCCCGCACCTGCACTCCCTGCGTTTGGCCGAGCGCCGATTGAAGAAGGTTGCGCTCGATTTGCGCAACATAGTTTTCCATGTTGACGCCTTCCGGCAGAACCAAGCCAGAGACGCCCAAAGAAGCTTCCGCGCCCGCGGCTACGGCGCGCGCCTTGGGGCGCTCGGCCGGCAAATCGATGTGCAATTCGTTGCCTTGTTCGAGCGCCACCGCGCGCTCAATAGTATTTTCCAGTTGGCGAACGTTACCCGGCCATTCGTAATGAGCGAGCGCGTCAAGCGACGCTGCCTGCACGCCGTGAATACTCTTACCCGCCCCCGGCGCATATTTTTTCAGGAAATGATTTGCGAGCAGAGGAATATCCTCGCGGCGTTCGCGCAGGCTGGGCACGCGGATGGGGATCACGTTGAGCCGGTAATAGAGGTCCTCGCGGAAAGTGCCCTCGGTGACCTGCTTATCGAGATCGCGGTTGGTGGCCGCGATTACGCGCACATCGATCGCAATTTCGCTGGTGCCGCCTACCGGGCGCACGCTGCGTTCCTGCAAAACGCGCAGCAACTTCACCTGCATCGGCAAAGTCATCTCGCCGATTTCGTCCAGAAAGATCGTGCCCTGATCCGCCACTTCGAACAACCCGCGCCGGTTCTGGTTCGCTCCGGTGAATGCGCCTTTGACATAGCCGAAGAGTTCGCTTTCCAGCAGGGCTTCGGGAAACGCGCCGCAGTTCACCGAGACAAAGGCCTCAGTCGCGCGCGGCGAGCATGTATGTACAGCGCGGGCGACGAGTTCCTTGCCAGTTCCGCTTTCTCCATAGACCAGGATTGTGCTGCTGGTGCCGGCCACGGTGCGGATGGTCTGCTTCAGCTTTTCGAGCGCGGGACCGATGCCAATGATGTTTTCGAGCGAGTTGCGGGCGGCCGCATCGCGGCGCAGCGCGAAATTCTGCCGGGAAAGCGAAACCCGCGTAAGCGAGCGCGCGATCGCCAGCTTGACTTCATCGACCAACCCAGGGCTTTTGCGGATGTAATCGGTCGCGCCACCCGCTTTCACGGCCTCGACCGCGGCTTTGTAGTCGTCGACGGCCGTCATCAGAATCACAGCCGAGTCCGGAGAAATCTGGTGCGCATGCCGCAGCACTTCGACTCCATCCACGCCCGGCATTTTGATGTCGGTCACGATCACGTCGAAAAGCGCGCTGTCGATTTTGCGCCGGGCTGCGTCACCGCCGGTAACCGTTTCTACTTTATGCCCATCGCGGCGCAGCGCAATGTCGAGCAGTTCGCAAATCGACCGCTCGTCGTCGCAGACGAGGATGTTACCCACGCTTCCCGCCTCCTGTCGCAGCGAGCGCAGCCGCATTCGCCGGTGGGGCCGGTGTCTGGTCCGCTGTGCATTCCATGCGTTTCAAACGCAGCACAAAGCTGGTGCCCTTGCCCAGTTCCGATCTCGCCCAAACCTTGCCTTCGTGCGCCTGCACGATCTGATACACAATCGCCAAGCCAAGGCCGGTGCCGCCTTCAAAGTTCGACTGGAAAGGCTCAAAAATCTTCTCGGTCTGGTTCGGCGGCATGCCGGGGCCGGTATCGGCAAAAGCGATATCCCAGTCCGCATCCCGCCCCGAGACGGTCACGGTGAGCTTGCCTCCGGTTCTCTGCATGGCGCGCACCGCGTTCTCGCAGAAATTCCAGAAGACCTGCTTGAGTTTGTCGCCGTCGGCCAGCACCCAGGCTTCCGGCTCGTGAAAGGCGCGATGCACTTCGATTCCTCTGTTCTCCGCGGTCAGCCGGTGCGCGAGCAGAGTGAGCGTGTCCTCGATCAGCGGAATCAAGTCCACGCGCTCGAAGCGATATTGCTTGCCGCGCGAATACGCGAGGAAATCGGTGATGATGGCGTTCAGGCGATCGGACTCGCGCGTAACAATTTGCAGGAGGTGCTTCTCTTCCGCGCTTAACGCGGGCGCATCGGAGAGCATGCTGACCGATCCGGCAATCGAAGTTAGCGGATTGCGAATCTCATGGGCGATAGCGGCCGCCAGCCGCCCAACCGCGGCCAACCGGTCCTGCATCCGCACTTCGCGCTCCAGGCGGCGAATTTCGGTGAGGTCGTCGAAGCTGTACACGAATCCAAGATCGCCGCTGGCGCTGAGATTGAGCGCCGAAACCATTACGCGAAACGTCTTGCGGAACCCGCTGGCCGTGCTGTAGCGAACCTCGGCACCGGCTCTGCCGGCGTCCATATCGGGCAACGGATCCTGAAAAAGCTCCGCCACCGAACGCCCGCGCAACTCGGCTTCGGAAATCTCGATCAACTGCTGTGCCGCCCGGTTGACCAGCGTAATGCGGCCGTCCGGCCCGGTGGTGATCACGCCGCCGCTCATCGATTGGATGATGTTTTCGTGCAGCGCCTGCAAGTCTTCGAGGGCGCCGCTGGCGTTCTTGAGCTGCACATCCACCTGTCGAAGCTTTGTCATCAGCAAGCCAGCCAGGTACGCGATGGCGAAATAGGCGAACAGGTTTACAAAAATCACGACCTGCAGCGCTTTGAGCTTGGGGTGAGAGCTCGCGTACGAAGGAATCAGACCGTAATAGTCGAACTCGAGAAACGCTCCGAACAGGATGAAAGCCAGCGCCGCGCTCAAGTAGGCCCAGGCGCGCGGCAACAGCATGGTGGCGACAACGATGACCAGCGGATAAAGAAAATTGAGCGAACTGTCGATGCCGCCGGTCAGGTGAACGACCAGCGTCACCATGGCGAGGTCGGACAGCACCTGCAAAATGGCCTGCAGCCGATGCTCGCTCCACACCGTGATCAGAACAAGGAAGAACAGCGACAGCACGAACCAAAGCACCATCCCTGTAAGAAAAGACGCGAGCGGCACACGGCTGGGCGTGAGGCGGATGACAGCCAGCTCGATGGCGAGCAGGACCATCAGGATCAGGATGCGAACCTTCACGAGCCAGGTCAGCCAGTTCCGCTCATCGGAGATGGAATGCATGAAATTCGTCGTCAGTTGTCAGCCATCAGCTATCAGTCATGCTTCGTTGGCCTCCGAAATCCGGGTTAGCTGACGACTGATGGCCGACGGCTGGCTTTCCTATCCCGCCAGTTTTCCGATCATGGAGAACAGCGGCATGTACAGCGAAATCACGATGCCGCCGATGCTGATGCCGAGCATGCCGATGATGACCGGCTCAAGCATGGCCAGCATGTCTTTGGTGGCGGAGTCGACTTCGTCTTCATAGAAGTCGGCGATTTTCTGCAACATCGCATCCATGGCGCCGGTAGCTTCGCCGACACCGATCATCTGCGTCACCATGTTGGGAAACACGCCACTTTCGCGCAGCGGATCGACAATCGTGCGGCCTTCCTCGATCGCCTTGCGCACTTTCATCAACGCTTCTTCGAGCACGGCATTGCCCGACGTGCGGGCGGTGATCGCCAGGCCTTCCAGGATGGGAACACCGGAGGTGATCAGTGTACCCAGCGTTCTTGTGAAACGCGCGACCGCGATCTTGCGCAAGAGCACACCAAGGATGGGCAGCCTGAGGAGCATCGCGTCAAAGTAATAGCGCCCGCGCGGATGCTTGCGAATCTGCTTGACGCCGAAGACCAAGCCGACGCCGCCCAGGATGAAGAACCACCAGAAGTGTCCGACGAACGCACTCAACCCGATGACGATTCGAGTAGCCAGCGGCAGCTCCACGCCCAAGCCCACAAAGAGGTTGGCAAAAATCGGCACCACCCACTTAAGCAGCGCGCCCACGATCAGGGCGGCGAGCGAAACCACCGCTATCGGATAGATCAGGGCTGACTTCACGGCCGCACGCAGCTTCACGGCCTTTTCAACGTAAATGGCCATGCGCTGCAGAATGATGTCGAGGATACCGCCGGTTTCGCCGGCCTCCACCATGTTCGTGGTCAGATCGTCGAACACGACCGGATATTGCCGCATGGCATTGGCAAGAGTGGCGCCGCCCTCGACCGTGGTGCGCACACCGAGGAGGGTTTTCTGGAAGGTCGGATTCTCCTGGTTCGCGCCGAGAATTTCCAGGCACTGAACCAGCGGCAAGCCGGCGTCGATCATGACGGAAAATTGGCGGAAGAACACAGCGACGTCCTTGACCTTGACCTTGCTGCTGCCGAAAGTGGGCAGCGAGAATTCCTTGCCCTTCTCCCGTATCGAGCTCGGCGTGATGCGCTCGCGCCGCAACTGGGAGGCGAGGCCGTCCTTGTTCGGCGCAACGCGCTCGCCTTGAATTTTCTCGCCCGAGGCGTTCTTGCCTGAAAATGTAAAAACCGGCATGGCTGCTTTCTCCTTGTAGGCCAGGTCGCAGGCCTTAGTTCTCAGGAAAACCTGGCACCTAAAACTGTAAGACTTGACGCCTAAGCGCCTAACACCCGACATCTAAGACCTGATACCTGATACCTTCTGTCATCTCTTTAACGGCGCTGTGCCCTTTTGCAACGAAGCCGGAGCATTCCGGCTCAGAAGGCTTGCACCGCGCGCAATCATTTCCTGCAACTCGTCCTGATTGCTGGAACGCAGCAGCGCGGTTTCCATGTCGATCTGCTTCTGGAAGTAAGCGGTCGCGAGCGACTGGTTGAACGTCTGCATTCCGAACTTGTCCTGCCCCGACTGCATCGCCGAGTAAATCTGGTGAATCTTGTCTTCGCGGATCAGGTTGCGAACGGCGGCGTTCGGCACCAGGATCTCCATGCACATGGCGCGGCCTTTGCCGTCGATTTTTGGCAACAGGCTTTGACACATAATGCCTTCGAGCACCAGCGAAAGCTGGGCGCGAATCTGCGATTGCTGGTGGGCCGGGAACACGTCGATCACGCGGTTGATGGTGGAAGAGGCTGAGTTGGTGTGCAGCGTGCCGAACGTCAAGTGGCCGGTTTCAGCGATGCGCAGCGCCGATTCGATGGTCTCAAGATCGCGCATTTCGCCGATCAGCACCACGTCCGGATCTTCACGAAGCGCGGCTCGCAGCGCATCGGTAAAGCTCTTGGTATCCGAATGCAATTCGCGCTGGTTCACCACACAATTTTTGTTCATGTGGATGAACTCGATCGGATCCTCGATGGTGAGGATGTGATCGTGGCGCTCGCAATTGATCTTGTCGATCATGGCGGCGAGTGTTGTCGATTTGCCGGAACCCGTCGGCCCTGTCACCAGCACCAGCCCGCGCGGCTTGTCGCAAAGCTTGCTGACCACGGGCGGCAGACCAAGCTGATGGAAAGATTTGATCTCGAATGGAATCAAACGGAAGACACAGGCCGTGGCCCCGCGCTGGTTGAAGACGTTGGCGCGGAAACGAGCCAGGCCTTTCAATCCGAATGAAAAGTCCATTTCGAGGTTTTCCTCGAAGCGGTGCTTCTGCGAATCGGTCATCACGCTGTAGGCCAGCTGCTTGGTTTCGGCCGGAGTAAGCTGCGGCAGGTCAAGCGGCACCAGGTGGCCGTGCACGCGGATTTGCGGCGGAGAGTTCGTGGTGATGTGGAGGTCGCTTCCGCTCATCTCAAGCATGCGGCGAAGCAGATCGCTTAACGAAAGTGCCATGATTGTTTCTTTCCTCTGCCGTTTCTAGTGGATCGTTTCGCGAGCCACTTCTTCGAGTGTTGTCCAGCCTTGTGCGACCTTGATCAACCCGCTGCGGCGCAGCGTGATCATGCCGCGTTCAATTGCCTTTTTCTTGAGCTCGAGCGCGGATGCGCCCACCAGAACCAGTTCCCTGATTTCGTCGTCGACTTCCATCACTTCATACAAGCCGGTGCGGCCCTTGTAGCCGGTTTTATTGCAGGTGGCGCAACCCTTGCCTTTCATGATCTGCACGGTTTCAGACTCTTCCGGCGTGTACCCTTCATCGATCAGCGCCTGCGGCGGCATTTCGATGGGCTCCGCGCAATCCTTGCAAATGCGGCGCACCAGGCGCTGCGCGCAAATCAGGTGCACCGAAGTCGCGACCAGGAACGGCTCAATACCCATATTCATCAGACGGGTGATGGTTTCCGGGGCGCCGTTCGTGTGCAGCGTCGATAGCACAAGGTGGCCGGTGAGCGCGGCCTTGATGGCAATTTCGGCGGTTTCAAAATCTCGAATTTCGCCGACCAGAATGATGTTGGGATCCTGGCGGAGGAATGCGCGGAGGGCAGCGGCAAAGTTGAGGCCGATCTGCTCCTTCATCTGCACCTGATTCACGCCACCCAGCTGAAATTCGACCGGGTCTTCGGCCGTCATGATGTTGGTATCGGGCTGATTGAGGCGCGAGATCGAGGAGTACAGCGTGTTCGTTTTGCCCGAACCGGTCGGCCCCGTCACCAGCACCATGCCATAAGGCTTCAGAATCGCCTTCTCGAACTTGACCAGCGATTCCGGCTCGAAGCCCAGCTTGGTCATATCGAGCCGCAGGTTTTCTTTGTCGAGCAAGCGGAGCACGATCTTCTCGCCCCAAAGCGTCGGCAGTGTTGAGACACGGAAGTCGAGCTGCTTTTTCTTGCCGGCAATCTGCATCTTCAGCATGATGCGGCCGTCTTGCGGCAAGCGCTTCTCGCTGATATCGAGCTTCGCCATGATCTTCAGGCGCGAAGTGATAGCGTCTTTTAACTTCAATGGCGGATTCATGATCGACTGCAGAATGCCGTCGATACGGAAGCGCACGCGGAATTCCCGCTCGTACGGTTCCATGTGGATGTCGCTGGCCCCGCGCTTCACGGCATCGGTCAGGACAAGGTTCACGAGCTTGACGATCGGAGCTTCGTCGGCGGCCTTTTCAAGCTCCTTGAGCGTGACCTCTTCCTGTTCACCCTGTACCTCGACATCGCCCGCATCGCCGCTGTCATTGATCGACTGCATGACCTGTTCGAGCTCTTCTTCTTTCGAAGTGCCGTAGGCCTTGTCGATACCCTCAACGATGGAACTCTCCGAAGCTACGACCGGTTCGATATTGAACCCGGTCATAAACTTGATATCGTCCATGGCAAAAACGTTGGTGGGATCGTCCATGGCGATGGTGAGCGACGCGCCCACCCGGCTGAGCGGAAGGATTTGATAACGCTTGGCAGTTTCGAACGGAATCAGCTTGACGACGGCGGGATCGATTTCAAAATAAGAGAGATTGATTGCGGGCACGCCATATTGGCGGGACAGAAAGTTGGTGACATCCTCGTCCGTGAGAAAGCTCAGCTTCACCAGCGCCGAGGCGAGACGGCACTGTGTTTCTTTCTGGAGCTTGGACGCCTGTTCCAACTGATCCGGGGTGATGACCTTTTCTTTGACGAGCAGGTCACCCAGCCGCTGAGACATATCTCTCCTGTTGGCCGCGAATGCGGAATATGCGAAACCGGTGATTACCGGGGGGATTCAACGGGAATGTTTCGCACTGACACAAATTGTCAACCCAATGGGCATTCTGAAAAAGTAACTTAGGTACCTGTGACGGCTTTCGCAAGCCCTTGCCCCTGCGTAACCTGTTGACGAGCTTCGTCGGCGCTACCTCTGGATGTCGACGGACGTAGCACTAACGGTAAGAGGTAGCATGAGAGATGCCTATGCGGAGGCGTTCTTCTTGCGGTCGTCGAAGACTGGAAAGTTGCCTCACATGGACCATAGTCGCCTAGGACGCCATCTTATGGGATAGAACACCTATCACTTACGGCGTGCTACAATCCCCGCCATGGAAACTACGACCCTACTCGAACAACTACGTAAGGAACGGGACGAACTGTCCGCAACGATTAGCGTGCTTGAACGCAGGCTCCATCATCCCCAGGCTTCGACCAACGGCGCAACACCAACGCCAAAGAAGCACGGCAAGGTGTGGACGGCAGCGGAGAAAGCAGTCCTGAGCCGCAAGCTTAAGGCAGTATGGGCTAGGAGGAAGGCAAAGGCACACAAGTAACACCTTCAGCCAAACCTCGCTGGGTGGAGACTCGGGGAATCTTAGGGCGATAGATTGTTGTAACGCCACCGGGCATTAAGCCATGTCATCCGTTCATCGGCCATTAACATTGGCCGACAAGGTTGTAGTGTATTCGCCGCTGAACCTTTAGATGGCATCTCATAAGGGCTTCGCTGGCGATCCGGCGACCTTGACCACCTTGCAATCTGCCAAATACATCCGCCTCTACTTCAAAACTCTCTACCAGTCCTGGGGACGCCAGCATTGGTGGCCGGCTCAATCCGCATTCGAAGTCATCCTCGGCGCCTACCTTACGCAAAACACATCCTGTACGAATGTCGAACGCGCCCTCGGCAGCATGCGCAAAGCGCGAATCCTCAGTGTCCAAGGCATTCGGCGCACACCGTTGTCGAAGCTGGAGCGCCTGACGCGACCGGCAAGAAAACTGTATTTGACGTGCCGCTGCCGGGTCCCGGATTCACTACTGTTACCCAAGCTGCGCGCGCACCGGCGAGGCAGCTGCGGCTGCCCGTTTCATTAAGCCAAATCTTGGAGGGGTAGCGGAAATGCTGAAACGGTTTTTCGAACTATTTTTCATTCCGGATGAACGCATAATCCTCTCTTTACAGGTGTGCGCTCTGGAAATGGAAGGGAGACAACAATCAAGCCAGTCCGGCGAACTTTAGCACTGGTCGCGGGTAACCGCAATGCGATCCCGTGTGAGTTTAACCGGACATTAACATAAGCCGGACTCATACTTCTGTCGCCGCAAAGTCGCCCCTCGACTGCGCTCAGGCAGTCTCCGAGCAAAGAGAAGCCAAGCGGTAGCGAGAACCTTCCTTGCTGTTTTTTAAGGGTTCAAGATTTTCACCGGGACTCAGTGCCCTTGTGGCTACAACGGCAGGTCTAAGACACCTCCCCATTGACTCCCCCGCCCTCCCGCGCTACGCTTATCTCAAATGATGGCTGTCCGCGCCACGCTGGCGCGCGTCCCGGAACATTCCACCTTTAGAGACAACTCTTGCGTGCAAAAACCGGTTGCCGCGCTCCGTGCGCCGGCAGAACGAGTATCCAGACAGGGCCCCCAGAAAGCTGCGGGAGGCAGGCGTCGTCCTTCCGAATGAAACCGAATGAAAAAAAGTATTGATCTCAGCCCGAATATCGAGACCCTGTTTGGCACGCGCGACGAAAATCTGCACGTGCTGGAAGCCGGCCTGAACATCAACATTGACCTGCGCTCCGACCACCTTGAAGTGGAAGGCGCGCCGCGTGACGTGGCCCGCGCCGAGCAGCTATTCGTTGACTTCGATCATCTGCGCAAGGCCGGCTACCAATTTCAGAACGGCGACCTGAACAGCATGTTGCGCGTGCTGGTCGGCGACCCGAACGTCACGCTGCGCGGGTTGGCCGAAGCTGGACGCCAGCGCTCTTTTGGCCGTCGCACTGTGCAGCCGAAGAGCCCGAATCAGCGCCGCTACCTCGAAGCCATCGAGCAACACGACATGGTGTTTGGCGTCGGCCCCGCCGGCACCGGCAAAACTTATCTCGCCGTGGCGATGGCGATTTCCGCGCTCCTTAATAAGCAGGTGAACCGCATTATTCTCGCGCGGCCAGCGGTTGAGGCCGGAGAGCGCCTCGGCTTTCTGCCCGGAACCTTGCAGGAAAAAATCGATCCCTACCTGCGCCCGCTCTATGACGCGCTCTTCGACATGCTCGACGCCGAGCGCGTGGAACGTTATCTTGAAAAAAATATTATTGAGATCGCGCCCATCGCTTTCATGCGCGGGCGCACGCTGAACGATTCGTTTGTGATTCTCGACGAGGCGCAGAACACGACCTCCGAGCAGATGAAAATGTTTGTGACGCGTCTGGGATTCAATTCCAAAGCCGTCATCACCGGCGACATCACGCAGATCGATCTGCCGAATGCGCGCCGCAGCGGCCTGCTTGAAGCCATCGATATTCTGCAAGGCGTGAACGGGCTGACGTTCGTGCACTTTGATGAGAGCGACGTGGTTCGGCATCATCTGGTGCAGCGGATCATCCGTGCCTACGATGAATACAAGACGCGGCTGGCCGAGCAGCAAATGTCTTTGCTGGAAACGAGAGCGTCGCAGGAACTGGGTCAGCCCGCGAAGGCGTCGAGCAATGCTACAAGCAACGGCAAAAGCGGCGAGAAGAATAATGAGAAGAGCAGCGACGCCGAAACCGCTCCGGCCCGCTCGCGGCCGCCGGACATTTCTATGGAAGAACCGCGCGTGCGCAATTAACCTGCTAACGAAATGCTGAAGGAGGGATTCGCATCCCTCCTTTCGCTTTGGTTGATCTTACGAAAATGTAAGTACTGCTGAAGCCGACGGGAAATGGGAAAGTGGTCATCTTTCAAAAGCGTGTAGCGGACCTGACCGAGTTGGCGCTGGGCCGCTTTATAACGCGCGCGCGGCGCGCCGCCGGCCTGAAGGGACCGGTAGACGTGCTTGTGACTTCGAATGCGGAGATGAAATCGTTGAACCAGCGCTTTCGTGGAAAAGATAAAGCCACCGACGTGCTTTCGTTCCCGTCGTCGCGCGACAATCCGCGCAAAAAGTTTGCCGGCGAAATTGCAGTATCCGCCGAAATTGCCGCGCACAATGCGCGCTTGCTCGGCCACGCCGCTGCGCAGGAGGTCAAGATTCTGGTACTGCACGGCATACTGCATTTACGCGGCTACGATCATGAGCGCGACAAAGGTCAAATGGCGCGGCGCGAAAGCCAACTGCGCGCCCAGCTGCGCTTGCCGGTCGGGTTGATCGAGCGGGCACACTCCGAAAGCGGCGGTTCCGCGAAAGCCGCCCAAAGGAAGCGCACGCGGAAGGTCTATAGATGATCGGCGCCAGCCTAGCGATGATCCTGCTGTTCGGCCTGCTGACGCTGGTTTCCTACGTCGACCGGCTCTATCAGGAGATCGGGAAATTTTTGTCGCGCGATTTCCAGGCCAACATCGATTCATTCGAGCAGTTAGTCGAGCCGCGCCTCGGCGTCACACGTGAGCGCGCCTCGCTCTCCATGGCGATTCTCACGCAGTTGGTCACCGCGGCAATCGCCATGATCGTCGGCTTCACCGTTTTTCGCGACCGCGCCTGGAGCATCTACGAAGTGCTCGAAGCCACGCTCAGCCTCATCCTCATCATCATTCTGCTGAACCGTTTGCTGCCGTTTGTATTTTTCTCTCGCACCTCCGGACGCTGGCTGGCGCGCTGGACGCTGGTTTTGCGACTGCTCATCTATCTGGTCATGCCGGTCACGCTGGTTCTGGGATTCTGCCAGTCGGTCGCGGCTCTCACGCGCGAGCACGCCGACGCTGAGCCTGAAACGCCCGCCGAGGCCGTGGACGCGCTGATTGAAGCCGGACAGGAAGAGGGCATCATTCAGGAAGGCGACCGCGAGCTGATCCAGTCTGTGGTCGAGTTCAGCGGCAAGACGGTGCGTGAGGCGATGAAGCCGCGGCCGGAGATGGTGGCCGTGCCTGCGGATTACACCGTGGAGCAAGTGGTCGAACTGCTGCGCGTGAAGCCTTTCTCGCGCATCCCCGTGTATGAAGGTTCCATCCATAACATCAAGGGAATTCTGCACACGCAGGATGTGCTCCAGGTGGCCGATTCCGAGGCGCACACGCGCACGGTGGCGACCGTCATGCGTAAGGAAGTCCACTTCGTGCCGGAGAGCAAGTTAGTAAGTGACCTGCTGCGCGAGATGCAGAAAAGCAACATACGCATGGCGATCGTAGTGGATGAATACGGCGGCGTCGCCGGACTGGTAACGATTGAAGATCTGGTCGAGGAGATCGTCGGCGAAATCGGCGACGAACACGAAAAAGCGCAGCTCGTGCAGGAGAACGACCACTCCTATGTAGTGACAGGAAATATGGATGTGGACCGGCTCGACGAACTGTTTGGCAGGCGTCCGGAGGGGCGAGAGTCTTCGACCATCGCCGGGTTAGTAAGTGAGTTAGCCGGCCGTATTCCCAAAAAAGGCGAAGTAATCGAAGACGACGGCCTGAAGTTCGAAGTCCTAGACTCAACCGACCGCCGAGTAGAGCGCGTGCGAATCACAACGACAGAGCCGGAGGACGAGCAGAAGCAGATGAAGGCGATGTGAAAGAAGGCTTCGAGCTTTGAGGCGCGAGCTTTGCGTGGCAAGCTGGTAGAGACGGGGCCGCGTCTCCGATCCACGCCCCAGGAGCCATGTCATCCTGAGCGAAGCGGGACAAGCGAAGCGCAGTCCCACGAGTCGAAGGACCCCCTACCCGTTCAACACTCCTACGAAATATCAAGGTGTTCTCCCTATGCGTTGAATGGCGCTGTGGCTCACCGCTGCGACACCAGGCGCCGAACATTCGTGGCCTTGCCTTTGGATGAAATTCAAATACCAAGTTCGTGCGGACCTAGCGCACGCAATTAGGTCGAATCTAGTAACATCCAGCGTAGATCTTTAGGAGACAAACATGAAAACTCGTCTTGTTATAGTCTGTTTTCTACTCATCGGCTCTCTTTTCGCGCAAACCAAGAGTCCCTCGGACGTCCCTGCTAAACCGGGGAGCAGACCGGAGTCTGCGAGCGGAATACCGAAGCTTGATGGCGCTAAGCGTGCGGATATCTCGCGGCTGATGGAACTCGAAGGCACCAAGGCAGTCATCGACCAAATGGTGGATGGATTAGAGAAAAACATGAAGCCGCTGATGGCAAATGCTCTTCCACCAGGTGAATATAGAGAGAAGCTGATCGACTTATTCTTTGCGAAATTTAACTCCAAAATCGCCCCGCAGCAGCTCGTGGATCTGGCCCTGCCGATTTATGACAAATACTACAGCGATGCGGAAATCAAGGATCTAATAAAGTTCTACGAGACGCCGCTCGGACAGAAGCTTTCCTCTGTGCGCCCCCAAATGGTCGTTGAGCTGGAAGAGGCCGGGCAGAAATGGGGCGAGGGATTAGGGCGCGATTCTATGGTTGAAGTTCTTGCAGAACACCCGGAACTGGCCGCGGCTCTGAATGCCGCTGCAAAAGGTACACAAGCCAAATAGCCGGCCATCTGACACCTATGTATAATAGTGTCATAGTTAGAAGAGCCTGACACATGCCCACCGAAACCCGAACCCGCGTTAACCAAAACGGCCGAGTCGTTATCCCCGCCTCCTACCGCAAAGCCCTCGGCATCAAGGCTGGAGACGAAGTGATCCTGCGCATGGAAGACGATGAACTGCGGATCACCACTATGAAACAGCGTCTGGAGCGCGCACGGCAGCGTGTTCGGCAGTACGTCAAGCCGGGCGTGTCTTTGGCCGACGAACTCATTGCCGAACGGCGCGAGGCCGCCAAACGTGAGCGCGAAGAGTGAAAAGTAAAGAGTGAGAGAGGAAAGCATGAAGAAGATCGTACTGGATGCCTCCGCTATGCTCGCTCTGCTGAATGAGGAACCGGGCTCCGAGAAACTGACTCCCGAGATGTTGAACAACTCGATCGGCAGCACGGTAAATCTGGCCGAGGTTCAAACGAAACTGGTGAGCCGCGGCGAAGCCGCCAACGAAGCATGGGAGGACGCCCTTAGCGCGATTCAAGAGTCCGTGCCGTTTACAGAGGAGCAGGCGAAGATCGCGGGAGGTCTCGCGGCTCAGACTCGCTCGCTCGGTTCATCGTTGGGCGACCGCGCTTGCTTGGCGCTAGGGCTCGTCTCCAAAGCCCCCATCTATACCACGGACAGGTCGTGGAAGGACCTCAACATCGGCGTGCGCATCCACGTTATTCGGTGAAAAAGTGTTTAAAGAAACCAAGACCCAAGAGCCAAAAACCAAGAGCCAAGAGCCAAGAGCCGAGCCACGTCCGTATGCTCCGGCTCACCGAGAACTGAGAACCGGGAACTAGATCCCAAAACCTAGTACCCTGTACCTTATGTCCTTTCACTCCGGTTTCGTTTGCATTCTTGGCCGCCCTAATGCTGGCAAGAGCACGCTGCTCAATGCGCTGGTCGGCGAGAAGCTCGCGATCATCTCTCCCAAGCCCCAGACTACGCGCAACCGTATTCTCGGAATCATCAACATCCCCAAGCAGAAGGGGCGCGAGAGTGGACAGATCGTGCTGATTGACACTCCCGGCGTGCACAAGTCCGGCTCGTCGCTTGGCCGCAAGATGATGGCGGAGGTGCGAGAGGCGCTCCAAGGCTGCGCGCTGATTTTGCTGATCGTCGATGCCAAGAGGAGGTGGGATGAAACCGATTCCTACTCTCTCGATATGGTGAAGAAATCGGGCACGCCGGCATTTTTGCTGCTCAATAAAATCGATCTGATCTCGGACAAGCGCGCGTTGCTGCCGTTGATCACGCACTTTCAATCGCTGCATAGTTTTCAGGAGGTCGTTCCGATCTCGGCTCTTAAAAAGAAGGGTCTCGACGAGTTGCTCTCATGCGTGGTGAAAGCTTTGCCCAACGGCCCGCGTTACTTTCCCGAAGATCAGGTCACCGATCAGCCGGTGCGTTTCATGGCGGCCGAGCTAATCCGCGAACACGTCCTGATGCAGACGCAGGAAGAAGTGCCGCATGCGGTCTCGGTAATGATCGAGCAGTTTGAAGAGGGTCCGCGCCTGACGAGAATTGCCGCCGTGATCTTTTGCGAGCGCGATGGGCACAAAGCCATCCTGCTGGGCAAAGGCGGCCAGATGCTGAAGAAGATCGGCACGGCGGCTCGGCTGGACATTGAAAAAATGGTAGGGACAAAAGTGTTTCTGGAGCTGTTTGTAAAGGTTCAGCCAGGATGGCGCGATTCGCGGCAGTTTGTAGACGAGTTGGATTGGCGGCGGCAGTTGCAGACGACGGGCAGTGGAGCTGATCGCAGGAATTAGTGTTCTGACGAATGTGGCGCGGACCCGCCCAGAGCGCAGTCGAAGAGGCCTTCGCGCGCGAAACCCCGCGTTCTGCGCGATTCCAGCCTCTTGAATAGGGTTGCTTCGTTCGAAATTAAAGTTGCATCAAACCGGGGAAATCCCTACAATCTCTCAGCGTCTCACCGCATCTGAATGGGGTAATGGCGAACAGCGAACCTGCCGAAACTTCACACGAACCTGAATACTCTATGACCGATTTTGTTTCGTCGTCTGAAAACCTGCAACCGGGGTCGCATTTCAGCACAGGAAAAGTTGAGCTGAAGTTAAGCGTCTCGCTCAGCGCCGATCAAAAAGCGGTCGATCAGGTTGTGCGCAGCGTGATGGAAGTGGTGCGCGACACGAAGTGCTCTCCGGGCCGCGAAGACGATGTGGAGTTGGCGCTCGCCGAAGCCCTTGCCAATGCAGTGGTTCACGGCGCCAAGAATGACCCCTCGAAAACCGTGGAATGCGATGTGGCCTGCAATGAGCAAGGCAGCCTTCTAATTGTGGTGCGCGATCCCGGCCCCGGTTTCGATCCTGACAAAATCGCCAACCCGTGCGCCGGGGACAACATTTATTCCGATCACGGCCGCGGCATTTTCCTGATCAATCAATTGATGGACGAAGTCCAGTTTCATAGGAACGGAACCGAGATTCGGATGATTAAGAAGTAGCGTCGATCATCCTTCGTCGTTCGCTATTCGCCGTTTTGCCGTTCGCTATTCGCAGCTCGCCAGCAGGTCGTTGGTCGTCCGGCAATTTTTATTTGTGCCGGCATCGCTCTCCACGTTGAAAACGAATCGCTGAAACATCCAAACAACACCGGACGACGAACCACCAGCGACGAACGATCAGCGACGTTCACTCTTTCACCGCAATCCCCAGCGTCTTCATCTTTCGATACAAATGGCTGCGCTCCAGGCCCAGCGCTTCGGCCGTGCGGCTGACGTTGCCGTGGTTCTCGTCGAGTTTCTTAAGAATGAAGTCGCGCTCATAGGCGGCGCGAGCCTGGTGCAGTGTGGAGCCTTCGCTCCCGGCGACGCGGCGAGTGCCGTCGCGATGCAGAAGCGCTGGAAGATGCTTGCGTTCGAAGCGCGTGGTCGTGGGATTCATGATCACGATGCGCTCGATTACATTGCGAAGTTCGCGAACGTTGCCCGGCCATGAGTAGCGCATGAGCGATTCAACTGCATCGTCGGTGATTTCGCGCGTACGGCGGCCGTAAGCCGACGCGAACTCCTTGAGAAAATGCCGTGCCAGAAGCGGAATGTCTTCCTTGCGTTCGCGCAGCGGCGGCACCACGAACGGAATTACGTTGAGACGATAGAAAAGGTCTTCGCGGAAATTTCCCTTGGCAATTTCTTCTTCCAGATCTTTGTTAGTGGAAGCGATCACGCGGACATCCACCGTAACCGGATCGTCGCTGCCTACGGGCACGAAGCGCTGCTGTTCGAGCGTGCGCAAAACCTTGGCCTGCGTCTTCAGGCTCATGTCGCCAACTTCATCGAGGAACAGCGTTCCATGATCGGCCTTCTGGAATTTGCCTTCCTTGTCGGCCGTCGCCCCAGGGAACGACGATTTGCGATGCCCGAAAAGTTCGCTGTCGATCAGGTCCTCGGGCAGCGCGGCGCAGTTGATTTCGACGAACATCTGATCCTTGCGCAGGCTCTGCGTGTGGATGGCGTTCGCAACCAACTCCTTTCCAGTGCCGGATTCGCCGTAGATGAGAACGCGGCCGTTGGTCGGGGCCATAAGCGCGATCTGCTGCCGCAGAGCCTTCATGGGAACGCTGTTGCCGGCGATCACGCTCTTCGATTGCAGTTGCTTGCGCAGGTCGCGATTGTCGTTGCGCAGGCGGCGGGCTTCGATTGCGTTCTTGACGAGAATGAGCGTCTTCGCAAGCGAGAGCGGTTTTTCGGCGAAATCGTAAGCGCCGAGCTTGGTGGCGCGCACCGCGGTTTCAATGGTGCCGTGGCCGGAAATCATGATGACTTCAGGCGGGTCTTCGAGTGTGCGGATTTTCTCCAGCACTTCCAGACCGTCGATCCCAGTCAGCCAAATATCGAGCAGCACCACGTCTATATTCGATTTCCGCAGCTGAGTCAGGCAGTCTTCGCCGCTTGGGCTGACAAGCGCCGTATAGCCTTCGTCCTCGAGAATGCCCTGTAGCGATTCGCGTATGGAAGCTTCGTCGTCAACGATGAGGATGTTGGCCATGGTCTATCAGTGTGTCTAGTTGTATGTTAGCTCGCCGCCGGTTTGACTCTCAATTCACCTATTCTTGTCATTCCGAGCGCAGCGAGGAATCTGCATTTTGCGGCGGACTACAGATCCCTTGCCGCCGGTGCACTTAGCGTTTCCACCGCAACCGGGAGCTCAATTACGAAGCGGCTGCCGACCGGCTTATTTTCCTCGACGCGGATGGAGCCGTTATGGTCCTCCACAATTCTGCTCACGATCGCCAAGCCTAAGCCCGTGCCGCGCTGCTTGGTTGAGAAATAGGGGAGGAACAAACGCTCTTTGACTTCGCGCGAAACGCCGTGGCCCGTATCGGAGACGGAGAGCTCGACAGCGTCGCGGTTGGCAAGCAGTGCGGTTGAGATGGTGATCTCCTTGTGTACCGCATCCTGCATCGACTCGGCGGCGTTGTCGACCAAATTCGCGACGGCGCGCTTGATGGCTTCCGGGTCGGCCATCACTGGCGGCAACTCGGGCGAAAGGTCCGTGCGTACAAGAATTCCATCCAGCCGTCCATTAAAAAGGACAAGCGCGCTTTCCACCAGCGTATTCAGATTCGCGGGCGTAGGATGCGACGCGGGGAAACGCGCGAGCACGGAGAATTCATCGACCAGCGCGCGCACCGTTTCGACGGCATGGTTGATCGTCTCCGCACAGGCGCGAATGATTTCAATCGACGCGGCATCGGGCACAGCGCCGCGTGCCAGATGACGGTGAATGCGCTCTGCGGAGAGTGCAATGGGCGTGAGCGGATTCTTGATTTCATGCGCCACTCGCCGCGCTACCTCGCGCCACGCCGCCTGCTTTTGCGCGCGCAGTAAGTCCGACAGATCTTCGAATACGAGCACATAGCCCGACCGCGTCGCGGGATACTCGATCGCCGCGACCGTAACAGCCGCGTTCACCCTGGCATGAGGCAGATTTACTTCCATGTTCGCGGCGGTAAGGCCCATGCGATCGGCGCGGCGCAGAAGCGGCTCCAGATCGGTCATCACTTCCGCGGGCAGCAGATCGGACAAACGAAATCCAACCAGCACCGACGGCGTGGCGAATTCGGGGCGCTCCGGGTGAAACATTCTCGAGAAAGCTGCGTTCGCCAGAGTTACTCGGCGCACGCCGTCAATCGAGATCACGCCGGTGGGAATGCTCTCCAAAATTGTTTCGATATAGCGCCGGCGGCCTTCGAGCGCCTCGTTGGCCGCACCCAACTCACGGCTTGATGCTTCGATCTGGCGGCTGCTGGATTCCAGCTGCTCAGCCATGCTGTTGAAGGACTGCACAAGCTCCGCCAACTCGTCCGTCGCGCGAATATCCACGCGATAATCCAGCTGGCCTTTTGATATGGCCTCCGTGCCGGCCGCGATCGCCGCCACCGGACGGTTGACTAGCTTCGACAAAAACAGCGCGAGCCAGGTCGAAGCAAAAAGCACGAGCACAGTAAGAAGAAGAAGAAATCCGAGATAAATGCGGCGAACCAACTTCCGTTGTCGCGCTAATTCTATGTAACGCTGCTGACTCTCCTGTATCTGGCGGGCGGTTTCGGCGAACTTCGGGGGCAGCGGCATGGCCACCAGAACGTAACCATCTCCGGCAAGTGCTGCGCCGACGATGTAGCTCGTTTTGCCCCACTGAAATTGCGGATGATCGCCATGCAGCGCGCGCACCAGAGGGAAGCGGTCCTTCATCTCCGGCCAGGAAGCGGGCGCGTTCAGAGTCACCTGCGCTTCGCCTCCGGATAACGCAAGCACGAATCCGCCCTGAAGTGTGGGAAGATGCTCGCGCAATTCTTCATCCGCGGCTTTGAAGTTGCCGGAATTGAAGTTTCGCAGGAACTCGTCGGACTCCGAGATCGAGACGGCTTCCGACGTGGCATTCAACGCCGCGTAGTCATAAAGCTCTGCGGCCAAGGCGGCCGTATCCGCGCGCACTTCCTCCACCGGCTGCGAGAACCACTTATCGATGGAGCGGTTCATCAGCCCGTAGGAGAACCAATACATGGCAATGACGGGCAAGAACGACAAAAGCAAATGGACGACAACCAGGCGAGTGCGGAACTTCGAACCAGCCACGCCCTGGCGGCGTTCGGCATAGAGCTTCAGCAGATTGCGCCCCAACACCAGCGACAGAGCGATAAACGTAAAGAAGATCATCCCCGTCAGCGTGGCGAAAAAGAAGAGCTGCTGATTGCTATCGGGGCTGATGAACTTCAGGTTGAATGAGGCCTGCGCGACCAGCAAGGCAAGCAAAAGAAACGAGCCGATGGCGAGCGCAATGACAGCTTTCCGCCGTCCGGAGGTCTTAGTTTCAGCGTCGCGAATTGGGCTAGGAGCGGCCAAGGCCAGTGTGCCGGCAGGTGAGGCCGGGGGTGGAGTCATTATAGAACTGCGGGGTGGGACGCCATGATTGTTCTGTGTGCAATCGCCTGAAGACCGGGTGTGGCAAAGTGGAGGCCCCCTACACCTGTAGGCCTGGCTTAATCTCGCGGACCTAAGCTTGAACGGAGTGAGATGCTATTTCGGCGCACCTCCCAGCGGTTGTACTGCCACCTCGACCCGCTCTTTGTTTCCGGGCCGAATATGGATTCTGACTCCTTTGCGCAGATAAGGCGCAAGTGCCGCTGGATTTGTCAACTCTAGGTCCCATCCTTCGGAGATCGCAACGAGCGTATATTCCCCGGGAAGGATCCAGCGCATGCCAAATGTCCCGTCGCTATCGCTCTGATCCCCCCAGAAAATGCTTAGATTGTGCGCCGGATCATCCGGAATAAGGAATACGGCGGCTTGGCTGACTGGCTTACCCTGCCACAGTGCCACGCCTTCAATTGCGCCGGAATCCTTGGTCATGACAATTGACAGTTTGACAGCAGTACCGGCCTGTATTTCAATTTGTTCTCCTATAACCTTGGCTCCTACTGCCGAAATTTCTTTAACCAAATAATGTTCCCGATTGAATGCCCAGAGATCGTAGGTTCCTGGGCGCACGCCTCCCTTGACCTCGAATCCTTTGGCGGTATTTTCTACGAGAAACTGTTCTCCAGATGGCATCTTCAAAAACCGGACATTGCACGGCAGGCATGGTAGGTCAGCGCCTTCCACTCGTATTGTCCCCGTCACGGTGGCAACGGAGCGGTCGCCCTCGCCAGGAACTACTTCCGTATCGGAAACCAAGTCAAGGGGGCGTTTTTCTGGGTAGTGGCTCAGTTTGAAAGCAAGGCCACAAGTTCAGTTAAATCCCAAGCATGATCGCTCAACCCGCTCTCCATCGCCGGGGTCACTCTCAATGTTGTGTGAATGCGAACAAAGTTGCAATACATGAAGTGAAGCGCCACGGCGTAAGCATGATTGTCGAGCTTCTTGGAGAATCCGTTTGTGAGCCGTGTAAACCTCCGCATGTGCATTCTCATAGTGAGGTTCTGGCGCTCGACGTAGCTGGTGCTGACGTACTTGGGATTGGGATTCCCACTCACCGCCTTCATGTCACAGCCGATACATACGGCAGGCGAGTAACGCGTCTCGTTTTCGACGGATGCGCCGTAAATCTTGTGCAATTGGGCGTAGTCTACGTCCGCGCCAAAGGCGCTCTCGACAGCTTCCAGATATGCCTTATGACCGTCTGTGGTGATCTGCACGCGGTTCTTGATTCGGCTAGCACAATCGTGCATGAAGTCTGTCGCCCAATCTCCCCCGCGTCCGCCAACCAGATAACTGACTACAAGTTTCGTATCGGCGTCAATTCCGACCCACGTCCAAACGTCTCCCCAGCCAATTTCTTTTTTCTCGGCGCTGACGTTCTTGGCTTTTGCCCCGACATATGCCCATATTTCGTCACACTGAAGACGGCGCACCGTCACATCGCGGACATGATGGTCGTGATATACCATGCACGCTTGGCCCAAATCGACGAGGAGTTTGGTCACCGTATTGCGAGCAATTCCAGTCATGCGAGAAGTGGAACGGATGCTGTTTCCTTCGACCAGTGCCGCTACGACTCTAATCCGATCATCATTTGCCAGCGTGTTCATATTGAGCATTATGCTTGAGCAGTGGAAAATAGTCAAGCATTTTGTTCATTTTATTCTTGCAAATTGGATCAGGCGACATTACTATCGTTTGTGGAGATGGTCTCCGGTTCTTTCCGCTTTGGCCGATTTTCACAATATCCTGTTGATAAATAGGTGTACCATGCTGCGCATGTACAAACCCTGCGCACACCCGCTGCGTCTAACCCATAGGGAGGTCGCATGGACGTGAATGTTCGTGCGTTCCGCGTCGTACAAGCGGCGCTCGCAGAACCAAAAGAGTCGACTACTGTGGACGCGAAAAGGGCAGCAGCACGCAAAGGCGGACTGATTGGTGGCCCGTCGCGTGCAGCGTCTATTAGCGCAAAAAGACGGAGCGAAATTGCACGGAAAGCGAGTAAGGCTCGTTGGCGCAAGGCCGCGTCGCGGCCTTGATCTTAGAAAGACGGACGGCAATCAGAAATGAATGAAGCTCTCGCAATGGAAGCTGGGCTGCTCGGCGGAAATGCGCCACTCGAAGGCGCGTTAGCTTTTCTAGCTTCGCGTTCCAAGAAGTCTGCGCGTCAAGTCCCTGCGCCAGCACATGAAGTGTTCAAAGGCATCGTAGACGCCACTGAACAAATGCTATTGAGTGTAATTGAAACGCGCACAAGCGCTGAATTTAATCAAGTGTTTGAGGTTGCATGGCCGAGGTATGCATCCGTGGCCATCGCGCTGTCGAGTTTCGCACACTCCCTAGTGCCAGCAGACGTAATCAACCGCCTCACGCGGGAATCCATCTGCGAAGTTGAAGCCGATATTAGAGAGAAAGCGTTAACTGCTTTTGGCGCGTCCATTAGAGATCAACTTCTGTTCACCGTATGGACGCTCCGCAAAGTCAGCGACGTATTGACGCAAATCTCAGCAGTGAAGGCAGATCCCTCAAAGCGCAAAGAGGATCTGGAATATTGCAGCCACTTCACCACATATGCTTTGCGCGCCCAATTCAGCTTGGAATGTCTCCAGATGTCGCTTCGTCTTAATCGTCCGATCTATCCAGAGGTTATGGACGGTCTCCAGGACGGTCTGCGCTCTATGGTCAATGCGTATGCATGGGCGCGGAAAGGTCTCGCGCTACGTGTTCCTGAAGATGATTCGACCATGCCGATTATGGTGTCCGACGAAGAGGACGACGATCTTGCGCGATCTTCAATGCAAGACATGGCCCTTCTTTTGGATGCAGAAGAGAACCAGTAATGGCGCTCGATCCCTCGATTCCACTCGATCCGGGGGATATTTATTGGATAAATCTGCCGCATCAAGGCGGGAGTGAACAAGCGGGACGCCGTCCTTGCATTGTTATGTCCCGCCGTTCTTTGAACACAGGAAATACAGCGGTGGTGGTTCCGATGAGCACGAACCTCAAGAATTGCACGGCATGGAAAGTGCAGCTCCCCGTAAACGAAATCATCAAGGATATTGGATGTACAAGCGCGATTCAGACAAGCGTGGCACTTTGTCATCAGGTCAGAGCCGTAGACAAGAAGCAATTCGATACCAAGATCGGAAAACTCTCTCAACTCGCCGTTCTTGCCGTACAGCTTGGAATAACCTACCTGTTCGAAATTAGATAATTCAAACTGAGCCACTACCTTTTTCTGGCAATACTCTGGGCCCTGGCGAAGGTATTTCCAGTTGGTAGTGCCCCGGCGGGAGGCCATCAAATTCTGTCCCCTCTTCTCCAATATTTTGGGTAGCTACCTGACGCAAGGTGGAGAGTATTTGCTCCCTTAGCACCACTGATCCTTCCGCTCTGGTGAAGGAAGGTGTACCACGAATTTTCAGACGCACCGCGGGTACCGCGGAAAGACGGAAGTTGGTTGTCGCTCGCTCACCCGGTTTTAAAACAATCGGCGTTGCAAGTTCCGGGTCGGTCGCGTTCGGATAGTATCTGGTCTGGAAGGCGACATCGAACTCGGAGTGACGACGTACAGCAGAAGATGCCGTGTTCGCTCGGCCCGGCCTTTCTTCTCGAGTATCTTCAGACGTTTCAGACGATGCCTCGTCTCTCTCATCAAGATCGTTCCGGGCATACCAGGGATGTGCTCTCACCGCCAAATAATATTTTCCTTCTCGTAAATGGAATACCCGGAAGAAGCCCGCGTCGTCAGCAAAAGCCTTATCCTTGAAGACAATCGCCTGTGCGGCCTCTGGTGCACCTCCAAAGAGCATGACCTCAGCGGTTGGAACCGGGTCACCAAACTCATCCGTCACCGTTCCGGAGATTGAAGCCTCCGGGTTCACTCGGAAAATCAACTTGCTAGTGTCGAAATCTGGTCCAGTGACGATGCCGGTAGAAAACGAATGGTGTTCCTCGTACATTTGTGGCAAGTACCCGGGCCCGCGAGCGGAAAGCGCATACTTAGCCGGGGCCAACCCCGGAAAGTCAAACCGCCCATCTGGCCCGGTAACGATGGTTTGTAGAACGCTGTCCGTGTTGCTTATTGCAAGGGAAACCTCAATGTCGGGCAGCACATCGCCGTGCACAGAATCGACCACCGTCCCACTGAGATAAAACTGTTTTGGGGCTTCGGGAGGCGTGGACTGAGCTGCTGCAGAGACTGTTACAACAATTACGAGAAACCATTTGTGTAACATAAGACTCAATTATCCAAAGAGATCGGTGTCAAAGTGGCCGTCACCGCCTGACTCGGCTGCACGCTGACATGAGTGCCACGCGATAAGTAACTGCTCAGCACGTCCGGATTCCGGTATTCGAGGCCATCGACACTACTGAAAGCGAGTAAGACATAGTCGCCCGGGCGCACTTGCTCGAACTCAAACTGGCCCGCTGCTGTCATTGTGGTCCTTATTTCTTTCGCCGATTCGTGCCCTGGCACCAACAGAATGGTGGCCGGACTACTCTGATCGGGCAATTTAACGTTTCCTTTCAGAGTACCTCCATCGTTGCTGAGCACGATCTCGATAGGTGCCACCGTTCCATTCTCTGGCACCAGAAAATCATCTTGCAAGACGTTGGTGGTTGCCGAAGTTGCCGACTTTACGTATGCGCCATAGGGGCTGATTTCGACGGAATAATTCCCCGGCTCCACGCCTGTAATGTTCATAACGGTTTGATCCGCATTTTGGCCTCGCCTGGCAATGAACTTGACGTGGCCGAGGGAAGCATTCTTCGAAACTAATGTGACGCGAGCGCTACTTACAACTTGATTGTGACCCGTATCAAAATCTGTTAGCACCTTCACTGGGATTGCGGGACGCTCTTTCAGTAAAACTTGAATTCCGGACGTATCCGAGCTGATGTTGAGCGGCACGGTTGCTTGCAACGTCTGGCCCTCTACCTCAGCGGATGCTCGCAGCGTATATTTGCCCTCGGTAACATACGCGGAAAAATCGTGTTGCCCGGGATGTGGTTGCACCAAAGGGAGAGATTCGCACGAACTATTGCTCAACTCAATTTTTGCGTCAACGGTTCTCGGAACACCAATTATTTCTCCTGAAATCTCAAATAGGGGTTCCTGATTCAGGGAAAAATCGACTTCCAACTGCTGTCCGGGTGAGACAGAAATCACATTTGCCGCGGAAAAGTCTCGGCCATTAGGGTAAAAGGCTAGCGGATACCCGAGACGTTTTCCCTTAGGAGGGCGGGATCGCCAATACTCAGGACCAACCGAAACAATAACAGACTCTGCGGGCATACGAAAGACCCGGAAGTGTCCGTCCTCACGCGAGTTTACCTCAACCAGCAGTTCCCATTGAACGCTGCCATCCACAACGTTTCGGCGGTACAGACGAACTGGAAATCCCTCTATTGGTGTTCCCTGAATGGATCGGACATATCCTTCCATTTGGGCTTCTGGCACAAGTTTCAAAACAATGCCATCCATATCGCCCGCGACTTGAATACCCATTGGGGTCCCGTCGGACTGTGTGAAGAAACCCGGCCTTTCCGCTTCTAGCGTTGCTGCACCTTCCGGCACACCTTCGAATCCGAAGACGCCATTGCCATCCGTCATGGCATGACGAGTATTTTGCATGTCCAGATCTACCAACGCGCGAGCGATTGGCGTTCCAGTCACAGAATTAATAACCATACCGGTGACCGTATGCCGATGCGCGTCAACTCCCGTGTCATCTGTTTGAGCTTCTCCAATCTGGGCAGTCACTAACGAAACGAAGCTCAGGGAGAATAGGATTGCCAGCTGAATTGACGTTGAGGATAAAGTCGACAGCGCACTTCCTTTTCGCCGACGATGCGTACGAGTTGGATAGCAAGGTTTCACTAGATCCTACGTTTGCTGCTTAGACAGATTTCCTTATTGACCGTGAAAACGACATTATTGTACCCCTGTCTCGCTAATTCTCAATTCGTGCTAAAGCATTATGACGATCAGATCTAACGACCAGCTGCGGCGTGCCGAGTATCCAGCCCCTTGCGCACAGCCTCGCGAGCGGGCTTTGCCCGATACTCGCGGTCAAACAGTAACCCCGCACCCTGCGTGTGCTTCGAGTGCGATCCGATCCACGAATACTTGTCGGTGAATCCCCAGGTCTGGATTGCAGTACATCCGGGATGAGAACCGCAGGCGTCGGCGACCTGGCGATAGATATCCGCCTGACGCTGGAGATCGGCTGGACTGGCGTTGCCGTTGGCATCGACGGGAAGAGCGACATCCATTTCCGTGATGTGAACTTGCAAGCCGAGCGAGGTGAAGCGTGCGATGTTGGCGGAGATCGACGTGAAATCCGCGTGCAGATTGGCAACGTGCATTTGGAATCCGATGCCGTCGATGGGGACACCATCGCGCTTGAATGCGCGTGCCATGGCGTAGATGGCATCCGATTTCGGATTAATCACCTCCGCCTCGGCTTCGTTGTAGAAAAGTAGCGCGTGCGGATCGGCCTCGTGCGCCCAGCGAAAACACTGCGCGAGATAGGCCGTACCCTGGCCCGCAAAGCCTATCCCCGGCTGGTCATACCAAACCGTGCTGCGGAGTTTGCCCGCATTCTTGCCTTCGTCGAAGGCTTCGTTGGCGACATCCCAGGCAAATATCTTCCCGCGATAATGCCCCACCACTGTTCTGATATGAGTTTCAAGCAGATTGGAAAGTTGCGAGGGCGTATAGTGCGCGACCGTCAGCCATGCCGGATTTTGCCGATGCCAGACGAGCGTGTGACCGCGTACCTTCATATTGTGCCGGGCAGCAAAGTCGACAACCTGATCGGCCTGAGCGAAGTCGAACGACTGCGGATCGGGCCGCAGCACCTCCCATTTCAACGCGTCTTCGGGCTCAAGCATGTTGAACTCGCGGACCAGCGTTGCAGCGTAGGCGGCTTCGGAAAGCTGCGCTGGACGGACCGCTGCACCGATGAGCATTTGCGACCGGTCGGCCGCATTGCGCAGGGAATCGGGCGCAGCCGGTGCGGCGAATGCAAAACAGAATGCGGAAAAGATCCAGAGAAAGCCACGGGTTCCATAAATCCGGCTCATGAGAACTACTGTGCGTCCGGAAGGAACTTCTGCAAAGGACGCCGCTCACACTGCGGTTGTGACTTTTTGCAAAAGCTCTTCCCCGCACCCACGATCAGCCCGTGCACTTCATTGAAGACTTGAACCGTTGCGGTTCGCTTAGCCGTGCTCATGCGGGAGGGCGGGTGATGAGAACCTCGCAGTCCGACAGCGCGTCGCCGAAGAAGTTCAGCAGATTCCTGCATCCCTATTTGACCACGCGCAACCCGGTCCCATACAATACAAACTTCGGTTCCCACCGGAATATTCTCCTGGCGAATCCAGGACAAGCGAAGGTAATCAAGCTCCATGGCTAACCATTTTTCGGCGCTGAAGCGCGCCCGTCAGACAGAGAAGCGAACCACCCGCAATCGAGCCAACTCATCGCAACTGCGCACCGCTCTGCGGAACATACGCGAGAGCCTGGAAAAAGGCGACAAGGCCGCCGCCGACCAGGTTTACCGTGAAACCGTCTCCACGCTCGACAAGGCGATCAAGAAGGGCGTGCTGCACCAGAACACGGGCTCCCGCTACAAGTCCCGCCTGTCGACCCGGCTCAGCGCGCTGAAGTAGGCTGCATCGGTCTCAAAGTACGGCACTTGGCTTGAATCTGGCATTCAACCGGCTCGCTCTGCCGAGCTCAAAATACCGCTCAAAACAGGCATAAGGAATGTCAACCGGCTGGGCGCAAATTGTGCTTGACCAGCCTCCGGGGTTTGTTATACTTAGGCGTTCTCAGGGAAGATATTGACCGTCTAGGCCCCCGGGAGCGCCTCTGCCCTCGCGGTTGTAACTCCAAAGAATTGAGCAACTTTCGGGTCGGACAGAGCATCTATTTGGGTAATCTGGTAAATCCTGTCTCATCCCAGCCTGAGTGTTGTGGCTTGGTCGTGTGACGACCATGTACCTGGAAACGATAGGATTCGCGGCCCAATAAGGGTCGCGTCCCGATACCTCTAGAGTTAGGAGAAATACCGAATATGCGTTCTGATCGCGTTTTTGAAGCACTTCATACTTTGCGCAACCGTTATATGCTATGCCAGCTTGCCTCGAAGGCAACTCGCAAATTCCATCGCCCGAACACCCGTATTCAGGAGACCATGAACCAGGTATTCGACAAAATCGCCGATGCCGAACGTACTGACATCCTGAGCGAACCAGAAAACTTTGCCGAAGCACAACGGCGGGCTGCCTAAGCAGCTCCGCCGTGTGCCCACACGGCGGCAAGACTTCCCCGAGAGAATCCCTCCCGAAAAATCCAACCGTAGGTGAATATGACCATCGCAGAACTGAAAGAGAAGAATATTACGGAGCTAACCAAGATCGCCCGATCCTTGGAGCTTCCCGGCGCCAGCGGCCTCCGCAAACAGGATCTCATCTTCAAGATCCTCCAGGCGCAAAGTGAAAAAGAAGGACACATCTTCGCCGAAGGTGTGTTGGAGATCCTCCCTGACGGCTACGGCTTCCTGCGCTCGCCCGATTACAACTATCTGCCGGGCCCGGATGACATTTATGTTTCGCCGTCGCAAATCCGCAAGTTCGACCTGAAGACCGGCGACACCATCAGCGGCCAGGTGCGGCCTCCCCATGAGGGCGAGAAATATTTTGCGCTCGTCAAGATCGAGGCGGTGAACTTTGAGTCGCCCGACGAAGCGCGTAACAAGATCCTGTTCGACAATCTGACGCCGCTGTATCCGCAGGAGCGCCTGAAGCTTGAAACCGTGCGCGAGAACATCAGCGCCCGCGTCATGGACCTGCTGACTCCGCTCGGCAAAGGCCAGCGCGGCCTCATCGTTTCTCCGCCCCGAGCCGGCAAAACGATGCTGCTACAGAATGTCGCGAATTCCATTACCACCAATCATCCGGAAGTCGTGCTGATGGTGCTGCTCATCGACGAGCGCCCCGAAGAAGTTACCGACATGCAGCGCTCGGTGAAGGGCGAGGTTATTTCTTCTACCTTCGACGAGCCCGCCGCCCGCCACGTGCAAGTCGCGGAAATGGTGATTGAAAAAGCGAAGAGATTAGTCGAGCACAAGCGCGATGTGGTCATCCTGCTCGATTCGATTACGCGCCTGGCGCGCGCCTATAACACCATCGTTCCGCCCTCGGGCAAGGTGCTCTCCGGCGGCGTCGATTCGAATGCGTTGCAGCGTCCGAAGCGCTTCTTTGGATCGGCTCGCAACATCGAAGAAGGCGGCTCGCTGACGATTATTGCCACGGCCCTGATCGACACCGGCTCGCGCATGGACGACGTGATCTTCGAAGAATTCAAGGGCACGGGCAACAGCGAAATCATCCTCGAGCGCAAGCTGGTCGATAAGCGTACTTTTCCGGCCATCGACATTCAGCGCTCGGGCACTCGCAAAGAAGAGCTGCTGATTCCGAAAGAAGACTTGCAGCGCATCTGGGTCCTGCGCAAGGTGCTGAACCCGCTGAGTCCGGTCGAAGCGATGGAGTTGCTGATCGACAAACTCAGCAAGACCACGGCGAACAGTCAGTTCTTGTCGAATATGAGCTCGCTGTAAGTTATGGGGGCGGACGCCTCGTCCGCCCAATTCCTCTCACGCCACCCTCCCTTGGCGATTTGCGAAGGTATGCGCATGCACAATCCGCCACATCCGGGAAGGGTTCTACGTGAGTATCTGGGGACGACGTCGGTTACAGACACCGCCAAGCACCTTGGGGTGACTCGGGTCGCCTTGTCACGCGTCTTGAATGGCAGCGCGGGGATTTCGGCGGACATGGCGCTCAAGCTGGCGGACGCCCTCGGCACCACTCCCGAACTATGGATCGGCATGCAGACGCAGTACGATCTGTGGCAAGCCTCCCAGCGCCGCCGCAAGAGGGTGACGCCGTTGTTCGTGGCAGCAGAGCGCATGGCAATATCGCGCTAGAATGACGCCGGCAGTGGAATCCCTAATTATCGCGAAGTGCGCGATCAGCGGGGCGCCCGGCCAGAACAAAACGCATCCCGCAAGCCGGATGGCGTTTGTTGTGTAAAATAATCCCTTATCTATGGATATCTCTGCCATTCAGCACGCTCTGCGCGAGCGCAACATCGACGCCTGGCTCTTCTACGACCATCACCATCGCGATCCGATTGCCTACCGCGTCCTCGGCCTTCCTGAAAGCCTCATGGTCACGCGCCGCTGGTACTATCTCATCCCGGCGAAGGGCGAACCAACCAAGCTCGTACACAAAATCGAAGCTAGGCACCTCGATTCCCTTCCCGGCTCAAAGAGACAATACGCCGGATGGCAGGAACTGTTCGAGAGCCTCAAGCAGATGCTCGCCGCACACCGCGACGTCGCGATGCAATACTCGCCCAACAATATTGTATTTACAATTTCCATGGTCGATGCCGGCACCGCCGACCTGATCCGCGGGCTCGGCAAAAACATCGTCAGCTCCGCCGACCTCATCGCGCAGTTCGAAGCCACCTGGACCGACGACCAGATCAAGACTCACTTCGAGGCCCGCGACTCGATCGACGCGATCACCGCCGAAGCCTTTAAGGAAATCGGGCGCCGCGTACGCAACGGCGGCACTACCGAACACGACATTCAAAATTTCTTCAAGGAAGCCTTCGCCCGCGAAAACCTTGTCACCGACGACTTCCCTATCGTGGCCGTCAACGCCAACAGCGGCAATCCGCACTACGAGCCCAGTGCCGCTCATCCCGTACCCATTCGCGAGGGCGATTTTGTTCTGCTCGATGTGTGGGCAAAAAAGAACAAGCCCGGCGCGGTCTATTACGACATCACATGGGTCGGCGTCGTCGGCAAGTCTGCCACCGCACGCCAGCAGGAAATTTTCGAAATTGTGCGCGGGGCGCGCGATATTGGCGTCAAAACCGTGCAGGATGCCGTCGCCGCCGGCAAGGCAATTGCCGGATGGCAGGTCGATCAGGCTGTGCGCGGCCACATCAAAAAGGCCGGTTACGGCGACTACTTCATACACCGCACCGGCCATTCCATCGCCACAGAGGTCCACTCCAACGGCGCCAATATGGACGACCTGGAAATTCACGACGAGCGCCGCATTTTGCCCAACTCGTGCTTCTCCATTGAACCTGGCATCTATCTGCCCGAGTTCGGTGTGCGCCTCGAAGTCGACGTGCTGGTTCGCGCCACAACCGCCGAAGTCACTGGTAGAATTCAACAAGAGATTGTGACCACCTGAAATAGAAATGAAATCTGTTAGACGGGATATGTAGAGACGGGGCTTTGCCCCGTCTAAGCGAAATCTGAATGGCTAAAGTAACGACAGAAAAAGCAACGGCGCCCGAGTATCCGATCACGACCATGGCGGTCGTCGCGCCCATCGTGGGCTGGCTCATCCCCGGCGGAGGCCACTTCCTGCTCAAGCGCTACGTCCGCGGCGCGCTACTGCTGGTCTCGGTGCTTGGAATGTTCCTGATCGGCCTGGGCATGAATGGCCGCATCTATCAGCCCAATGGCGGAGATATTCTCGATGTCCTCGGCTTCGTTGGCGATGTCGGTGCGGGCGCGCTTTATTTCCTCGCCCGCATTATGGACTGGGGCACAGCGATGGCGGCCAACGCGGCCGCGGATTACGGCAAAACTTTCCTGATCGTTGCTGGCCTTCTGAACTTCATCGCTGCCGCCGACGCGCACCACATCGCCCTGGGAAAAAAGCCGTGACCTTCACCCTATCCCACTTCTCGGCCGCGGTCGTCTTCGCCCTGTTCACGTCGATCGTCTTCGGCATCACGCAAAAAAACACGGCCAAAGAGCAGTTCCATTACTTCTTCTACTGCTTCGCCATGTTCGTCGGAGGAGTGTTTGTGGCAGGCTGGCTGATGTGGCTGATCAGGCGCTAGTGGTTTGCTGAACAAACTCCGGAGTTAGCCGGGTGCCGGGTGCCCCATCCTTGCGCGTTTTTTGCGCAAGGGTGGGATTCCAGGACTGCGGATTCCTTTAGGATTTCCCCAGCATCCCCCGAGTGCCGACCAGGAATGGAGCAGCAGCAAGTCCACAGTAAGGGGCTGCCCCGTCCTCACCTTTTTGCCCTAAGAACCGGCCCTAAGCGAGGCCCGAAAGTTAAATCTTTACAGCACCCCTCACATCATCCCTCTCTCCAGATGCTTGTCCATGTTCTGCGTCACCATTCCCAGACTAGTGTTCACATACACCAACGCAGAATTCAACCTCTCCCAATCCGGCTGCGGATGCTGGCACAGCACCTCCACGACCATTTTTACGCTATTTTCAATCCGCTCCTTCTTGGCCTGATATTCATTTTCCCAGCGCCGGTTCACCGCTTCCAAAACGCGTTGCGCCGCGCTATCCACCGGTTCGTCGATTTCATGCCCTCCGCTCCGCCCCGACCACGGCGTCATCCCCTCTATAACCACGACGGCTCTGTCAACTGTTTTTTGGCAACAGAGGGGCGCGGCCTCGGCAAGAAGGGTTTTGCCGTTGCTTTTCCCCTTAGTAGAAGGGGTTGCTGTTGCTGTTGCTCTTGCT